>Ga0114984_1000039_pt1 | contig 51155 bp, 38 predicted proteins | sample Shrwel1BS1Day1_FD_96987 | JGI IMG/M metagenome (GOLD analysis project Ga0114984, IMG submission 96987) | Subsurface microbial communities from deep shales in Ohio, USA - Utica-3 well 1 S-1-Day1 | ecosystem: Environmental > Aquatic > Deep subsurface > Shale gas/oil reservoir > Produced water/Flow...
GGTGATCGGCTTTCCTGGAGCTGGCAATCACGATGCCGTCAGAACCGATGCGGAACTCGGTGATCTCGGTGACGCCGTTCTTCTGGCACAAGTCATATTCAGACAGCTTCATGCGGCGGGAAGCGTTGGTAATGTCCGGGTGCTGGGTACCGATACCCTGACAGAACAGCTTCATGCCGCCGCCAGAACCGGTGGATTCCAGCTTCGGCGTGCTGAAGTCGGTCTTGGTACCGAAACGCTCGGCCACCACGGTCGCGAACGGGTAAACAGTGGAAGAGCCCACGATGCTTATGGTATCACGGGCCATGGCCGGTGCAGACATAGCGGCTACGGAGCCTGCCAGTGCAACAGTGGCGAATGCTTTGTTCAGTTTCATCACGTCGAGTCTCCATTATTCGGTTTGGACGTTGTGTCGGATGTGCTTTACCGATGACTGCATCCTAGGGATACTCTGTGACAACTTTGTTACAACCCTTGGAATATAGTCGCCAACCCACAAAATTTCTTGCAGCCCGCGTTCAGACCATTAACATGCGGGGTTAAAACAATTCCAGCACTTATACAGGCAGACTCCATGACCGCTTTTGACGATGACAAACCCGCCCCCCGGGGCGAACTCACGCTCCAGGTAATTCCCCTTCCCGCCGACACCAACGCCAACGGTGACGTGTTTGCCGGCTGGCTGGTAAAGCAGATGGATCTGGCTGCCGCCACCATGGCGGGCAGGATTTCCCAGGGCCGCAATGCCACCGTCGCCATGGACCGGATGGAGTTTCTGTCGCCGTTGCGGGTGGGCTCCCAGGTGGGCTGTTACTGTGAGCTGGTGGATATCGGCCGCAGCTCCATGAAAATCAATGTGGAAGTCTGGACCCTGGACCGTAACGCCAAAAGCCCCAGAAAAGTCACCGAGGGGCTGTTTGTCTACGTGGCGATCGATGAGCATGGCCGGATCCGGGAAGTGCCCGAGCAGGGCCTCTGACCGTCATCGCCAGCCGTGTAACAGGCGGGCGTAGTTCAATCGTTCCCACGTTTGAGCGTTCGGGGCGTTTTCCAGGGAAAGAACGCCCCGGGCCTCGGCCAGTGATTCGTAGCCCATTGCCGACAGTCTGCACTTCATCTCTTCAGTGATCCTGACCAGAGCCCCGGGCCCTTCAGCCAGCAAGGCCGAGACCACCTGCACAGCCGTGGCGCCCGACAGGATCGCTTTTGCCGCATCGTCACCACTGTGGACTCCACCCGAAACGGCCATTTCAAGCCCGGTTCGGCCAAACAGCGTGGCAATTCCGTGTAGGCGCAGTGGCAGTTCGGCACTGGACGACAACACCACGTCCCGGCTCAATGCCAGCTCATCCAGATCCATATCCGGCTGATAGAATCGATTGAACAAAACCAGTCCCCGGGCTCCGGCCGCTTCCACGCCGGCCACAAAGGCCGGTAGTGCGGAATAGAAAGGCGACAGTTTGACGCTGACCGGGATGCTGACCTGCTCGACTACCGAGCGCACCACTTCCAGCTGGCGTTGTTCCAGCGTCGCGGCGGTATCGGCAGGGTCCGTGGCCAGATCGTAGAGATTGAGTTCGATGGCCGACGCACCGGCGCTTTCCAGTTCCCTCGTATGCTCGATCCAGCCGCCAGGGGAAATGCCATTAAGCGAGGCAATCACCGGAACATTCAGCGCGCCCTGCAATAGTTCCAGACGTTTGAGGTAACTGCCGGAACCCATCTCGAACATCTCCGATCCGGGAAAGAACGAGCGCGCCTCGGCGTCCATATTAATCCGGGAATCGATGAAGCGATGGGCCGCCATCTGCTCCGCCACCAGTTGCTCTTCGAACAGCGAATGCATCACCACGGCACCGGCGCCCGCGTCGACACAGGCCTTCAGGGCATCAAGATCATCAGTCAGCGGGCTGGCACCCACCACCAGGGGCGAGTGCAGGTCCAGCCCGAGCCATCGGGTTGTCAACTCAGTCATGTGATTCCCCCTTTCCCTGTCCGGATTCCGGTTGCTCGTGGGGCTCAAAATGGATGCCCGCCAGTTGCCTATAGAGTTCCCGCTGGTCCTGCGCCGCCTCGGTGGCGGCGGCGACCAGCTGCTCATACCTTTCCGGATCCCGCAATTCGAGCATTCGGAAGCGGGCTTCCTCCTGCATGTAGGTTTTCATGGAGACTTTCCGGCGCAACGAATCCAGCTGCAGGGGCGGCAGGCCCTCGTCAACGCGACGGGGATCGAAGCGGTAGATCGGCCAGGCCCAGCTGTCCACCGCCCGCTTTTGCTGTGCAGGTGAATACACCAGGTCGTAGCCATGGGCGATGCACGGGCTGTGGGCAATGATCAGCGCGGGGCCATCGAAGCTTTCAGCCTCCTGCAGGGCTTTGGTGGTCTGGTTACTGTGGGACTGCATGGCAATCTGGGCCACGTAGACGTGGCCATAACTCATGGCCAGCAAGCCCAGATCTTTCTTGCGGGTTTCCTTGCCGGCAGCCGCAAACTTGGCAATCGCGCCCATGGGAGTGGCCTTTGACTGCTGACCGCCGGTGTTGGAATACACCTCGGTATCCAGCACCAGCAGCTTGATGTTCTGTCCGGAGGCCAGGACGTGGTCCAGGCCACCATAACCAATATCGTAGGCCCAGCCATCACCACCGATCACCCACACGCTCTTGGGGCACAGTTCATCGGCCAGGCTGGCCAGTTCCTGCACCTCCTCGCCCTGCTGATCCGCCAGCCAGTCCCGCAATCTTGCGACCGCCCCGCGCCGTGTCGCCATGGCCGTCTCGTCGAGGGTGACGCAGGGGCCGGTCAGGTCGCTGTAGAGTTCCTGAGGCAGACGTTCCCTCATGCCATCCAGCAACTGTCGGGCCCGTCCCACCAGCTTGTCCAGCCCCAGGCGCATACCCAGGCCCAGTTCCGCCGCGTCCTCGAACAACGAATTGTTCCAGGTTGGCCCCCGGCCGTCGGCATTCACCGTATACGGTGTGGTGGGAAGGTTGCCGCCATAAATGGAGGAACAACCGGTGGCATTGGCAATCAGTAACCGGTCGCCCAACAACTGGGTCAGCAGTCGGATGTATGGGGTTTCACCGCAGCCGGCGCAGGCGCCGGAATATTCGAACAACGGGATCAGCAGCGGCAGCGATTTGAAATCCCGGGGAATACGATCCCTGGGAACATCCGGCAAGCTGCGCAGGAACTTCAGATTTTCCGCCTCCGCCTCACGATGCTCCTCCGCAGGCTGCATGTTGATAGCCTTGCGCTTGGGCTGGGTGCGGTCCTTGGCAGGACATACTTCCACACACAGGCCACAACCCGTACAGTCCTCCGGTGCCACCTGAATCCGGTAGTCCAGGCCTTCCAGTTCCGCAGTGTGGGTTTCGGGGACGGCCTCGAAGGTTTCCGGCGCGTTACGGACCGCCCCGGGTTCAAAGACCTTGCTGGTGATGGCAGTATGCGGGCAGATCATCGCGCAGAAGTTACATTGCACACACAGGTCCGATTCCCAGACCGGAATCTCCTGGGCGATGCTGCGCTTCTCGTACTGGCTGGTCCCGCTAGGCCAGGTGCCATCCGGGGGGAAGGCGCTCACCGGCAGCTTGTCGCCTTGGCCGTCCATCAACAGCCGCGTGACTTTCTGTACGAAGTCAGGCGCATCCTCCGGCACCCTGGGTGGCCGGGTTCGTGTGGCTGTAACCTCGTCCGGCACCGTCACCTCATGCAAGTTGTCCAGCGCGGAATCCACCGCCTCCACGTTACGGCGAACCACCTCCGGCCCGCGACGGCCCCAGGTCTCGCGAATGGCGTCCTTGATCCGGGTGATGGCCTCGTCCTGAGGCAGGATGTCGGCCAGGGCAAAGAAGCATACCTGCATGACTGTATTGATACGCCGCTCCAGTCCGGCTTTCTCCGCCACATCCGCTGCGTCGATAACGTACAGGCGGGCCTTGCGCTCCACCAGCACCCGCTGGACTTCGACCGATAAACGGTCCCAGACCTCATCCTTTGACCAGGGAACATTCAGCAGTACCGTTGCACCCTCGGCAGCATGATCCAGGACATCGAAGCGCTCGAGGAACTGGGGCGCGTGAATGGCCACAAACTGGGCTTTGCGGATCTGGTAACTGGAACGGATTGGCAAGGGGCCGAACCGCAAATGGGAAACCGTGGTGGCCCCGGACTTCTTGGAGTCATAGACAAAATGCCCCTGGGCAAACAGGTCCGTGCCCTCGCCCAGGATCTTGATGCTGGCCTTGTTGCTGCTGACCGTGCCGTCCGCCCCCAGGCCGAAGAACAGGGCCCGGCGGGTTTTCGGCGACTCAATATCCAGCTCGCTATTCACCTCCAGCGACAGCTGGGTGACATCGTCCCGGACACCCACCGTAAAGCGGGTTTTCGGTTCGTCAGCCTTCAGTTCGTCGAAAACGGCGCACACCATGGCGGGGGTAAACTCCCGGGAGGACAGGCCATAGCGACCACCGATCACCCGGGGCAGGGTCTGCCGCTCGCCCCGGCTCCAGGCTTCCATCAGCGCTCCACTGACCTCCAGCAACAGCGGCTCGCCCTGGGCTCCGGGCTCCTTGGTCCGGTCCAGCACTGCCAGATGCTTCACGGTATCGGGCAGCGCCGCCAGGAAACGGTCGGTAGCAAAGGGCCGGAACAGGCGCACCTTGAGCACACCGACCTTCTCCCCCTGCCCGAGCAGCCAGTCCACCGTCTCGTGGGCGCATTCGGCCCCGGACCCCATCAGGATGACCACCCGCTCCGCCTCGGGATGCCCTGCATAATCAAACAGCCGGTACCGCCGCCCAGTGACCTCGGCAAATCGCTTCATCACCGATTCCAGCTTCTCCGGGAAGGTCTGGTAAAACGGGTTTGTGGCTTCCCGGGACTGGAAAAAAGCATCGGGATTCTGGGAGGTCCCCCGGACCACCGGCAGGTCCGGGGTCATGCGTCGCTTGCGATGGGCCTCCACCCCTTCATGGAACACCAGGCCCTGCAGTTCCTCATCGCTCAGGGCGGAAATCTTGGAGATTTCATGGGAGGTCCGGAAGCCGTCAAAGAAATGCATCACCGGCACCCGTGCCTCCAGGGTGACCGCGTGGCCGATGGCGGCGAGATCCTGGGCTTCCTGAACCGACCCGGAGGCCAGCAGCCCGAAACCGGTGCCGCGGGCGGTCATCACATCGGAATGGTCGCAGAAAATCGACAGCGCATGGGTGGCAACACTGCGGGCGGCAATGTGCATGCAGAACGGCGAGAGCTCGCCGGCAATCTTGAACAGGTTGGGCAGCATCAACAGCAGCCCCTGAGAAGCAGTGAAGGTGGTCACCAGCGAACCCGCCTGCAGGGCCCCGTGCACGGCCCCGGCGGCTCCGGCTTCGGACTGCATTTCCACCACGCTGGGAACCTGCCCCCAGAGATTGGGTCGGCCAAGAGCCGCCCAGTCGTCGGCATGTTCGCCCATCACCGACGCCGGGGTGATCGGATAGATGGCAATGGTCTCACTCAGGCGATAGGCCACCGAGGCCACAGCTTCGTTGCCATCAAGGGTCTGGAACACCATTGCTACTTCTCCCTGTCATAACCGTCCAACAGTCATGAGTCTAGCAGCCTGTCGGACTTAAGCAATCGTCGCAAACGGGCAGGCGTTCCTTTCGCCGGTCAGCGCAGAATCACCAACGGTTTCTTCGCGGTTTCCAGCATTCTTGTGGTGGTACTGCCCACCAGGAACCGACGAATACGGGAATGGCCATAGGCGCCCATGATCAGCAAGTCGATGCTTCGGAAGGCCGTCGGGCTGCCATCGAACGTCAGCATGGCGCTTTTCGGTGCCTCGAACTCGTCCGGAACCAGAAAAACAGGCCGGTGAACACTCCGAGATTGTCAGTTGTCATCGCATTTTCTCCGTCAGTGGGCCATCAAGCGTTCTACGGCATCGGGTTTGTCGTGGACGCCAAACCGATCCACGATTGTGGCGCTGGCTTCATTCAGCCCGATCACCTCAACATCCGCACCTTCCCGGCGGAACTTGACCACAGCCTTGTCCAGTGCGGCAACGGCGGTAATGTCCCAGAAGTGGGCACGACTCAGATCGATGACCACGTTATCCACCGCTTCCTTGAAATCAAAGGATTCGATGAATTTCTCGGAGGAGCTGAAGAACACCTGGCCAACCACGTTATAAGTACGCGTATCCGATTCCTCATCGAACTCCGAGGTGATGAGCATGTAATGGCCCACTTTGTTGGCAAAGAACAGGGCCGCGAGCAATACACCCGCCAGAACGCCGAATGCCAGGTTGTGGGTGGCAACCACCACAATTACCGTCACCACCATCACGATATTGGTTGAGAGCGGATGCTCCTTCAGGTTCTTGATAGAACCCCAACTGAAGGTACCGATCGACACCATGATCATTACTGCAACCAGGGCCGCCATGGGAATTTGCACCAGCCATTGATCCAGCACCAGAACCATCACCAGCAGGAATACCCCGGCAGCCAGGCTGGAAAGACGGGTACGGCCGCCGGATTTGATGTTGATGATGGACTGACCAATCATCGCGCAACCGGCCATGCCACCAAGCAGCCCGGCCCCGATGTTGGCCACACCCTGACCCTTGCATTCGCGATTACGGTCGCTTGTGGTGTCGGTCAGGTCGTCCACTATGGTCGCGGTCATCATGGATTCCAGCAGGCCGACCACGGCAAGCCCCAGGGAATACGGCAGGATAATCATCAGCGTCTCGAGGTTGAGCGGCACATCCGGCCACAGGAACATCGGCAGGGTATCGGGCAGTTCACCCATATCGCCCACGGTTCGGATATCCAGGCCCAGGACCATGGCAACCGCTGTGAGCGAGATGATGCACACCAGCGGTGACGGCAGGATCTTGCCGACCACCGGAACCAGCGGGAACAGGTAGATGATCGCCAGACCCGCAGCGGTCATGGCGTAGACATGCCAAATGACATTAGTCAGTTCGGGAAGCTGCGCCATGAAGATCAGGATCGCCAGAGCATTGACGAACCCGGTCACCACCGAGCGGGAGACAAAGCGCATCAATGCCCCCAGCTTGAGGTAGCCGGCAACGATCTGCAGCACACCGGTGAGCAGGGTCGCGGCGAGCAGGTATTCGAGACCATGTTCCTTCACCAGTGTGACCATAAGCAACGCCATGGCACCGGTCGCGGCTGAGATCATCCCGGGGCGACCGCCCACGAACGCGATCACCACAGCAATACAGAAGGAAGCATAAAGACCCACTTTCGGATCCACACCTGCAATGATGGAGAAGGCGATGGCCTCGGGAATCAGGGCGAGGGCTACCACGATACCGGCGAGCAGATCGCCGCGAACATTGGAGAACCAGTTGTTTCGTATACTGCTGAGCATATTCGTGTAATCCGATTAAAGGTTTCAAAAGCCGGGCAACAGACACCAGGCCGATTCCTGTGAAGCCAGAGTCTGGAGAAAAACCATGACAATCGCGGTTCCGCGAGCAAGATATCGAGCGTAACGAATCCACCTGGCCGATGACGGCACACCGGCTGGATGCTCAAGCCTTGCTGGACTATCGAGGGAGAGGGGAAGTCTGAATGCCAGGGTGGAAGGATCGTCACAGTCTGGTTTCAGTATCTTTGATGAAAATCAGGCATCGGCCGAAAAGAGGGCGCGAAGTCTAGCAGAGCCGGGATTGAAAAGTAAGATCGGTCTTCCCGGCATGGATCAGATCATCAAAGAGCTTCTGGTACTGTCCTGCCAGCACCGACGCCCGCCAGGCATCCGGCTTGCCAGTATGGGGCTGGCGTCGCATCAGCCGCTCCAGGCAGTCTGCGGCAGCTTCCGCTTCCAGGCCGGCGGCCTGTTCGTGGCTGTCGTATCGGCAGGCCTCCGGCACATACTCCGGGTAGGCAAGCCGGTCCGGGGCCAGAGGAACACACCCCGATGCCATGGCTTCCAGCATCGACAGCCCCTGGAAATCGTGTAGGGCGGTGGAGAGAACAATGTCCGCCTGAAGGAGCAACCGGTCATAGTCATCCCGGCTTTCGAGGAACCCCCACTGCTCTATCCGGCCACCGAACGCCTCACGGATCCGGTTGAATGCCGGAGGCTGGTTCCTGAAACTCTCGCCGACAACGCTGAGCCGAAACGGAACCGAGCGCCCGTCCAGCACCTGCAGGAATTTCAACAGGCGTTCCGGCCCCTTGTCGTATTCCCAGCGATGGTTCCAGAGCAGGTGTGGCCGGGCCCAGTTCACAGCATCACGATCATCGGTAAACAAACGGTCTTCAACCGGCACCGGAATCACCCGGGATTTCTCCCGAAGAGCGTCGATCAGTCCGTCCGGTACCCCGTCGGGCATCTTGTCGAGAAATTCCCGGGCACCATTGAGAAAGCTGCCTCGATTCCAATTGCTGTTGAACACCACAGCGTCCGCTGATATAGCACTATAGAGGTTCACCATCTGGGGTTCGGCACTGGAATTCTGTTTACTGGAGACCGGGAACGCAAACTGGTTTTCGTGCATGTAGAGAATACTGGGCGTGTGTGCCAGGTGCGGATGAAAGCTCCGGATTGACGCCAGGTCAACCATGGAAGTGGCAATCACCAAGTCCCAGGTTTCCTGCAGGCAGGGTTCATTCAGCCAGCTCAACGGGTTGCCCCGAATGCGCCAGCGGAAAAACCGCGGCGGCAACGCCAGGGTTTGCCAGTGGTAGTCACTTAACATACCGGTGAGCTGATCCCGCCAGCGCCTGTGACTGGTCGCGTCATAGCCTGACAACAGCAGGATTCTGCCCCAGTGGTCAGGGCTCTGTAATCTGGAATCTGTCATTTCAGAAATCTTTCAGGTATTCATTGGGAAGGCCGGATGCGCCCCCCTGGCCAGGGACCAGAGCCCCAGCACCGGACCGGACATCGTCAGCGCGCGCCGGGCCACCCATTCACTACCCTTACTGTGACTGAGCCTGCCACCGCCCACGCAGCCCAGACCACCGATACCGATCACGGCAAAAGCCAGCCAGGGAATCAGACCATCCCCTTCCCCCAGACGCTCCAGCTCCCGACCAATCAATAAGGGCGTGAGTGTCCAGAACGCATAGAGTTCCCACATGTGGCCGAAGTAACCCCAGGCCTCCGCCCACCAGAGCGAGCATCGACGCCGCCAACAGGGGCAGCTCCCAGGGCATCCCCAGGGTCGCACCCCGCATCAGATGCGGCAGCGCCGTGCCCAGAGTGAGCATGCCTACCAGCCACGCCAGCGCTGCACCAGCGTATTTCGGCGTCCAGGCAATCACCATTTTCATCCCGAGGGGGTAAATGCCGGCCAGGCACAGCCCGGTGGCGAAGCGCAGCAGGAAATCCAGGGGTGGCTGGCCGGCCGCGAAAACAAATCCGCCATTGACCAGGGCACCCAGCAAACTGGCCACCGCAAATATCCGGCTGGCGCCAAAGCGGTCCGCCAGACCGGTCATCGCGATGGTCAGCGTACCCGTGATAAAGCCGGCCTGAACTGCCAGGGTCAGCCGGCCCAGATCGGTTTCGGTCAGCCCCAACTGGGCCGAGAGAGACAGCCAGACGCCATTGATGCTGAACCAGAGCGACGTGGCGAAGAGCTGGGCCAGCACAATGACGGGCAGGGGGTAACGTTTTAGCAGGTCGATCATTATTGTTGCCTTTTATCAGAGCGCCCTACATCCAGCCCCGGCGCTTAAAGAACCAGATCAACCCGGCTGCGATGGCAATCATGACGCCCCAGATGAGCGGATAACCGAAGTACCAGCCCAGTTCTGGCATGGCCCAGGGGCTGTCCGAGTTTTCAAAGTTCATGCCGTACACACCCACTACAAAGGTAAGCGGAATGAAAATCGTCGCGATGATCGTCAGCATCCGCATCGTTTCGTTGGTGCGCTGGCTGATGCTGGAAAGGTAAATATCCACCATGCTGGTGGCCATTTCCCGGAAACTCTCAAGCAGCTCGATAATCTGCACGGCATGGTCGTGGCAGTCACGGAAGTAAATCTGAGTGTCGCCGGTGATCAGTTGGTCTTCTGTTCGCATCAGACTGGTCAACAGTTCCCTTTGAGGCCACAGCACGCGCCTGAGCAACAAGAGCTCTCGTTTGAGACCGTGAATGTCAGCGAGGATTTTATGGCTCGGGTTTTCCAGTAAGGCTGTTTCCATCTCCTCAAGCTGATAGCCGAATTGCTCAAGCACCGGGAAACCCGAATCGGTGATCAGGTCCAGCAACGCGTATAGCAGATAATCGATGCCACGACTCGCAAAGCGACGATTGTTCGGCTGTCGCATGCGTTTACGAACGGGCTCGAAGGGATCCTCTTCCAGCGGACACAGGCAAATCAGGTAGTCGCGACCCACGAACAGGCTGACCTGCACGATATCCAGGGTTTCGCCATCGTAAAACGGCATCGCAGCGATGATGAACAGTTGATCATCATAGATTTCAACCTTTGGCCGTTGCCCGGAATTGAGCACATCTTCCAACGCCAGATCGTGCAGATTGAACAGGTCACCCAGATTTCTCAGCGTTTCCGGGTCTGCCTGGCCGTTGACCTGCACCCAAGTGCGGGTTTCACGGTCCAGGTAATCACGGCAATCGGCCGCATTGGCAAGGCTCACTTCCTCCACGTGATCCTCGCTGTAGTCGATCAAGTGGAGGTTAACCGGGCGTTGCTTTTCCGCCGGCGCCACCAGGGTCCCCGGTGCCGTACCGGGATTGTGGTAGTGTTTACTGAAATACGCCATTGCACTCCCTCAACTCATTCCAGGCCAGCATGGCCCCAGCCTAAACCATCCGGAGGCTGTATGACTCAAACGGACAACCCAAAAAACTCCCCGGGAACCCTAAAAAAGCTGACGACCGCCCTGGAGAGCACCGAAATTCCGCTGACCGTATATGCCGTCATCTTTGCCACCATGGCATTGCTGTGGGTCTTTCAGGCCATTCATCCCGATCTGACACTGGGGCTGTTTACCGAGCTTTTGGGGGCGGCATTCACCCTGTTCATCATCGACTCCCTGCTGGTGCGCTCCAAGGCCAACCGCTGGAAAGTGGTACGGACACACATCGATTACCTGATTTCCAGACACGTCAACCGTTTACGGGACGGCATCGCGGGCAGGGCATTTGGCTTTGATCCAGAGATCACTGACAGCTTACCAGACGCCGACCAACAGGAACGGATTCGGGCAGAGCGTGCCCGTTTCCTGCAGGATCTGGAAAGACTGCCGGCGGAGGAACTGGTCGCCAGGCTCAGCGACAAGAATCTGTTTACCGACAGCAGCTATGAGTACTTTCAGGAAAAAGCCCGGGATCTGTGGGACATACTGAATATGAAATACTCGGAGTATATGGACCCGATCATGGTTTCATCGCTCATGAAACTGCACACCCACCTGAGCGACGTCTGCTCGCACATACGCCAGTATCGAAAGGCAGACCGCCTTACTGACCAGGCTGCCTACTACCACAACATAGGCCGAAACGGCATCAGTAACAGCCTGTTGAGAGCCATAGAACTGGTCAACGATCTCAAACGCCGAGGCTACTCGGAAGCGGCCACGCTCAGATAGCCCTTTGACCGACCTGATGTGCCATGGACAACCGTCAGATTGTCGCTTCCTCGCGCTCTGGCAGGAGACACGACAGCAGCGCCGCCGTGGCCACCAGTCCGGCGGATATCCACAGGCAGGCTTCCAGCCCGTAGGCCTGATACACCCAGCCGGAAAGGATGGTACCCAGCAAACGCCCGGCGGCATTGGACATGTAGTAGAAGCCCACATCCAGCGATACGCCATCGCCCCGGGCATAACTGACAATCAGGTAGCTGTGGAGGGAAGAGTTGATGGCGAACAGTACCCCGAACAGCAGCAGGCCGCCGATGACCACTGTTTGCGCCGGCCAGCCTGCCACCAAAGCACCGGCGATGGCTGCTGGAATCAGCGCCAGGCCTGCCGCCCAGAGCACGGCACCGGATTTGCCATTGGAGTGGCCGGTGATTTTCGGGGCTATGGCCTGGATAAAGCCGTAGCCGATAATCCAGCTGGCCATGAAGCCGCCCACCTGCCAGTGGTCCCAACCGAACACGGTGGCCATGTACACCGGCAGTGCCACCACAAACCACACATCCCGGGCACCGAACAGAAACATCCGCGCCGCCGAGAGTACATTGATGGCCCGGCTTTTGGAGAGAATCTCGCTGAACCTTGGTCTGGCCTTGCTCTTGCCCAGGTCCTGCCCCAGCAGGAACAGGCTGGCCAGCCATACCAGCCCCAGCACTACCGCCATGAGTAGCACCGCGCCCCTGAAGCCGGCCGCCATCAGCAGCACGCCGCCCAGGAAGAAGCCGACACCCTTCAGGGTATTCTTGGAGCCGGTCAGAATGGCCACCCACTTGTACAGGGTGCCCTGCTGCTCATCCGGCACCAGCAACTTGATGCCGCTCTTGGCGGACATCTTGTTCAGGTCCTTGGCAATGCCGGACAGCGCCTGCGCCGCCATCACCCAGGGTACCGTCAGCATGGCTGCCGGTACCGCCAGCATACCCAGCGCCACAACCTGCAGGAACAGCCCGATATTCATGGTGCGGTTCAGCCCCACGCGGGCACCCAGGTAGCCGCCCACCAGGTTGGTCACCACCCCGAAGAACTCGTAGAAGATGAACAGCAGAGCGATTTCCAGAGGCGAGTAGCCGAGCTGGTAAAAATGCAGCACCACCAGCATCCGCAGGGCACCGTCCGTAAGAGTAAAGGCCCAGTAGTTACCCGTGATGACCAGATACTGGCGGATAGCGGCCGTCATATCAGACAGAACCTACCTTTCGCGCCAGGTCGACGGTGCGGTTGGCGTAACCCCACTCGTTGTCGTACCAGGCGTAGATTTTTACCTGACTGGCGTTGACCACCAAAGTGGACAGGGCATCGACGATGGACGAGCGGGGGTCGGTCTTGTAGTCGATGGAGACCAGGGGGCGCTCCTCGTAACCGAGGATACCTTTGAGTTCGCCTTCCGCTGCTTCTTTCAACAGTTTGTTGACGGTGTCCCTGTCGGTGGGCTGATTGACCTCGAACACGCAATCGGTGAGCGAGGCGTTGGTCAGCGGCACCCGCACGGCGTGGCCATCGAGCCGGCCCCTGAGCTCCGGGAAAATCTCGATAATGGCAGTGGCCGAGCCGGTGGAAGTGGGAATCAGCGAGCTGCCACAGGCACGGGCCCGGCGCAGGTCCTTATGGGGGGCATCGATGATGGTCTGGGTATTGGTCAGGCTGTGAATGGTGGTGATGGAGCCGTGCTTGATGCCCAGCTTTTCGTGAATCACCTTGACCACCGGCGCCAGGCAGTTGGTGGTGCAGGAGGCGGCGGTGACGATCCGATCATTGGCCGGGTCAAAAATCTCGTCGTTCACACCAATCACGATATTCTTGACGCCCGCTTCCCTGACCGGCGCGGTAACCACCACACGCTTCACGCCCTGGTCCAGATAGGCCTGCAAGGCGCTGACCTTCCTGTTGACGCCACTGGCCTCGATCACCAGATCGCAACCGGACCAGTCGGTCTCATCGATGCCCTTGTTACGGGTCAGCCGGATGCGCTGGCCTTCGATGACCATATCCTTGCCATCCGCGGCCGCCTCATGGCTCCAGCGGCCATGAATGCTGTCAAAGTTCAGCAGGTGCGCCAGGATGGCGGCGTCTCCGCCCGGGTCGTTGATGGTCACAAACTCCATGTCCGGCCACTGCCAGGCAGCCCGCAACGCCAAACGACCAATCCGGCCAAATCCGTTAATACCTATCTTGATCTTGCTCATGATCTGCTCCTGATAAACCTGTTCCGGACATTAAACCGCGCGGGCATTACAGGCATGGGACAGACGGACGGTCTGCCATGGCCTGCAACCGGGCAAGCGGGTTCTCCAGCAATCGGACGCTATGACTGGCGGTTTCATCCAGCACCCTGGCCAGCCACTGCGGAATACCCGGATCCAGGGAATAGTAGATCCACTGGCCCCGACGCTCCGTTGTCAGCAGGCCGGCATCCCGTAACGTCGCCAGATGCCGGCTGACCCTTGGCTGGGGTGCCCCAAAGGCTTCGGTAAGCTCGCAGACACAGAGTTGTTCCTGGCTGCGGATGAGTAACAGTGCCGCAAGGCGGAAGTCGTCGGCCAATGCCTTGAACACCGTGACCGGGTCATAGCTGGCGGGTTTCCGCCCGGTCTCTTTCTGATGCACCAGTGCGAAGAGAGCAATGCGCTTTCTGATTTCCTTGAGAGTAAGGGCAAAAATGGCGTGGCGGTTTGCCGGTACCGGATCGGCAAAATCCCAGGCAATCTGCTGGGCCGGTTGGCAGACCGTACCGCACTCACTGGCGGCTTTCTCGCACAGGGTGATCACGTAATCCCAGTATTGCTCCCGAACATCCGCCAATCGCTTGCTGTGTAAGCCTTCGGTGGGGATACCAGCTTCTTCAAGAACCTGTAGTGCCTTCGGATGGGGCCTGGTTGGCTCGGTACCTGCGCTGGCCACTTCAAACCGGTCTCCGGCCATGTCCCGGAGTAACGCTTCTGCCATCAGAGAACGGGCACTGTTGGCGGTACAGACAAACAAAACGCGGCGCTTCATATCTGAATTTCCGTATATTCGGTTTTGTGAATATCATTTTTTGTGCATAATAAAATCAACACTTGCACGAGTAAAGGAATCCGCCAACCAAATGAGCACCCAGGACCTCCCCAACATCGACCCGGAACTGTTCAGCGCACCCACAGGCGACCAGTTATTCAAGACGGGGCCTTCGTCGCATGCGCCAAGAATTCTGTTGCTGTACGGCTCCCTGCGGGAACGCTCATTCAGTCGGCTTGCGGTGGAAGAGGCCGCCCGATTGCTCGAAACCATGGGCGCTGAAACCCGGATATTTAACCCCCGCAGTCTGCCACTGGCCGACGCGGAAGACGCCTGCCACCCGAAAGTGCAGGAATTGCGCGATCTTGCGGAGTGGTCTGAAGGCATGGTCTGGTGTTCACCTGAGCGTCACGGTGCCATGACCGGCATCATGAAAACCCAGATTGACTGGATCCCGCTGTCTGTTGGCGGCATGCGCCCCACCCAGGGCAAGACCCTTGCTGTGATGCAGGTCTGCGGCGGCTCCCAGTCCTTCAACACGGTCAATCAACTGAGAGTTCTGGGTCGATGGATGCGTATGGTGACCATCCCCAACCAGTCTTCGGTACCCAAGGCTTTTCTGGAGTTTGACGATAACGACCGTATGAAGCCCTCGCCCTATTACAACCGCATCGTCGATGTGATGGAGGAGCTGGTGAAATTTACCCTGCTGATCCGGGACCGGAGCGACTACCTGACCGACCGGTATTCCGAGCGGGTGGAGAGTGCCGAGGAAGTGTCCAGACGCGTCAACCAGCGGTCCATGTGAGGGTCAGGCAATGAGCAGCAATACAGAAACTAACCGGGCTGAAGACACCGGCGGTGGCATGGACCTCTTTGGCAAGTACCTGTCGGTCTGGGTGGCCCTCGCCATCATCGCCGGCGTGACCCTCGGCCAGCTCGCGCCTGAGGTACCCGAGACCCTGTCCCGTTTCGAATATGCACAGGTCTCCATCCCTATTGCCATTCTGATCTGGGCGATGATCTTCCCGATGATGGCGCAGATCGATTTCAGTGCGGTGGTGGGCGTACGCAAAGAGCCCAGGGGACTGGCCATCACCACGACCGTGAACTGGCTGATCAAACCATTCACCATGTTTGCCATTGCCTGGTTTTTCCTGACCGTGGTGTTCGAGCCGCTGATCTCGCCACAACTGGCCCGCGAATACCTTGCCGGCGCGATTCTGTTGGGCGCAGCGCCTTGTACTGCCATGGTATTTGTCTGGAGTTACCTGACCAAAGGTGATGCCGCCTACACCCTGGTGCAGGTGTCCCTGAACGACATCATCATGCTGTTTGCCTTCGCGCCGATTGTGGTTTTCCTGCTGGGCATTTCCGACATCCAGGTGCCCTGGGATACCGTGCTGCTGTCGGTGGTGCTGTATATTGTCATTCCGCTTACCGCTGGCTACCTGACCCGCCGCGTCCTGATCTCGCGCCACGGTCAGCAATGGTACGACGACGTCTTTATGAAGCGGCTCAGTCCGGTCACGCCGGCGGCGCTGATTGTCACCCTGGTGCTGCTGTTCGCCTTCCAGGGTGAGGTGATCCTGAACAATCCCTTGCACATCCTGTTGATTGCGGTGCCATTGATCGTTCAGACCTTCCTGATCTTCTTCCTGGCCTATGGCTGGGCCCGGCTCTGGAAAGTACGCCACTGCATTGCCGCACCCGGGGCCATGATCGGTGCCAGCAACTTCTTTGAACTGGCTGTCGCCGCGGCTATCTCGCTGTTCGGTCTGCAATCGGGAGCAGCGCTGGCCACGGTGGTCGGGGTTCTGGTGGAGGTGCCGCTGATGCTGGTTCTGGTGCGCATCGCCAATAAAACCCGGGACCGCTTCCCTGACTGATACAGGGGTCAGTGTCCCGTCTGGTTAATTCGCTGATCTCCTGCGAATTAACCAGACGGGACACTGCGGCCTTAAGCCCGACAGGCTGCTGGTATCAAACCGGTAATCTGTTCAGTCCACCCCCACCCTGCTAATATCTCGCCCACATTGGAAGCACTGAACCGAACGGAACCCATAGAATGGATCTTTTCCAGGCTCTTTTCCTTGGCCTTCTCCAGGGACTGACCGAATTCCTGCCGATTTCCAGCTCCGCTCACCTGATCCTGACTCCGGCTCTGTTCGGCTGGACCGACCAGGGTGTGGGTTTCGATCTGTCTGTCCACGTCGGAACCTTGCTTGCCGTCGTGCTGTACTTCCGGCGGGACGTCTTCGGTATCGCCCGGGACGGCCTCATTTCCGTCGGTCGCCGAAAGCTCGTTGGCCAGGGAGCCCTCGCCTGGTACCTGGTAATCGGCACCATCCCCGCGGGTCTGGCGGGCATGGCGTTGCTGGATATGATCGACAACGAACTGCGGGCCGTGGAAGTCATCTTCTTCACCACCCTGTTCTTCGGACTGCTCCTGGGCGTTGCAGACTGGCTCCCCAAACGCCAGCGCACCCTGGACAAACTCAACTGGAAAGACGCCGCCCTCGTCGGCATCGCCCAGGCCATGGCCCTGGTGCCCGGCACCTCCCGCTCCGGCGTCACCATCACCGCCGGCCTGTTCCTGGGCATGACCCGGGAAACCGCCTCCCGGTTCTCGTTCCTGCTGGCGATTCCGATCATCGTGCTTGCCTCGGCGGTGAAGTTACTGGAAGTGGCGACCTCGGATGTGGTCGTGGACTGGAGCGGGTTTCTGATTGGTGGGGTAACGTCATTCGTGATGGCGATTACCGCCATCCACTTTTTTCTGAAGTGGCTGAACAAGGTGGGCATGTGGCCGTATGTGATTTACCGGGTGATACTGGCCATTGTCATCTATGCAGTTCTGATGCACTAGACTGCTTTCTGAGACACTAAAACTGTTTGGAGTCTGCCGATGCTAAGGTTTTTCAGGATTGTTGACGGGTTTATCAAGGAACTGCCCATTCCGGAGGGCGGTCCGACAGCACTGTTGACGCAAGCCGACTGGATAGACGCCTGCGAACCGGACGACGATGAGCGGAAGATCCTCCAGAGACTCCTGGAAACCGACATTCCCGAGTTCGACGATGTCGAGGAAATTGAAGCTTCGGCACGCTGCTTCGTCGATCAGGCCGGTGTCCATGTTCATTCACTCTTCCTGAACCTGGCCGAAGGTCGTCACAACACCGTCTCTGTCGCCTGCATACTTCAGAACGACTGCCTTATTACGATCCGGGAAATCGAGCTGGCGGATTTCCGGCTATTGCGGATGCGGGCCCGCCGGGGGCAGGTAGAAGCCCGGGATCCGGCCGAAATGCTGGTCACTCTGCTGGAGCAGAAAGTAGAGAACCTCGCCGATGGGCTGGAGGACCTGCACCGACAGCTTGAGGATGTCAGCTATCTGGTGCTGGAAGATGAGGAAGCTGAACTGGACGAGGCGATCAATCGCCTGGCGCGCCTGGAAGACAGCAACGGAAAGGCCCGGTTGTGTCTGATGGACACCCAACGAAACATTTCCTTTCTGCTTCGTCACCTGCGCAACGAGGGTGAGCATCGGGAAACGCTCCGGGAGATCAACCGGGATATCGAAACTCTGATGTCGCACACCACCTTCCTGTTCGACAAGATCAACTTCCTGATGGATTCCACCCAGGGTTTCATCAACATCGAGCAGAACCAGATCATCAAGATCTTCTCGATTGCCGCGGTGGTGTTCCTGCCTCCCACGCTGATTGCCAGCATTTACGGCATGAACTTCGAGTACATGCCGGAACTGCAATGGCTGTTGGGCTATCCTTGGGCAATTGGCCTTATGATACTGGCCGGCATTGCGCCCTACTGGTATTTCAAGCGGAAGGGCTGGCTGTAGTCTCCTGCCCGCGCTACTCAGCACAGAGCCCTTGCTGATGAACGTGCGGGCTTACATGAGCAGAATCCTGAGCCCGATCAGCACAATCACCAGCCCGCCGACAAATTCCGCTTTGCCCTCCAGGAAGGTGCCACTGCGGGTGCCGATATAAACGCCGGCCACACTGAAAACCAGCGTGGTTACACCAATGATCAGGCAAGCCAGCAAGGGCGCAAAATCCAGCAGGGTCAGGGCGAACCCGGCCGCCATGGCATCAATGCTGGTGGCGATGGCCAGCATCAGCATAACCCGATGGGTGATGATGGCGATGTCCTCCTCCACCCCTTCGGAAAAGGCCTCATAAATCATCTTGCCACCGATCAGTGCCAGCAGGATAAAGGCAATCCAGGGCGCATAGGCCTCAACCCAGCCCAGCACACCCTGGCCGCCCAGGTAGCCGATCAGTGGCATCAGTCCCTGGAACAACCCGAAATACAATCCCGCCATGACGGCAAGCAACGATGCTTTTTTCTTGTGCTTTGAACCCAGGCCTATCGACACTGCGAACGCGTCCATACTCAGTGCCACAGCCAGCACTAACACTTCAATCATGTTTTCAAGCTCCAGTTGCAGAAACAGGGAAAAATCGATCAGCAGGCTTCCAGCGGCGCATAGGCCAGGACCAGCCATTTGGCGCCGTCGTCAAAATTCACCTGAACCCGGGTATGATGCCCGGTTCCCTCTGAATTCAAAACAATACCCTCGCCAAACTTCGGGTGGCGAACCCGCTGGCCGAGGCTGAACCCGGACTGCCTGGCTGAATCCTGCGCGAACAGACTTTCGTTAGGTCGCCCGACCATGGCCGGGCGAGTCACCGTGTTGCGTAACCGGACTTCCTGAAGGCAATCTCCGGGAATTTCCCGCACGAACCGGGACAGGGCGTGGAATTTCTCCTGGCCGTACAGTCGGCGGGATTCAGCGTAAGTGAGCACCAGCTTCTTCATCGCCCGGGTACTGCCCACGTAGGCCAGGCGGCGCTCTTCTTCCATACGGCCGGGCTCTTCCAGGGACATGCTGTGGGGGAACAAACCCTCTTCTACCCCGGCCATGAACACCAGTGGAAACTCCAGGCCCTTGGCCGAATGCAGGGTCATCAGCTGGACACTGTCCTCATCGGCATCGGCCTGGGATTCGCCGGCGTCCAGAGCGGCCTGGGTGATGAATTCCGCCAGCGGGTCCACGCCCTCTTCCACCTCGAAGTCCGACAGGGCGCTGACCAGTTCTTCCAGGTTCTCCACCCGGGCCTGGCCTTTCTCGCCTTTTTCACTGGCGTGATAGTCCTTCAGCCCGCTCACCTCGATCGCCTGTTTCATCAGTCCCTGCAGGGAGGAATGATCCACCATCTCCGACAGGCCGTTGATGATGTCCAGGAACGACCGCAAACCGGTTTTCGCCCGTCCCTTTACCTGACCCGCCGCCAGCAGCCGCTCGGCGGATTCCCACAGGGAAATGCCCTGGTCGGTGGCGTATTCCCTCAGTTCCGCCAGACTCTTGGCACCGATGCCTCGAGTGGGCACGTTCACCACCCGCTCGAAAGCGGCATCGTCCCGGTGATAATGCACCAGACGCAGATAGGCCAGAGCGTTGCGGATTTCCTGGCGATCATAGAATCGCAGGCCACCATAGACCCGGTAGGGAATCCCCTGGCGCATCAGTGCTTCTTCCAGCACCCGGGACTGGGCGTTGGAGCGGTAGAGGATCGCCACTTCGCTGCGCAGGTTGCCCTGGTCCACCCAGGCACTGATGGAATCGGCGATATAGTTGGCCTCATCCTGTTCGTTGAACGCGGCGTACAGGCTGATCGGCTCGCCCTCGGGCCCGTCGGTCCACAATTCCTTGCCAAGCCGCCCCTGGTTGTTGGCAATCACCGCGTTGGCGGCCTTGAGGATGGTCCGGGTTGAGCGGTAATTCTGTTCCAGCCGTACCAACCGGGCGTTGGGAAAATCCCGCTGGTACTGCTGAATGTTCTCGATCCTGGCACCACGCCAGCCGTAGATGGACTGGTCGTCATCGCCCACCACCGTCAACGGCACCCGGTTGCCGGCCAATACCTGCAGCCAGGCGTACTGGATGGTGTTGGTGTCCTGGAACTCATCCACCAGCATATGCTGGAAGCGCTGCTGGTAGTGAGCCAGAAGCTCTGGCTTGTGCAGCCAGAGTTCATGGGAACGCAGCAGCAATTCGCCGAAATCCACCAGCCCACCCTGCTGACACAGTTTCTCGTACTGTCGGTAGATTTTCAGCATGGTGGAGGTGAAGTGGTCGCCGGGATTCTCCTGGATGTGGTCCGCCCGCAGGCCTTCATCCTTCTGGCTGTTGATGAACCACCGGGCCTGCTTCGGTGGCCACCGGCTCTCGTCAATCCGGTTCTCCCGCATCACCCGCTTGATCAGCCGCAGCTGGTCGTCACTGTCCAGTACCTGGAAGTTCTCCGGCAGACCGGCATCCTGCCAGTGCGCCCGCAGCAAACGGTGGGCAATTCCGTGGAAGGTCCCGATCCACAGTCCCCGGGTCGGGATCTGCATCATCTGCTCAACCCGGTAGCGCATCTCCTTCGCCGCCTTGTTGGTGAAGGTCACCGCCAGGATAGCCGTCGGCGGCACCCGGTCCACCGTCATCAGCCAGGCAATCCGGTGCACCAGTACCCGGGTCTTGCCACTGCCGGCGCCGGCCAATACGAGCAGGTGGTCATTCCGGGCGGTGACAGCTTCACGCTGGGCATCGTTCAGGGGGTCGATGATGTGGGAGACGTCCATAGAGATTCGGTTCGCTACTGGTTAAATAAACAGGTCTGGAAGTATAACAGGGTATGGCGGGGCTTGTCGGGCCTGGGATAGCCCTCGTTGTACAGGGGGAACGCACGAGGGCGGGACCCCTTCCAGGACACGCTACAAGCACGTCCCTGTGCGCTTGACTGTGGCCATCCTTGGCCACAGACAGTCCTGGAAGGGGCCCCGCCCTCGCGCTATTCGCGCTTGGGAGAGGGCTTTTCGTCAAAAGCCTCTGGGGACGGTTTGCGGCTCCACAAACTCGAACAGGCCCTCGAGGCCACCCTCGCGGCCGATACCGGACGCTTTCATGCCACCGAATGGCGCTTCCGGGGTCGGGCCGGTGCCGGTGTTCCAGCCGACGTGGCCAAACCGGAGGCCGGCGGCGACGCGCTGGGCGCGGTCAGCGTCTGCCGTGAACACATAGGAGGCCAGGCCGAATTCGGTGTCGTTACCGGCGTCGATGACTTCCTCTTCGGTCCGGAACAGGGCCATGGGTACCAGCGGGCCGAAGGTTTCTTCCTGGTAGCAGCACATATCCCGGTTTACGCCCTGTACCACTGTGGGCGGGAAGAACAGGCCATCAGTCAATTCATCGGGCTGTTTGCCGGCGACCAGTTTCGCGCCTTTCTCCAGGGCATCCTCAAGATGGCGCTTGACCTTATCGAAACCAGCCTGATTGATCAGCGGGCCCAGATCCACATCGCCATTAATACCATCACCGACGGTCATCTTGTTGACCCGCTCGGCCAGCTTTTCACCGAAGGCATCGGCCACTTTCTCGTGCACGAAGATCCGGTTGGCGCAGACGCAGGTCTGGCCGCCGCCACGGAATTTGTTGGCAATGAGATTGTCCGCTGCAGCATCCAGGTCAGCGTCTTCAAATACGATGAACGGAGCGTTGCCACCCAACTCCAGGGCCAGTTTCTTGACCTGGTCGGCGGTGTCGACGATGAGTTTGCGGCCCACTTCGGTGGAACCGGTGAAGCTGAGCATGGGCACGTCCGGGCTTTCGCACAGGACCTTACCGATCACACTGGCCTTGCCCATTACCAGGTTGACCATGCCGTCGGGCATATCGGTGTGTTTGTCCATCAGACTGAACAGGGCAATCATGGTCAGCGGGGTTTCGCTGGCCGGTTTGATGACCGACGGGCAGCCCGCCGCCAGCGCCGCAGAAAGCTTTTTGGCGATCATGCCAATGGGGAAGTTCCAGGGCGTAATCAGGCCGGTGACGCCGATAGGCCGGTAATGGACGGTCCAGGTGCAACCCTTCGGCTTCTCCGGGATGGTGTGCGCGTCCAGAGCCTGAATATGCTTAGAACAATAATCGAAGAAGCCAGCGGCATAATCTACTTCACCCTGGGCCTCCTGCAGCGGTTTACCGTGTTCCATGCAGAGAATGCGGCCCACCTCTTCCTTGTTGGCCTTGAGCGCGTCCCGGATGTCTTCCAGCCATTTTCGGCGGGTTTCAAGGGAATAGGGGCTGGTGAGCTTCAGGGCCGATTTGCCGGCAGCCACGGCAGCCTGGACATCGCGCTCCGGCATCGACGGTACTTGCGCGATGACTTCGCCGGTCGCCGGATTGTAGACATCAAAAGTGTTACCTTCGGCGTTGTCTGTCCAGCGACCGCCAATGTAGCCAGTCAGCTTTTCCAACAGGGGTGACTCGATCATCTCGGCTCCTCTTTCGGTATCTGGCGGCGCCCCTTCCGGGACGGCATTGCGTCAGTGGCTCATGTCTTTCATAGTGAGTGTTGTAGCGTAGCCTGTAAAGTCAAGGGCGGGCTTTTGAACATCCTCCCACTGCGCCTATACTCGGACCATTACCATTCCAGGAGGCCGGACAATGAAAGCGTTTTTCCACCCCGCACAGGACCAGCATATTCCCCGGACCTACTTTACCCGCGGGCAGATGCGTCAGCCGCAGGAAGTGCCGGATCGTACGGGTCAAATGCTGGATGGCCTGAAGGAGATGGGCATTCCGATTCTGCAACCGGCAGACCAGGGTGCCGGGCCGATATCGAAGGTTCATGATCTGGGCTATCTTCGCTTTCTGGAGTCCGCCCACCGACGGTGGAAACAGATGGATGACTGGGGTGACGAGGTGATCTCGAACATTTTCGTCCGCTCGCCCAATCACCTGACCGGCATTCTCGCCGAGGCGGCCCGGTACCAGGCCGATGGCAGCTGTCCGATTGGTGAGAACACCTGGCATGCGGCCTACTGGTCCGCCCAGAGTGCCCTGGGTGCCGCCGATGCCCTGATTGCCGGCGACAGGACGTCCTATGCGGTATGCCGGCCACCCGGGCATCACGCGCGCCGGGACGCCGCCGGTGGTTTTTGCTACCTGAACAACGCCGCCATTGCCGCCGAACACATGAAATCCCGGTTCCCGAAAATCGTGATTCTGGATACCGATATGCACCATGGCCAGGGTATCCAGGAAATCTTCTATGACCGCAGCGATGTCCTGTATATCTCCATTCACGGCGACCCCACCAACTTCTATCCGGTGGTCAGCGGCTTCGAGAACGAGCGTGGCGAGGGCGAAGGCTACGGCTACAACATCAACATGCCCATGCCCCACGGCTCCAGTGAGGAGGATTTCTTCGCCAGAGTGGAAGAGGCTCTGGCCGCCATCAAACTGTTCCAGCCTGATGCCCTGATCCTCACTCTGGGCTTTGACATCTACAAGAACGACCCCCAGGCCAAGGTATCGGTATCCTCGGAGGGCTTCCATCGGCTCAGCACCCACATCCGCCAGTCGGGCCTGCCCGCGCTGATTGTCCAGGAAGGCGGTTACGACCTGGAAGCCCTCAGCACCAACGTGCAGCAGTTTTTCCGGGGCCTGGAAGGCTGAGGCTCACCGGTTACGAAGCCGGGGCATAAACCTTGATGTTGTCGTGCCCCTCGGCCTTCAGGTGGCCGGCGTGCATCCGGCTCATGGTGCCGCGGTCACAGTACAGCAGATACTGGCGGCTCTGCGGCAGCTCCTCGATCTGCTGGTTGAGTTCATAGAACGGGATCTTCAGGATCTGGTTGTTGGTCAGATCCAGCGGTGACCGTTCCTCTTCCGCCGGATGGCGCACGTCGATAATGACGTCGTTCACCGCCGGCGTTTCCACCAGCTCCACTTCTTCCGGCGTAACGGTGGTTTCCAGCAGACGGTTGACCGGGGTTTCGGTCCGCTCCCCGATGGCACGGGCCAGTACCCCGGCGTCCATGTTTGCCTCATCGGCCTCGACCCGGTACAGCCTGGCCCGGGTGGCCGGCTTCCGGGAAATCACGCCACAGTATTCCGGCATGTTGCGGGCGAAAGGCTCGGTGCCGATGTCATGGGCAATACGGATGATTTCCTGCTTGTCCATGGCGATCAGCGGGCGCAGCACCACTTCCTCGCTGGCCCGGTCCACCACGTTCAGATTCGACAGGGTCTGGCTCGATACCTGGGCCACCGCATCTCCCATCACCAACCCGGCAACGTTGAGGTCACGGGCAATTTCGGCCGCCGCCTTGAGCATCTGACGCTTGAGCACCACGCCCCAGTGGCGGTTGTTCACCGAGCGCATAATCTCCGCCACCACGCCCTCGAACGGCACGGAAATGAACTTCACGTTGTGGGAGGCGCCATAGCGCTCCCACAGGTAATGAACCACCTGGCGAACGCCAACCTCGTGAGCGGTGCCGCCAAGGTTGAAGAACAGGAAGTGGCTGCGCAGACCACGACGCATCATCAGGTAGGCCGCCACGGAGGAGTCATAGCCGCCCGAAATCAGGGTCATGACGGTTTCCACGGAGCCCAGCGGGTAGCCGCCCAGGCCCTGATGCTTGCGCCGGGCGAGGTGAAAACCGCCCTCCTTGACTTCGATCCGGACCTCCACCTGCGGCGATTTCAGATCGACGCCGGCGGTATCGAAAGCTTGGCACAGCGCCGCTCCCACCGAACGCTCGATATCGATGGACCGGAAGTCGTGGCGGCCCAGGCGTTTGGCACGCACAGCGAAGGTCCTGCCATCCAGGCGGCCAGCAAAGGCGGCGACCGCCTTTTCACCGATATCCTCCAGGGACCGGAGGGGATACACAGAGATTTCCTGGATGCTGGAAATGCCCGGGATGCGCAACAGGATATCGATAACCGGGCTATAGAGCCCCCGGTCATCAGGGACATCCACATCCACCCGGTCCCAGCTGCTCTCCACAGCAATGTCGTGGTCGAGCCGGGCCAGGAGCTTGCGAATGTTCTGACGGAGTTGTTTCATCTGCTGCCGGCGAACGGGCTTACTTTTGATGGCAACTTCCGGAGCGGGACGTATCAGTAATTTCATAGATCGGAGTCATGTCGGGTGGCGTACAAAGAGGAAAGCGCTTAGTGTACCGTTTTGTCTGAATGCCTCAAAATCAGGCCTTGCCGAAACCTTCAGGAGTTTCACCGTTAAATGACAGAACCCACGATGAATGCCCTCGTTTCTCCGGAGGGTGCCCTCGAGATTCTATCCAATCACGAAGTAAGCCGTCTCAAGGACCGGAGTGAGGGCGGTCTTTACCAGCTGTTCCGCCAGTGCGCCCTTGCAGTGTTGAACACCGGCGTGGAGACCGACGACTGTAAGGCCCTGATGGAGGCCCACGCCGATTTCGATGTAAGGCTGGTGCCCCAGCCCCGCGGCTTGAAGCTGGAACTGGTCAATGCCCCCGGTCATGCCTTTGTCGATGGCGAAATGCTGCGGGCGATCCGCGAGCACTTATTCTCAGTGCTTCGGGATATCGTGTACACCCACTCCATCCCCCAGACCATTGCCGGGTTCCGCCGGGATAATCCCGAAGACATCACCAACCTGGTGTTTCACATCCTGCGCAACGCCGGCGTGCTGGAAGCCGGGCGCCAGCCGGATTTGGTGGTGTGCTGGGGCGGTCACTCCATCAGCCGTGCGGAGTACCAGTACAGCAAGGAAGTCGGCCACCAGCTGGGCCTGCGCGGACTGAGCATCATTACCGGCTGCGGCCCCGGCGCCATGAAGGGACCGATGAAAGGCGCCACCATCGGCCACGCCAAGCAGCGGGTCAGAAATGGCCGCTATGTGGGCATCACTGAGCCGGCCATTATCGGTGCCGAGGCACCGAACCCGATCGTCAATGAACTGGTCATCATGCCGGATATCGAAAAGCGCCTCGAGGCCTTCGTGCGCTGCGGCCACGGTGTGATTGTATTCCCGGGCGGCGTGGGGACCGCCGAGGAAATTCTGTACCTGCTCGGTATCCTCCTGCACCCCGACAATTCAGACCTGCCGTTCCCGGTCATTTTCACCGGCGAGAAAGAGAATGCGGAATACTTCGAGATGATCGACAAGTTTATCCGCAACGCCCTCGGTGACGAGGCCGCCAGCAAGTATGAGATCATCATTGATGATCCGGCCCGCATCGCCCGGGCCATGAGAAAGGGCATGAAAGAGGTGGAGACGTTCCGCCGCGCCATGCAGGACGCCTACTACTTCAACTGGATGCTGAAGATCGATCCGGTATTCCAGCTACCGTTCACGCCCAACCACGACAGCATGCGGTCACTGGAACTGCACCGGGATCAACCTGTGCACATGATTGCAGCTAACCTGCGCAAGGCGTTCAGCGGGATTGTCACGGGAAATGTGAAGGAAAGCGGGATTCGCCAGATTCAGGAGAAAGGGCCGTTCGAGATTGCCGGGGACCCCTCGCTGATCAAGCCTCTGGAAGCCATGCTGGAGCAGTTTGTCGCCCAGAACCGGATGAAATTACCGGGTACGCAGGCGTATCAACCCTGCTACCGGATTGTCAGCGGGGCTGCCTGAGCGGCCCCATTGACATCAGGCCGGAGCTTACTGACCACCTGCCGGCAGGCTGGCGAAGTAGGCTGCCAGGTTGGCGATGTCCTCATCGCTCAGGGCTGCAGCCTGGCCTTGCATGATGGCGGCCTGGCCACCAGAACGCTGCTTGTTCTTGTACGCCTTGAGCGCGGACACCAGATACTGCTCGTTCTGGCCAGCCAGGTTCGGATAGGTCGGGATCTGGGCAATACCGTTCTGGCCATGGCATGCGGCACAGACGGCAGCAGCCCTGGCCTTGGCAGCCTCAACGTCGCCTGCGGCAGAGGCCGGGGTCGGCAGGGCAACAGCAGCTGACATCAGTGCTGCAATCGCGAAGTTCTCGGGTTTCATAGTTACTACCTTTTCTCATCTTCGTCGGCATGAAAATGCCGCCAGGTGTTATTAAAATTCGAATGCACTTATAGCACAGGGCACGCCTCGTTCAAATCTGATAGATCAAGGCGCTCATTTCGACAATCTTCCCCTTTACCGCACTCGCGGGTTAGTGGGAAAGTACGACAACGTAGAATACCCGGATTTCTGTTTTATCCAACCCGGAGACACACCCCATGTCCGTAAAGATCCAGGAACTACCCTGCCGTGAAGGCTTTCTTGGCTTGCTCACCCTGAACTCGCCCGGCACCCTCAATGCCCTGAGCGAAGCCATGGTGGAGCAGACCCGGGATGCGCTGGATCACTGGGCGACGGATGACAGGATCTGCCTGTTGGTGCTACAAGGGGCGGGTGACCGGGCCTTCTGCGCAGGTACCAACATCCGCCTGCTCTATGACGCCATGACCGGTCACGGTGACCAGCAAGCCCCTTCCCGCTTCTTTACCCGGGAATACCGGCTGGATTACCGCCTGCACCGGTTCCCCAAGCCGGTTGTCGGCATCGGTCATGGCGTGGTCATGGGGGGCGGCCTGGGCCTGCTGTCCGCCTGCCGCTACCGGCTGGTGACGCCAGACCTCACTCTGGCCATGCCGGAGATCTCCATCGGCCTGTTTCCGAATGTCGGGGCCAGCTGGTTCCTCAACCGCCTGCCGGGACGTCTGGGCCTGTTCATGGGGCTGACCGGTGCCCGGCTCAACGTTACCGATACCCTGCGGGTAGGCCTGGCGGATATGGCTTTGCTGTCTGAAGACCGGGACACCCTGCTCTCGCGGCTGCAGGAACAGCGCTGGAGCGGCGAGACCGCTGCTGATGACAACCGGTTGTTCCGGCTGCTGAACCAGATGCCGGCACCGGATTACCGGGCGCTGCCAACAAGCAACCTGGAACAGCACGAACAGGCGATTGCGCGCCTCAGTGCCGGCGGGGAATTGACGGCAGTGGTGGATCAGTTGCTTGGCTCGGATATTGACAGTGACTGGTGGCGGGCCTGTATCGACAACCTGCGCGGCGGCTGCCCCGTCTCTGCCTGGCTGGTGTGGACCCAGCTCAGGAAAGCCCAGCAGATGTCCCTGAAAGATGTATTCCGGATGGAGCTGGCCATGGCCCTTGAGTGCTGCCGGCGCCCGGACCTGCCCGAGGGCATCCGGGCCAGAATAGTGGACAGGGACCAGAAGCCGACCTGGTCCCATGCCTCGGTGGCCGATGTACCAGAGGACGTCGTGGCCGCCCACTTCGAACCGGAGTGGGACGACGAAACCGACCCGATGCAACTACAATAAGGAAGACAAACCCTGCCCGGATCAGCGGCGTGGTGGTCCACGCGGCCGTGTCCCGCGTGAAGTTACCTGGCTCACAACTCGGGGCCGTATTGCAGGAGTTCCCGCACCAATGCCCGCAAACGGCCCTCGCCGTCCCTCTGGCCGCGACACAAGCCGGCCGCCTGCAACTCGGCCCAGGAACAGCCCAGTAACACCGCCCCGACCCACAGGGCCAGCTCCGGCCGGGTCCTCAGCCAGTTCATGACGCCCGGCACCTGACCGAGTTCCCGCAACACCGGCAGACAAAGGTCAAACCCCCGGTGCCCGTGGCCAAAGTTGTCCAGATCACGCCGGTCATCATCATTCAGGATGCGGGTTGCCGGCAAGTCGTCGCTGATGGCCGCCAGCAGTTCCGCAGGCATCTCATGCCAGTGCCGCGGGACCAGTGTCAGCCAGTGCCGGGCCAGCCGCCCCCTCAGGCGATCGACCAGCTCGACACCCCGGGGACTCGATCCGGTCAGCATCTGCAACGGGTACTCACCGCTGCTGCTCTCCCGGTGAAACCCCACCCGGACCACGTTCAGCGCGCAGGACTGCCAGAAGGCGAGTAACTCCGGGCTGCCGCCAAAGCTGGTGCCCAGGCTGTCCAGCTGCTGTTCTGCCACCCGGGCCCGGGCGGCTGTCACCAGGCGCTTGCCCACACCACTGCGGCGAACCGGATTGGCAACGGCAACCCGGACTACCCGAAGGGTTCTCTGCATTGCGGCGTCCGGAAAGCCACTGTGGGAAGCGAGCGACTGGGCCAGCAGATGGCCGCGGATGCGGCGCTGCCCCCGCGTAACGTTCTGTGCCAGTTGCTCGCTTAGTCCGCCCTCAATGGCCCCCCAGAGCACTCCGACGATGCGGCCCTCATGCCAGGCACACCAGGTCACAGTCGATGGGTCATCAAGCCACTGGCGCAGATCGGCCGGAGTGGTCCGGTAGTGGGCATCGACCAACAAGCCAAAAGCTTCGGCGAGTTCGGGCTCCGGCGCATCCGCGGGGCACCACCGATCAATCCGGATATCCCGGGGCGGAACCCGGACACTCTCCCTCACCATGCCGGAGGCAGACAGCAGGAACAGATTGGAGGCCAGCGCCTCCAGCGGATCGCCCGCAGCCCAGCGCACCGGCTCGGTCAGGGTAACGGATTGCCAGTGCGGGGTCCTGCGGTCCAGCACGGAGCAGAACCGGATGGCAAAGCCACGACCTGTGCCTTCGTAGCCATGGACGGTGGAGCAAAAGGCCACCCTGGGCCAACCCAGCAGGATGGCCTCCAGAATCTGTGGGGGGATCGCTGCTGCCTCGTCGACCAGGACCACTTCGGCCGCCGGCCTCCGGGCCAGCAATTCCTGCACCGGCAGGAAACGGAGTTCGGCCCCGGTCCGGGTGGCAAGGCCATTGCCGTCGTCAGCTACCAGGTCATTCCCGAGGGTTTGCCGGGCGTGGTGAAACAGGGTATCAACGCTTTCGCGGGCGGGAGCCGTCACCAGTATGCGTTCGCGGCCCTGTTGTAACAGCCCTGCTGCGGCGATACCCAGGGCAGCAGACTTACCCCGGCCCCGGTCTGCGGTGACCACCAGGGGGCGCCGGCGCCGGCCCTGGCCGAAGTGGAGCAACAGGTCGATCAGGTGCTGCTGGTCATCAGTGGTAGCCACGGCGAAGGAAGTATCCGGCGCCTGTAATGTCGGTATCCGGGTACGCCCGGGGGCACGGGCGTCGACCCGAATCACCCCGGGGTCACTGTCGAGAAGGGTCGCCATGCGGCGAGCAAACGGGTGGTGCTCGGCGCTGTCGAGACCGGTACGCCGGTAGTCAGGATCCGCAAATCGGTCCCAGTCGGCCAGAGGCGGCATCAGCCAGAACAACAGCCCTCCGGCCTTGAGGGTGCCGGTAATCGCTGCCAGGCCATCCGGTGGGTTGCCCTCCCAGCCATCCCAGACCACCACTGCCAGTTCCCGGCCCAGCCAGTCTCTGGCTTTGCCGGCCGGTACCCGGGTGAGGCCTGCCGAGGGATTATCATCACCGGGGCCGGTCCATATGCCGGGCATCTGGTGCAGTTCGGGCAGGAGTTGCTGAAGCCATGCCAGCGCACGGTCACGGTCGCCCTCGACGAGGACCAGACGTCGCTCGCCGAGGGCGACCAGGCGTTCGACCAGTCGACGCCAGGCTTCATGGCCTGTGGGGCTGTCACCGGCGAACGGGGTCATCGGCTGAAGTCGGTGCCGCAGGCCTCGGGTTTTTCGCCCAGGATGTTTACTGATTCTGACATTTCCATCTTTCTTCGACCTTCTGGTTGCGGGGGCAATTGTTTTCAATTATGCGGAACCGGTATCCGCACTACCAGTTGCCCAGTACAATACGGGCCATGCCGACCAACCCCCGAACTCCTGACACATCCAACCTGCCGGATTTTCTGACCGATGAGCAGCGGGCGATTATTACTGCCGGCTACGAGCATTCGGTGATTACCGCCGTGGCGGGCAGTGGCAAGACATCGACGCTGGCCTGGCGGATCCGGTATTTGCTGGAACAGGGGCATGATCCGGACCGGATGCTGGTGTTGATGTTCAACCGCAGTGCCCGGGTGGATTTCGGCCGTAAGCTGCAAGAGGTGTGTCATCAGTCGGGGCTCACGTTGCCGGAGATCCGGACGTATCACGCCATGGGGCTGCGGTTGTACAAGCGGTTTGTGCGGGAAGGTTACCTGCCCGGGTTTTCCGAGAAGATTCTGACCGAGCAGGAGATCAGTTTTCAGACCTGGCAGTTGACACGGCGGCTGGCGCCGGAGGATCTGGCGGATGAGATCCGGCGCAACAAGAAAGATTTTGTGGAGACGGCCACCGGGTTTATTGATCTGGTGAAAACGACGCTGTCGCCGGCGGAGATTGTATTTGACGAGTTGGGGTATTCGGACAAGCACAGGTACCTGATCGATCTGTTCCACAGCTTTGAGCAATGGCGCAAATCCCGGAGCCGGATCAGTTATGCCGATATGCTGTACGAGCCGGTGATGGCGATTCATCAGAATCCGCCGCTGCAGCGGCTGGTGGGCAACAAGATGGATCTGATCCTGGTGGACGAGTACCAGGATACCAATGAGATCCAGCACCTGTTGTTGCGCTATGTTGCCGGTGACCGGGCGAGGGTGACGGTGGTGGGGGATCCGGACCAGACGATCTATGAGTTCCGGGGCGCGAAGCCGGAGTTTATTCTGAAGCGGTTCAGTGACGAGTTCGAGAGTCCGCGGGAGCAGACGCTGAGCTATACCTTCCGCTATGGCCACCGGGTGGCGCTGTTGGCCAACCATCTGATCTGTCACAACACCGGACGCAAGGATGTGCTGTGCCACTCCCATCCATCCACGCCGGATACGGCGATCCACCTGCACCGGGTGGAAAGCGACAGCGATCAGGTCCTGCAGATTCTGAAGAACCAGCGCCAGGAGACCTTGTCGGGAACGGCGATTCTGTTCCGGGTCTGGAGCCAGAGTGTGCCGATCGAGCTGAAATTGCTGGCCTGGCAGATTCCCTACCGGATTGACGCCGGCAAGGGGGCGCTGTTCAGCCGGGAGGTTCAGGCGATTACTGCACTTCTTATGGTGGTGACCGGGAAGCTGACGCAGTTGCCGGATGCCGATCGGCTGGAGCTCGCCCGGTTATTGCTGCGGTTTCCCCATGTCGGGCTGAAGGAGCCTGAGCTCGAGAATCTGGCGCAGTTCCTGGCCGGTTTCGGCGAGGCCTGGCATGAGCGGATTCTGGCCATGGATTTTGATGCCCTGGCGCCCATGCCCGCCCGCAAGCTGCGCAAGCTGGGTTGGGTGCTGGCCCGGCTGTCAGGATTCAGGGGACCGGTGGCGGGGCTTATCAGCGTTTATGCCGGGCACACTGACCTGTACGAGGGCATCCGCAGCCTGGCCCTGACCCATGAGAGTGCCGAGGAGCGGATCGATACCGTGCACGGTTTCCGACAGTACCTGGAAAGCCTGGATGTGGACGCCGAGGGTGCGCTGACGCATCTGAAAACCCTGAAGCAGCAGGCCGGCGAAAACAAGGAAGGAGGTGTGTTGTTGTCGACCATTCACCGGACCAAGGGGCTGGAATGGCCGGTGGTAATCATTCCCGGCCTGCAGGAGAAATACCTGCCCTACTCTCCCCGGTCGCACGATGATGCCCGGGCGCTTTTGGAGAGCGAGCGCCGGCTGTTGTACGTGGCCATGACCCGGACGCGGGAAACCCTGCACCTGATCAGCCGGCCGGTCAGCACCCGGCCCCATCTGGATGGCGACCAGGGCCCCAGCCGGTTTGTCGAGGAATGCTGCTTCGAGCTCTCGGAAGAACTGGGACAGCACCTGGATGCTGACAACTGCATCGCCTCAGCCATCAGGCCAGAGGCACCGCTCACTCCCGTCAGCCGGCGCTATGCCCAGCGGGAGGGCGTCACCCTGGAAGGCACCGTCCCGGCCACGGATGATCGGCAGGGGCCGGTCTGGTACAGCCAGCGGGTGAGCCATGCCGTTTTCGGGGCCGGTAGTGTTGTCGGTGAAGACGAGAGCTCATTCGGAGTTCGCTTCGATAATGGCGACACCCTGAACTTCAGCAAGAAAAGCGCCCATCTGTATTTCACCACATTGGTTTGATCCACTGCCTTGCCCGCTCCGTAACTCTGTACAATTCCGGAGGTAACAAAACGTTTCGAATTGTTGTCTTTTTTTGCCTGCTGGACTAGGTTTCAGGTAGCACTCTGATTTTCTGGAAGCAGTAGCAAGAATGACAACCGAACAGGAGGTTCAGCATGAACATCATGCGCTTGATAGCTGTGGCAGCACTTTCCGCTGCCATCGCCACGCCCGTGCTGGCTGAAGAACGCCAGGAAACCATCTATCTCAACCCGTTCGCCGGCTTCCAGTATTTCGATGACAAGCGGGACCTGAGCGAGACCGGCACCTTCGGTCTGGGCGCGGAATACCGTTTTGCCCCGCACTGGGCGGTCGAAGCGGTGTACTCCAGTGCCGACGCGGACCGCAAGGGAGCTCCGGGATCTTCCGATTTCGACGAAATCCGACTGGACGGCACGTACTATTTCGCAGGTCAGGACCAAGCCTGGAACCCATACCTGTCCCTGGGCGCAGGCCGGGCTGATTTTGGGGATGGTGCAGCAGCTCCCCGCACCTCTGGCAGCAACCACGACGAATCCCGGGTAAATGTCGGTGCCGGTGTCCGTTACAACGTCAGCGACAGCATATCCCTGCGCGGCGACCTGCGCGAGTTCCACGGTATTGATGAGAGCACCTTCGATACCATGGTTTCCCTCGGTATCAGCTTTGCCTTCAACCGCATCGTGGGTGAAGCCGCGCCGGCGGATAGCGATAAAGACGGCGTGGCTGATGCCCGGGATGCCTGCCCGAACACGCCTCAAGGCGCTGAGGTTGACGCCCGCGGCTGTGAGCTTGACAGCGATAACGACGGCGTCGTAAACAGCAAAGACCAGTGCCCGAACACCACCGCGGGCGCGGAAGTGGATGCCACCGGCTGTGTCGGCGTGGTCGAAATCATCGAAACTTTCGAGATCGAAGTGCGGTTCCCCACCAACAGCTCGGTGATTGGCAATTCCTACGATGCTGAAATCAGCCGTGTGGCCGATTTCCTCAAGGCCAACCCTGAAACCATCGTCGAGATTGCCGGTCACACCGACAGCATGGGTGAAGCCGACTACAACCAGCTCCTGTCACAGCGTCGGGCGGAAGCCGTTGCCGAACGTCTGACAGGCCCGCTGGGCGTGGATCCGGAACGTGTAAACACCAAGGGCTATGGTGAGGAAGCCCCCATTGCCTCCAACGATACTGCGGAAGGCCGTGCAGCCAACCGTCGCGTTGAAGCTCGTATCCAGATTCGCCGCTGACGCGAGACCGGGACGAGCGAAAGGCGCCTGCGGGCGCCTTTCTTTTTGACATCAACAAAAATCACCAAGGGCGAAAACGACATGACACGCATTCTGGCGCTGACAGCCCTGTTGATGGCCTGTTCCGCCACTGCCCTGGCCGAGGTCTACCGCTGCGAAAGCAACGGCTCGGTCACCTTCTCGGACCAGCCCTGCGGCCGTGATGCCCGGGCCATCGAGATTCAGGACAACCGGATCGGCGGCAGTTTCAACCAGAACCTGCCCGAGCCGGTCAGCAAGGATTCCGAGCGCCAGAGCATGAAAACCGAACAACCCGAGGAGGCCTCCACCTGCCGCTTCATCAACTCAACGGATCTGCGGCGGTATCTGGTGCGGGGGCAGGTAGTCCGGGGCATGACCCGGGATCACGTCCGACGGGCGTTTGGCAATCCACCGGAAGTGCATACCAGCCCGCAGGAAGTCTGGATCTACCAGACCCGCTACTACGGTGCGCTGTATGAGCTCACCTACGTGTATTTCAGGGACGGTTGCGTGGAGCGGGTGCAGTATCGCAAACCCTGACCGCATCCAGCCATTGCAGCCATTGGTCCCAACTCCACCCGCTCCGGCAATTACACCCGGGCAGGTGCCGTAACTCATTCCGGGTCAGCCTGAGTGCCTGCGGATATTCCTTCGCCTGCGCAGAGAGGCGCTGATACCCGGAGTGTGCGGCCAGGTGCCATCCGCAAGAAATAACCCTATTCCTGAAAGCGTCCGGGGCGAAACGCGTCCAGGTTTACCGGTGAGGTTTCACCATCGATGAGCCTGGCAATGATGTCGGCACTGCCGGCAGACAGAGTCCAACCGAAGGTGCCGTGGCCGGTGTTCAGATAAAGGTTGTCTCTCGGACCCCGGCCGATGATTGCCGGCCCATCCGGGGTCATGGGCCGGAAACCGGTCCAGGTCTCTGCCGTATCCAGGTCGGCACAACCGGGATAGCGGGATTCCACCGATTTGCGAATGGTGGCAATCCGGGTTTCCGGAATGTCCCGGTTGAAGTCCGCCAGTTCGACAAAACCGGTCGCCCGCAACCGGTTGCCAAGCCGGGTGGAAACCACCTTGTAGTTGTCATCGTGGATGGTGCTGACAGGTGCGTGCTCCGGATTCTTCAGGGGCACGGTAATGCTGTAGCCCTTGATCGGGTAGATGGGCAGATCCAGCCCAAGGGGCCGCACCAACGTTGGTGACCAGCAACCGGCACTGATCACAAAGGCGTCCGCCTTGAGGATTTCCCGGTCACCATCGGCGTTGCGCAGGGCAAGCGCATCAATCCGTTGGTCATCGGCGACCAGGTTATCCACTTCAACGTTGTAGCGGAATTTCACCCCTTTCTCCTCGCAAGCCCCCGCCAGGGCCCGGGAAAACAGGTGGCAGTCACCGGTGCCGTCAGTATCGTAGCTGAGCGCCCCGTACAGCGGGCCGCCACCGACCATGCCGGGCTCCGTTTCACGGACCTGTTCCGGCGTGAGCATTCGTGACGGAATACCGAGCTCGGTCAGCAGGCCATGTACAGAGCGATAACCCTCGAGGGCTTCCGGCGTGCTGGCCAGATGGAGCAACCCCTTGTGGTCACCGTCGAAATCAAGATCCAGCTCTTCCTCCAGCTTCAGGAAGCGCTCCCGGCTGTGGATTCCCAACCGCAGCATGGCCCGCCGGTTCAGGCCGAACAGACCCGGTGACCAGGCATACCGGAGAGTGGCAAACATGAATTTCATCGCTTCCACTGACGGCGGCATCCGCAGTTTCAGCGGGCCATCCTGTTTGAACAGCCATGGCAGTGCCATGGACACCATTGAGGGATCCGCCCACGGGTAGACCACCCCGTAGGAACGCTGGGCAGCATTACCCTTGCTGGTTTCGTTGCCGGCAATGTCATGGCGCTCGATGACCGTTACCTGGTGGCCCCGACGGTTCAGTTCCCAGGCCGTGGTCACTCCGACTACACCACCACCAACCACTACAATGTGCATGAACGCCTCCATGTCCGTTATTCGTTAGCTGACCCCGTTTTGCGCCAACAGTTGCCGGTATTCCCCGAGCACTGCTTCATCTTCCGACGGATAATCAGGGGCCAGTTGCCTGAGTTGCTCGGCCAGTATTTTCGCTACAATCGCCCTGGCCTGGGGCTTGCGGTCCCCGGGTACCACAAACCAGGGCGCTTCCCGGGTATGGGTTGCCGCCATCGCCTCTTCGGCAAACGCCTCATACTCCGACCGCCTGACCCAGCCATCAATATCGGATTTATCGAATTTCCAACGCTTGCGGGGCTTGTCCAGCCGCTTGAGCAGGCGCCGGCGGTGCTCGTCTTCGGACAGGTTCAGCCAGACTTTCAGAATCGTCGTGCCCTCCTGTACCAGATGGCGCTCGAAATTACAGATGGACTGGTAGCGGTTATCCCAGTTGTAGCTGTCTGCAGCATGGACCGGCCAGACCCGCTCGGCAATGACCGCTTCGTGATGACTCCGGTTGAAGACGACCATCTCTCCCAGACCCGGCAGGTAGGAGGTAACCCGCCAGAGAAAATCATGTCGGACTTCCGCACCTTGCGGCCGACTGAATGACCAGGCATGGAAGCCCGCAGGGTCGGCGTAGGTGGCCAGGGTACGGATAAGACTGTCCTTACCGCTGGTATCGGGCCCGTGAACCACCACCAAAAGTGCCCGCCTGCGATTGGCCCAGAGCCGGCGCTGATATTCGCCGATCTCCTCCAGGCTGGCTTCCAGGGCGGGAATCTTCTCGTCATCGTCCAGCAGAGTGGGATAGTCCCGGAACCGGGGCTTTTCAGGATCAAAACACCGGGCGCCGGCGAACGGTGATACCTCCATAACATCATTTCCCATAATCATAGTCCGAAACAGGTTAACAATCGCACAAACTGATAAACTTGCGGAATCAAGTTCCCAGAATAGCAGCCAGACCAGAGGTTGCGATGGAGTTCAGTCAAAGCAATGAGCAAGAAACGTCGCGAGATTCCGGTTTTCGATCACCCGATCATCGAAACCCACTGTCACCTGGATTACCTCAACGACCGCCCCCTGGAGGAAACCCTGGAGCAGAGCCAGCGGGTGAACATTGAACGCGTGATCACCATCGCGGTGTCACCGGAGAACCTGGCCAAAGTCCGGGAACTGAGCCGGGTTGCACCCCGCGTCTACGGCACCCAGGGGATCCACCCGCACGAGGCGGAAACCTACACCGATTCGGTGGAGGAAGAGATCCGCGCCCACGCCGGTGACGACAAGATCGTGGCGGTGGGTGAGATCGGCCTGGATTATTTCTATGACAACGCCGACCGCCAGGTGCAGCGGGACGTCTTCCGCCGCCAGCTGCAGATTGCCTGTGACACCCACCGGCCGGTGGTGATCCACAGCCGTGAAGCGGACGAGGACACCATCACCATCCTCAAGGAGTTCGAGACCACCCTGAAACGCCGTGGCGTCATTCACAGCTTCACCTCCGGCCCGGGTCTGGCCCGCTATGCTCTGGATCAGGACTGGTGCCTGGGCTTCAACGGCATCACCACTTTCAACAAGGCAGAGAACGTACGGGATATCGTGCGCATGGCGCCCATCGAGCAGATCCTGCTGGAGACCGATGCCCCGTTCCTGACGCCGGTGCCTTACCGGGGCCGGGAAAATGCGCCCTTCTATCTGCCCTTTGTGGCCGAGAAGATCGCTGAGGTAAAGGATCTGCCGCTGGATCAGGTTCTGGCACAAACCTACGTTAACAGCCTCAGGACCTTCTTTCCCGAACAATGACTACAACCGTGTTTCAGATCCTCGGCAGTCTGGCGCTGTTTCTGCTGGCAATGGAGATGATGACCGATGGCTTGAAGAATGCCGCCGGGCGCCATCTCCGCCACCTGCTGGGAAGCTGGACCAAAACTCCCTTGCGTGGCTTCGCGTCCGGCATCGTGGTGACCGGTATCGTGCAGTCATCGAGCGCGGTCACGGTGGCCACCATCGGCTTTGTGAACGCCGGGGTACTCCCGATGAGCCATTCTCTCGGGGTAATTATCGGAGCCAATGTCGGCACCACCATGACCGGCTGGCTGGTCAACCTCGTGGGGGCTGGCGTCAAAATAGAAGCGCTTGCCATGCCCATGCTTGCAGTTGGCGTCGCCATTAAACTGCTCAGGCGGGATCATCACCAGCGGTTCATTGGTGAAGCGATCACCGGCTTTGCGCTTTTCTTTCTCGCCCTGTCCCTGATGAAGTCCTCGCTCGAGGCGTTTGCCGGCGGTCTGGACAATCCGGAGATTCTGGACGGTAGCTACAGCCTGCCACTGTTCATTCTGTTCGGTTTCATGATGACGGTCCTGATGCAATCCTCCAGTGCAGCCCTGGCCGTTATCATCAGTGCAGCGGCCGGCAACCTGCTGGCACTTGATAACGCCGCTTCAGCCGTGATCGGGGCGAATCTTGGTACCACTTCCACCGCCGCCATGGCGGCACTCAGTGCGACCGCCAATGCCCGCCGATTGGCGGTCGGGCATGTTCTTTTCAACCTTGGCACGGCCTTGATCGCCCTGGCCATTCTGCCGCTGATGCTCTGGCTGGTTGCCAACCTGACAACCTGGCTCAAGCTCGGCACCAATGTAGCAGTCTCCCTGGCCCTGTTTCATACCCTGTTCAACCTCCTCGGCGCCCTCGTCATGCTGCCACTGACACCCTATCTTGCCCGCTTCCTGGGGCGACTGTTCCGGAGCAAAGAGGAAGATAATGCAACCCCCCGGCATCTGGACTACACACTGGTAGCCACGCCGGAACTGGCGGTCGCCGCGGTGGATGAGGAGATGAAACGCCTGACCGGTCTGATCCGGGGGCTGCTAAGGGTCTGCCTGGACCGCGAAGACCTGAAGCCGACACAGATCCAGCCCAAGGCGGACGCCTGCCGGAACCTGAACACGGCCATCGTCGATTACGTCTCGAGAGTCCGGGCCGAAAAAATGCAGCCCTCGACCGTGGACGCCCTGACCCTGAGCATCCGCACCTGCCGGTACCTTATGGAGGCCACAGACCTGGCGGCGGAACTGCTGAAACTCAAGAAGGCCGAGGATCAGCCAGGCATGGCCCGGTTGTCCGAAACCCTGGAGCGATACATTGATACCCTGAGAACCCTGGTCGCCGCAGATGACCCCCTGCCGCCCACCATGGAGGAGGCGGAAAACATCTACCATCAGCTGAAATCGGAGCTGTTGGCCATGATCGTCCGTCGCGAGATCCCGACCACTGACGGCGAGAGCGCCCTGGATACCCTCAGCTCCGTCCGACGGCTGGTTGACCAATGGAACAAGGCTCTCGCCTGGCGGCCGGTTTCCCGGCTTGTGGATGGAGACCCGGAACCCGCGTTATCGAACCCGCAGTAACGGTTATAATCCGCGTTGGCAATCAGTTGGCAGCCGGCCCTGTGCCAGCAACAGGAACACGCCCATCAGCAGGGGAGAAGAATGAAAGCAGGAACCCCGAAGCCAGAGCCAGCACATCGTGCCAGGGCATTCCGGATCAGTGCAGCATGTGGCCCGAGCGGTCCTGCACCAGCACCCAGGGCGCCACAACCACGGCCCAGAGTCCGGCATTGCGATCGTACCAGGTCCGGGCTACGTCAGGAGCTACATCTCCCACCTGCCCTTTCTGCATCCACTGCTCGAATTGTGCCTTGTTATCGGCGGTGAGCTCAGCGGCAACCTCCAGCAAATCCAGCTCCGGCGCCACGCGCACGACCTGACCCCGGGCATAGTAGGTCTGGAGCTCATGCCAGTTGATGCGGGAGGTTTCAAGGTTGAGTTTCGCCTTGATGTCGTCCAGGGAGGGTTCAGCCATGGGACCTTGTTTTCGTTCAACGGGTTGTCGGGAAGGGCGCCAGCTTACCTGAAAACGAGGTGTAAAACACGGGGTGAAGGCGGGGTCAGATCAGCTGATCTGACCCCTTTTCATGCCTCAGGCGTTCTTCAGCATCTCCCGCACCACATAGTGCAGGATACCGCCATGCCTGAAATACACCGCCTCGTTCGCGGTATCAATTCGCGACTTGAGTTCACAGCTGTCGGTGCTGCCATCCTTGTACTTCACGGTCATCTTCAGGGTCTGGCCGGGTTTGATGTCGCCGGACAGGCCCTCGATGCTGATAGTCTCCTCGCCGGTCAGTTTCAGGCTCTTGCGGTCCACACCCTCCGGGAACTGCAGGGGCATCACACCCATGCCGATCAGGTTGGAGCGGTGGATCCGCTCATAGGATTCCGCCACCACGGCTTTGACGCCGAGCAAACGGGTACCCTTGGCTGCCCAGTCCCGGCTCGAGCCGGTGCCGTATTCCTTGCCGGCAACAACCACCAGCGGCGTGCCGCTTTCCTGATATTTCATGGCGGCATCGTAGATGGCCATCTGCTCGCCGGTGGGGACGAACCTGGTGAATCCACCTTCCACGCCATCGAGCATCTCATTCCTGATACGCACGTTGGCGAAGGTGCCGCGCATCATCACCTCGTGGTTACCCCGACGGGAGCCGTAGGAGTTGAAGTCTTTCGGCTCCACACCATGCTCCTGCAGGTATTTGCCTGCCGGGGTGTCCGGCTTGAAGGAACCGGCCGGCGAGATGTGGTCGGTGGTCACCGAGTCGCCCAGCAGCGCCAGGATGTTGGCATCCTTGATATCCTCGATGGTGTCTGGCTCCTCACCAAGGCCTTCAAAGAACGGCGGGTGCTGGATATAAGTGGACTTGTCAGACCACTCATAGACCTTGCTCTCGGGCACCTTGATGGACTTCCAGGTGTCGTCGCCCTCGAACACCTCACCGTATTCCTTGCGGAACATGTCGGTCTTCACCTGTTCCACCGCCTCGGCGATTTCCTTCTGGCTCGGCCAGAGGTCTTTCAGGTAGACCGGATTGCCGTCCTTGTCGGCACCCAGCGGATCCCTGGTCAGATCCACGCGGACATTGCCGGCCAAGGCGTAAGCCACCACCAGCGGGGGCGACGCCAGCCAGTTGGTTTTCACCAGTGGATGCACCCGGCCCTCGAAGTTCCGGTTACCGGAGAGCACCGACGCGACCGTCAGGTCACCATCAATAATCGCCTTTTCTACCGCTTCCGGCAGCGGACCGGAGTTGCCGATGCAGGTGGTACAACCGTAGCCCACCAGGTTGAAGCCGAGCTTGTCCAGATCGTCCTGCAGACCGGCCACTGCCAGGTAGTCGGTAACCACCTTGGAACCCGGTGCCAGCGAGGTCTTCACCCAGGGCTTGGTGCTCAGCCCCTTCTCCACCGCCTTTTTCGCGATCAGGCCGGCGGCCATCATCACACTGGGGTTGGAGGTGTTGGTGCAGGACGTAATCGCGGCAATAACCACCGCACCCGGGTCCAGCCGACTCTTCTCTCCGTTCATATGCAGCGGCTGGCTGGCCGGATGCTCGAAATAGGCGTCCTGCGCGCCAACGGCTGTTCCGCCACCCTCGGATTCCAGATTGGCTTCCCGGGTTTCTGCGGGGCCCTCGGCGGTTTCCATCAGCAGCTCGAAGGAGGCTTTCATGTTTTTCAGGGCGACCCGGTCCTGCGGGCGCTTGGGGCCGGCCAGGCTGGCTTCGACATCGCCCATGTCCAGTTCCAGGGTATCGGTATACACCGGCTCATGGCCCGGCTCGCGCCACAGGCCCTGGGCCCTGGCGTAGGCTTCCACCAGCTCCAGCTGGGCCTCATCGCGACCGGTCAGGCGCATGTAGGTGAGGGTCTGCTCATCCACCGGGAAAAAGCCACAGGTGGCGCCGTATTCCGGAGCCATGTTGGCGATAGTGGCGCGATCCGCCACCGGCATGTCTTTCAGGCCATCGCCGTAAAATTCGACGAACTTGCCCACCACGCCCTTCTTGCGCAGCATTTCGGTGACGGTAAGCACGAGATCCGTGGCGGTGATGCCCTCACGCAGCTTGCCGGAAACCTTGAAGCCCACCACTTCCGGGATCAGCATGGAAACCGGCTGACCGAGCATGGCGGCTTCGGCTTCAATACCGCCAACACCCCAGCCCAGGATACCCAGGCCGTTAATCATGGTGGTGTGGGAGTCGGTGCCCACCAGGGTGTCCGGACAGGCAATGGTCTTGCCATCCTGATCCTTCTGCCAGACGGTCTTGCCCAGGTACTCCAGGTTCACCTGGTGACAGATACCGGTGCCCGGCGGCACCACCCGGAAGTTGTCGAAGGCCTGCTGGCCCCAGCGCAGGAACTCGTAGCGTTCCTGGTTCCGCTCCATCTCGATGGCCACGTTGTCCTTGAACGAGGACGCCTCGCCAAACTTGTCCACCATCACCGAGTGGTCGATCACCAGATCCACCGGCGACAGGGGATTGATCAATGCGGGGTCCTTACCGGCCTTTTTGACCGCCTCACGCATGGCCGCCAGGTCGACCACACCAGGCACCCCGGTGAAGTCCTGCATAAGCACACGGGCCGGACGGTACTGGATCTCGGTACCGGACTTGCGGTCTCTCAGCCACTGTACCATGGCATCGATGTGGGACCGGTCCACCGTGGTACCGTCCTCATTGCGCAGCAGATTTTCCATCAACACCTTGAGGGAGAATGGCAGGCGGTTGAGATCGCCGAGGGTTCTTGCTGCCTCGGGCAGGCTGTAGTAATGGAAGGTCTTGCCACCCGCATCCAGGGAAGAAAGGGTATTCAGGCTGTCTTTGCTGAGACTTTCGTTCGACATGTAGTGCCTCCTTTTCGTCGTTATCCGAACATTCCGGAAGGCTTCTCGGGAGCCTTTTCATCATACTGCTCGTAAAATTGCGCTGCCCGACTGGCCAAACAGGATGATGAAAAGGCACGGCATTGTGAAGTCACCATTAACTATTGCAGCTATTGGCAGGACTTCAACCGATGGCCGGTGAATGTCCGGGATCACTTCCGTGAATATCAGACCAAGGTCGACACCGAAAGTTGCAGGAAAGGAACAAGGAACAAAGGAACAGGCCCGCCAGCAGAATCAGCCGACTGTTTCCGGTCATTGTGTCGCAAGACGCTTCCGGACCCCGGGTACCTTCGGATCAATACGGACACTATGCGCCATCAGTCTACCTGTTAACCAGGTAGCTGCGCGGCCCTTTCAGTTCTGTCATCATGACCCGCCTGACTCTGACGGACCAGGAACCTGACCCGCTGTGAAACACGATTGCCACTACCATCCCGGCGACCCCGCCAAATGGCACTGTGGGGAGTGCCAGATCCACTACTGCAGCCGATGCATGCCCGATGCCGATACCCGACAGCGCCGGGCTCTGTGTCCGCACTGCAGCAAGGCCATGCGTTACCTGGGGGCGGCCACCGAGGTGGTTCCGTTCTGGCAGCGACTCGGTGCCTTTTTCCGCTATCCCTTTCATACCGATCCGCTGATCGTTATCGCCGTCTGTACCCTGGTGCCGGTGGTTGCCCCCGCCAACCTGATTGGCATTCTGATCGGGCTGGTGCTGGCGCTTGCCCTCTTCAAGTACACCTATGCGGTGATCAATCACACCGCCGAAGGTCACCTGAAACCACCGGCCGTATCCGTCGCCTTCACCGGCAGCGGGTTCGATATTGTTATACTGCAGCTACTGGTCTTCGTGCTGATGGGCGGGCTGGTTGGCGCTGCCGCCATGCTCGGCGGGCCCATCCTGATGATGCTGGCTCTGGCGTTTGTCATTCTGGCATTGCCGGCCAGTATCATGGTTCTGGCCATGGAGCGCTCGGTAGGCGCGGCGGTGAATCCGATGAATCTGGCGGTGCTGATCTCGCGAATTGGCACCCCCTATTTCCTGCTCTACGGCTACCTGATACTGCTCACCCTCGCCTCCGGCGCCGCCCAGGACTTCGCCGTCAATCACTTTCCGTTCTGGGTGGCCCAGCCCCTGGCCGGCTTCCTGAACAGTACCTTCACCCTGATCCTGTTCCACATGCTTGGCTACCTGCTGTTCCAGTATCAGGAGGAGCTGGGTTTTGCAGCAGACGTTCAGGATGGCGAGGCCCTTGCCCAGGTACAGAGCCGGGACAGGACCGCTCGCCTTGATGCCGATATCGACATGAACCTCAAGGACGGCAATTACGACCGGGTGCACTCGATGCTGAAGGAAGCCCTGAAACGGGATCCGGACAATGCCCTCAGGATCGCCCAGCTTTACAAACTGCTGATAGCCCGCAGGAATGTGCCGGAACTGCACCGTTACCATGCCCGGATCCTCAACTGGCTGGCGAACAATAATAACGGCGAGGCCATTGCCGGGCTGGTCACCCTGCTGCAGGAGGCCGAACCCACCTTCCGGCTCGAGGACCCGGAGCTGTCTGTCCGTTGCGCTGGCTCCATGTACCACCGTGGCCGGTTCAAACCCGCCCTGCGCCTGCTCCAGGATTTCCACAAACGTTTCCCCGACAGCGACCAGCTGGCTCCGGCGTACCTGCTGGCGGCACAGATCCTGGCCAATGGCCTCAACCAGTGGGAAAAGGCAACAGCCTTCCTGACGTTTATCCAGAAAAAGTGCCCGAATCATCCACTGCACGGACAGATCGGGACCTGTCTGGAACAGGCGAAGAAGCGAGAGCCGCTGAAGGGGCCCGAGAACGACTTTTCAGTTGAGGGTTAAGGGAACCGAACGGTGCAGCAAAAATCTCACGGAGCCTCTCCAGGATCGGGGAGCTGTTTTTTTTAACAAGCCTGAGAACAGGGGAGGTTACCGGGCATCCATTGAATCTAAAAGCCGCAACCAACACCATGGAATGACGCCAAAGGCTTCGGTTTCGTCACCCCTCGGGAATATAGACCATAGAGCCATCCTGCAACTTGTACGTTATACCCGCCTTGACGCCTTCCCCCTCTCCCACCTCGCCAGACGAAGTGTAGTGCTTGAGCGTTTCCCCCTCCTTGACGATCATCTCCATGTTTTCCTGGCCGGGGTTCTTCACCACCACCACCGAATCGCTGGCCAGCGGATTGAGCGGATTCTGGATGATAACCATCAGCAGCACGGCAATGATTACCAGAAACACATCGATCAGGTTAACCACGCTGGTGATCGGGTCTTCCTCATCATCTCGCAGAATGGCCAGAGGCCTGCGTTCAATTGTCATACCGCCTCCGTGGCGTTATCCCGTGCGGGCTGATTACTCAGCAGCAGGTGCAACTCTTCCAGCAACCACCGTTTGCGGACCGACAGTATCCAGTAGCTGACCGACGCTGCCAGCAGCGCAATGATCACCGCCGAGAAAGCTACCACCAGGTTGTCGGCCATGCTTTGGGTGTTGCCCGCAGCCACCGCCATCAACGCGGGCCCCATCGGAATCATGGTGGCGATCAGCCCCAACATCGGCGCGATGCGGTTGATCAGCCGGGGCCACTCCGTCTGCTTCAGCAATGCCAGCTCCAGCTGCTCCTGGTCGATCCGGCCATGACGCCGGGCCACCTGCGTCAGCGGCCCGCTGTGCTCAGGCCGGGTAAGGCGCTGCGCGTACTCCATCAGGAACTGCCCGAGCATGAACAGGGCATAGACAAACATTAGCATCAACACCAGCAGCACCGGGGTCAGAAAGATGCCGGTGATGCTGTACAGCCATTGTTCCAGTTGGTTCATTTCATTCGACTCCCTTGATCATGTTCACGTCAGGCACGGCGGCTCTGATGCCAGATACCGGCCACAACCGGCAGCAGCAGAAGAATCAGCCAGTAGTCCAGCGGACTGTCCTGCACCTCCTGGCTCACCTCTTCCAGCTTCTGGCCACTGACCTGTTCGCCCGGTGGTTGGGGCTCATTGGCACTCTCCGGCAAAGGCGTGGCGACGCTGCTGGCCTGTTCCGGTGCCGGTGCTGCACTGATGCCATAGCCCGCAGCCTGATCTGCCACGAACCGGGCGAAAGTGCGGTTTTCGGTGTAGACGTCATGTTTGGCTGCGAGCTCGGTATACACCTCGACCAGCTCACGCAGGGTTTCGTCACTGGCTTCCCAGTAGCCCTTGCGAATCGCCTCGATCATGCGTTCACTGATCTGGGCCAGTGCCGTCGGGTTGGATTGCTCGAACCACTCCCGCAGTCCCAGCTCGTACTTGTCCTTGACGTACACCTCGTGGAAGTTCTGCCACTGGTCGTCCCTTACCACGTTGCGGTCCATCACCTGCCAGCCCCAGAAATTGTTGATCGTCTTCAGCATATTCAGGGTGCCGGCATAGTCCTCCTGCATCATCTCCCTGACCCAGTTCGGATGCTGGTAGACCGACCTCAGCTCCATCGCCATAAAGTTGGCCGCATCCTGCAGCCGTGCCTTGCGCGGGTCTCGCAGGTTGGAGATATAGAGCTGCGGGGCCTTGCCATCGAGATATTTCACCGCCATGGAGATACCCCCCAGATACTCGAACGGATGATCGGTATCCAGCAGTCCGCGCAGGTTGGAGGAACGGGAGAAGACCGCGGCGTCGGTGCCTTTCAGGTGCAGCGCGTAGGTGTTGACCACCTTGCCTTCGGCATCAGTGAGCTTGCGACTCCACTGGCTGACGTCGGGGCCATAGGCCCAGGACATACGTGAGAGATAAAGCGCTTCCAGCTTGCCATCACCCTCTTCCCACTGATCCGACCCCAGTGTGGCCTCGGGCAGCCTGGTGCCGTAGTCACCGCTTTCGGTGCCGAACAGCCGCGTGAGTGCATGGTTTTCGGCCTGAGCCGCGGGGATGCCCTGCGCCAGTAGCTCGGCACGGATTCGTTCGGCGTTGGCGCGGACAAAGTTGAGCTCTTTCGGCTCTTTCAGTGCCGCCACCAGCGTCACCGCTTCATTGAAGCGTTCCATCACCACCGGGAACTGGTCACGGTAGAGCCCGGTGAGAGAGATAACGGTGTCGATGCGCGGACGCCCCAGTGTCTGCTGAGGAACCGCTTCGATACCGATCACCCGACCGCCGCGATCCCATATCGGTTTCACTCCGAGCGCCCAGAAGATCTGCGCCTCCAACATGCCCAGATGACGCATGGTTTCGGTACTCCAGAGCGTGAAGGTCAGTTTCTGCGGATAACGACCATGCTGGGCCTTGTAGCTGTCAATGAGGTCTTGCATCGCCTTGACACCAGCCTCGTAGGCCGCTTTGGTGGGGACCCGGTTAGGGTCGAAGCCGTACATGTTGCGACCGGTCGGCAGTGCATCGGGGTTACGAACCGGATCGCCGCCATAGCTCGGGTCGATGAAGCCGCCGGACAGGCCGCTGAGCAGCGCCCGGGTTTCCGACTCGGCGGCATAGTTGTCAGCCAACTGACGCGCTTCCCGGACCAGTTGCCGCTGCGCCTGTGGCAAGGCATCCATTGCGGCCTGCTGCACCACATACTTGAGCACGAACTGATAGGGCTCAGTCTGCCTGATCTGCTCGTAGTCGGCCACGAACAGGGCTTCCGGGTTGTCGATCCCCAGTTCGGCGGCCAGTGGTTTGAGCATAATCAGCATCAGGTTCATCGCCCGGTGCTCGTCCGTCATGGTGTTACCGAAGGTGTGCAGGCCCAGGGGCTGCAGGGCCCCGGCCAGCAGTTCGATCTGATCCTCGACCCGGCGCAGGTTCGCTTCGAACTCTGCACGCCAGACCGACTCATCCAACCCCACATCCTTGTGCAGGTTCTGCTCGATCACCATCTCTATGATTTTCGTCTTGGCCGTTTCCTTGACCATACCCTCATCCACGCTGTGATATTGCCGCAGCAGGTCATTCAGCGCCGCCAGCTCGGGAGCCAGCCCGGCCGGTGAAAAAGCCGGCGTCTGGTGCGAGATCACCACACCGCGACCGCGGCGCTTGACGTGGATCGCTTCTCCGATGTTGTCGACGATATAGGGGTAGAACACGGGTGTATTACCTACCAGAAGATTGGGATAGTCGTAGGCCCAGAGCCCGCGCTCCTTGCCAGGTGTCCACTCCTGGGAGCCATGGGTACCAAAGTGGATGATGGCATCGCTGCCAAAGCCTTGGCGCAGCCATAGATAGGTGGCCAGATAGCCATGGTGCAGCGGCACGCTGGTGTCGTGGAACAGGTCCTTCTCGCGCGCGTCGCCAGGACGTTCACTGCGCTTGGGCTGGGGCAGAATCACCAGGTTGCCCGCCTCGATACGCGGGATGGCAAAGCCCTTGATACCCTCTTTTTCAACCACCCAGCCACTGTTACCGGCTTCGCCCCAGAATTGATCGATCTCGGCGCGCACACTGGCAGGCAAGGTATCGAACCAGCGCTGATAGTCCGACAGGGGCATGAAGGCCCAGTGCCCGGTAGCCGTCAGCTCCGCCAGGGCCTGCTCACGGTAGAAGGGCCGCAACAGCGTGCCGAAGGTATCGATCAGCGTCTGTTCGTCACGGCTTTCCAGCTGGTAGCCCCCGGCCTTGAGGTCTTCGATCAATTTGGCCACGGAACGCGGCACGTTCATGTTGGAGGCACTGATATTCTGCTCCCCGGGCGGGGTATTCCAGAACACCAGTGCCAGCCGCTTGTCCGCATTGGCCTTGCGTTTCAACTGCGCCAGTTTGATCGCCTTGCCCAGCAGCAGGTCCAGCTGCTCCGGCATCGGTACCATTTCGCCGCCTTCGTTGGTCGACAGCACGACCGGGTCCTGAATGCCGATGTACTCCGCTATCGACAACTGGAACGGTATATAGAACGTGCTGATACCAGCCGGGTCTGCCTGATACTCATCGCGCGTACCGTTGCGGTAGTTGATTACGTTCAGCACCGGCATGTCTTGCGCCCGGTAACGCGCCAGCCGCTGGTCAGGCCCGACCCCGAGAAAGGTATTCACAGTCATCACATCGACGATCAGTTGTCCATCCAGCGTGATCAGCGGCTCATCCAACTGATGCGGTGCCCGTTCAGCCGGGTTGGGGAAGTCACCCGGGTTGCGTTCAAGTACCGATCGGCCCTGCTCGATGCCCGCCTCCGGCCTGCCCGGACCCGGTCGTTCGCCTTGTGGACGCCCGCCACCGGAACGACCGGCATTGCGAGGCGGCGTCAGGCTGCGGGCTTCACGGTAGTAAACGACGGGTACCGCTCCGCGTTTTTCCGCGCCACGGATGAACTCATCCAGCATGCGATTTTGCGCATCGGCGATATAGGTCGAGCTGGTTTCCATACCGATCACCGGCAGCGCTTGCCACTCCTTGCCGTTTTTCTTCTGCCACCAATCAAGGTAGCTGGGCAACTCGGTAAACAGCTCACCCGGTGCGTCCGGATGGTAGATTGCCCCTTCCGGCATTGGTACGGCATCAGGCACTTGGGTCCAGTCTTCGCCGTTCAGCCAATGCGCCAGGAACCGGGCAAGGTAGGCCCGGTTCTGATCCCGTCCACCCAGATAATAGGCATAGAGTTGTTCCGCAAACTCCGGCTCACTGCGTTCGATACGCAACCGATCCATCCGGCTGAAACGGTTGATATGGATAACCGGTTTGGCAAATCGGCGCCAGTAGTCTCCCGCGCGGCTATCCACTTCGCTGATATCTTCCTCACGAGGGGCGTCAACAACGACCAGTCGGGCTGCCTTGATAGCGGCTTCCAACTGGGTATCCTCGGTTCGGCCGACATCATACCAGCGCAGGACGACCCCTTCCCGGCTGGCGGCTTCGACGATCCTATCCAGTTTTTTTCCGAGCACAAAGTCGGTAGTCAACAACACCACGTCGGCCGCACCTGCAGCGGTCGCCAGCAGGCATAACACCAGCGTGGCAAAAATCCTCGACAACATGGTCACGCTCCTCAGAAACGATAGCGCACACCGGCCTGCCAACGGCGACCGGTGGACGGAACAATGGAAAGGTCTTCCTCGTTGTACACGCCGTCATACTCCATACCGGTAGCCGGACTACCGTTGCTATCGTTCATTCCACGCGCAATGACCCAGTAATCATTGTCGAACAGGTTGTCGATTCGCGTGAACAGCAGCAAATTGTCCTGCTTACTACTACTACCGAGCCGGATACTGTACTCGGCTATCAGATTGAACAGCCTACGCCCACGCCACTTCTCCTGATTGATCTCATCCGCCCAGGCGGTGGAGCGGTAATCGACCTCGGTGGTCAGTTTCAGGTTTTCGATGCCGTACCAGTGCAGTCGGGCGTTGATCTGATGAGGGGAGACCCGAGGCACTTTGTTGCCGGTGTTGTCGTAGTGCACCAGGGTGTAGCTGTTCACCGGATCGGTGAAAGCGGAGGGATCGACATAACCGAAGCGCCCATAGGGATTGCCCAGCGCCTGGTAGAAGTTGTCATACCGAGTAAAAACAGAGTGTAGCCAGTTTCCGTCCATAAACGGCCTGTTTTCAAGGCTACTCGCCCGGCCGGGTCGGTCAAATTGCTTCTCTTGACCCACTTTATCCCGACCACATCGCAGCCCGTGCTCTTCCGTCGTCATTTTGA
>Ga0114984_1000041_pt1 | contig 49798 bp, 41 predicted proteins | sample Shrwel1BS1Day1_FD_96987 | JGI IMG/M metagenome (GOLD analysis project Ga0114984, IMG submission 96987) | Subsurface microbial communities from deep shales in Ohio, USA - Utica-3 well 1 S-1-Day1 | ecosystem: Environmental > Aquatic > Deep subsurface > Shale gas/oil reservoir > Produced water/Flow...
ACCAAGTTCTGGGACGGTCTGCCGGCTGACGTACGCGACGAGCTGAACAAGATCATCGCCGAGGTCACCGTCGAGGTGAACAAGCAGGCTGACGCCCTCAACGAAGGCGACAAGCAGCGCATCATCGACGCCGGCACCACCGAGATCCTGACTCTGACTCCGGAGCAGCGTGACCAGTGGCGCGACGCCATGCAGCCGGTGTGGAAGAAGTTCGAAGGCGAGATCGGTGCCGACCTGATCAAGGCCGCCCAGGCCGCCAACCAGCAATAAGGCCGGAGAGCCGTAGGGTGGGCAGGACCTTGCCGTTCTGACCCACCACGACGCCCGCGACGGGCGTCGTTCAATGCTGTAACCGGTGGGGCGGCTGCCGTCCCACCCTACGCCCTTTCCATTCGGGAGACCCGACCATGAACGCCTTGCGGCGCGTCTGGGAGCACTTCGAAGAAGGCTTCATCGCCTTTCTTCTGGCAGCCATGACGCTGATCACTTTCGTCTACGTGATCCTCAACAACTTTTACACCCTGTTCTACTGGCTGGGTGACTTCTTCGGCGGTAACGCGACCCTGCTCGCTATCGGCGACTTCATTCTCGACCTTGCCCAGGCCATGACCTGGAGCAATGCCCTGACCAAGGCCCTGTTCGGCTGGCTGATCTTCTTCGGCCTGGCCTACGGCGTGCGCACCGCCGGCCACATCGGCGTCGACGCGCTGGTCAAGCTCGCCCCGCGCGGCGTGCAGCGCGTGATCGGCGTGATCGCCTGCTCGGCCTGCCTGGGCTACGCCGGCCTGATCGCGGTCGGCAGCTTCGACTGGGTCCGTACCCTGTTCATTGCCGGCATCGGTGCCGAGGATCTGGGCCACTACGGCATCCAGCAATGGCATATCGGCATGATCGTGCCGTTCGGCTACGCCATGGTGTTCATCCGCTTCCTGGAGATCCTCGTGCGTATCCTGCGCAACGAGCAGACCGGTCTCGGCCTGGCTGACGAAGCCGCCGACGCCCTCAAGGTCAATGAGCACGAGGAGGCCAAATAATGACCGTTCTGTTCCTCTTCCTGCTGCTGTTCCTGCTGATGTTCATCGGCGTGCCGATCGCTGCGTCGCTCGGCCTGGCCGGCTCGATCACCATCATGCTGTTCAGCCCCGACTCGGTGCGCTCGCTGGCGATCAAGCTGTTCGAGACCTCCGAGCACTACACCCTGCTGGCGATCCCGTTCTTCCTGCTGTCCGGCGCCTTCATGACCACCGGCGGCGTGGCCAAGCGCCTGATCGACTTCGCCAACGCCTGCGTCGGCCATATCCGTGGCGGCCTGGCCATCGGTGCGGTACTGGCGTGCATGTTGTTCGCCGCACTGTCCGGCTCCTCGCCGGCTACCGTGGCTGCGGTGGGCTCCATCGCCATCGCCGGCATGGTGCGTTCCGGTTATCCGCAAGCCTTCGGCGCCGGCATCGTGTGCAACGCCGGTACCCTGGGCATCCTGATCCCGCCGTCGATCGTGATGGTGGTCTACGCCGCCGCCACCGAGCAGTCGGTGGGCAAGCTGTTCATGGCCGGTGTCATCCCAGGCGTGATGCTCGGCCTGGCGCTGATGATCGCGATCTACATCGTCGCCCGCATCAAGAAGCTACCGGCCCTGCCGCGCGCCAGCTTCCGCCAGTGGCTGCGCGCCGCACGCGAAGCGTTCTGGGGCCTGCTGCTGATGGTGATCATCCTCGGCGGTATCTACAGCGGCATGTTCACGCCCACCGAGGCGGCGGCCGTGGCGGCGGTCTACGCCGGCTTCGTCGCGCTGTTCGTGTACAAGGATCTGACCATCCGCGAGTGCCCGAAGGTGCTGCTGGAGTCCGGCAAGCTGACCATCATGCTGATGTTCATCATCGCCAACGCCATGCTCTTCGCCCATGTGCTGACCACCGAGCAGATCCCGCAGCAAATCACCGCCTGGGTGGTGGAGCTGGGCCTGCAGCCGTGGCAGTTCCTGCTGGTAGTGAACATCGTGCTGCTGGTGGCCGGCGCCTTCATGGAGCCGTCGGCGATCATCCTGATCCTGGCGCCGATTCTCTTCCCCATCGCCATACAGCTGGGCATCGACCCGATCCACCTGGGCATCATCATGGTGGTGAACATGGAGATCGGCCTGATCACGCCGCCCGTGGGGCTGAACCTGTTCGTCACCTCGGCGGTGACCGGCATGCCGCTGACCTCGGTGATCAAAGCGGCCTGGCCGTGGCTGATGCTGCTGCTGAGCTTCCTGATGATCATCACCTATATCCCGGCGGTGTCCCTGGGGCTGCCGAACCTGCTCGGCATGTAACCGTTTCAACGAACGCTGCTACTTCGGTACCTCGTGTACCCACTCCGCCCGGCCTTGTGCCGGGCTTTTTTTTCAGCCATGAAAACGCGGTAGGCTGAAGAAAAGCGCTGTAGCCATTTCCTCCGGCTCCCAACGCACACTGCACTGCCCACCGCCGCCTGCACCGGCGTAAAGTGCGCCGGCATCTTCATCGAGGAAACCGAGGCATGATCAGAAGCAGCCTGAAATCCATCGTTACCACCTGGCTGACCGGCCTGCTGGCGCTCCTGCCGCTGGTGCTGACCCTGGCCCTGCTTGCCTGGATATTCAGCCTGCTCAACCGCCTGGTCGGCCCCTCGACCCTGATCGGCCAGCTGTTCGCGGCACTCGGTCAGCCCTTCTCCAGCAATGGCTACATGGCCTATCTGCTAGGTAGCCTGGTACTGCTCGCCAGCCTTTATCCGCTTGGCCTGGCCGTACAACTGGGCCTGCGCCGTCCACTGTCCTGGTTGCTCGACCGCACCTTGCGGCGCACGCCTCTGATCGGCAACTTCTACAACCTGGCCGACCGTTTCGTCGGCCTGCTGGACCGGAGCAAGAACCCCGACATCACCACCATGGCGCCGGTCTGGTGCTTCTTCGGCGGCGACGGCGCAGCGGTGCTCGCCCTGCGCCCGAGTTCGGAAAGCGTGGAGCTGGAAGGTCGCGCCTACTGCGCCATCCTCATACCCACGGCGCCGATCCCCATCGGCGGCGGTCTGCTCTACGTGCCGCAGGAATGGATACGCCCGGCCGACATGGGTGTGGATCAACTGACCAGCATCTACGTGTCCATGGGGCTTACGCCACCCGGCAAGCGCCACGCCGAGCAGTCGCCGCCAATGGTGATCAAACCCTAAGCAAGCGGCAGGCTGGTGGTGGACTTGATCTCCGAAAGGGCGACGATGGAGTTCACTTCCTGAATGCCCGGCACCAGGGACAGCTTCTCGAAGAAGAAACGCTCATAAGCCTCGATGTCGCGGGTGACGATGCGCAGCATGAAGTCCACCGCGCCCATCAGCACGTGGCATTCCAGTACCTCGGGAAACTCGCGCATGGCTTCGGCGAACTCGGTGAGGTTGGAGCGGCCATGGGCGTTGAGCTTGATCTGGGCGAACACCTGCGTATGCAGGCCGATGCGCTTGCGATCGAGCAGGGTCACCTGCTTGCGGATCACCCCCTCCTCCTTGAGCCGCTGGATGCGGCGCCAGCAGGGCGATTGCGACAGGCCGACGCGCTCGGCGATCTCGCCGGTGGACAGGCCGGCATCCTCCTGCAGCAGGGCAAGAATGCGCTGATCATAGGCATCCAGGGCGACGGACATAAAAAATCCCTCATACGGTCGATAAGGGGCAAGACTATCCACAAAATCTAGGTTTTCCCACTAAACCAGGCAGAACTTTTGTCCAGGGAAAGCGGAAACTTGAGCAAAACCTGCCCGAGTGATCGTCATGCCCGATACCACGCCCTTTCCCGCCCTGCCTCAGCGCCGCGATCCCTGGCAGGATCGCGCCGACGCCTGCGTCGAATACCGGTTGCGCACCGATGCCGAAGCCGACGTGCTGTGCCGCCTGCTCGGCCTGTTCGCCCAGTTGCAGCTGCTCCCCGAGGCCCTGCATATGGAGCGCCTGCAGGACGATCTGCACATCAGCCTGCGCCTGCCCGGCCTCTCGCTGCACCGCGCCGGCGTACTGGCGCAGAAGCTGCGCGGCCTGGTGTGCGTCTGGCAGGTGGATTGGCAGCATCTGCATCACAGCCTGGAAACCGAGGTGGCCTGAAGCGGGTGCTCGGTCACGCCAGGCACTTCGCCCTGCTACTGCTTTTCGGGCATCCTAGCTCGGCTGAAAGGTCGTTGAAATACGACCTGCTACCCTTGTTCAGGCCGACCCCGAGGAGCCCGCATGTCCGCCTTCACCGCTACCGCCCCTGACCGTGTACTGGATCTTGGCGACCTGCTGCGCGAGCTGGTGGCCCAGGGCCGGGTCGAGCAGGACGTGGCCGAGCAGTGCCTGGCGATTCGCCGCAGCTCGTTGAACAACGCCCAGCACCCGCTGGAATTCCTCGCCGCGCAGCAGGTCGATGACCTGACGCGCCCGGGCAAGAAGCTCGACTTGGAAACCCTTACCGTCTGGCTGGCCAACTTCGCCGGCCAACCCTATCTGCGCATCGACCCGCTGAAGATCGACGTACCGGCCATCACCCCGCTGATGTCCTACGCCTTCGCCCAGCGCCACAAGATCCTCGCCGTGGCGGTGGACAGCGAAAGCGTCACCATCGCCAGCAGCCAGCCGCTGGTGCACAGCTGGGAAGCCAACCTGATCCACGTGCTCAAGCGCCCGATCAAGCGCGTGGTGGCCAACCCGGCGGACATCCAGCGCTTCACCACCGAGTTCTACCGCCTGGCCCGCTCGGTCAGCGGCGCCAATGCCACCGACCAGAAGATCAGCGGCGTCGGCAACTTCGAGCAATTGCTCAGCCTTGGCGCCCAGGATCAGGAGCCGGACGCCAACGATGCGCACATCGTCAACATCGTCGACTGGCTGTTCCAGTACGCCTTCCAGCAGCGCGCCAGCGATATCCACATCGAACCGCGCCGCGAACAGGGCACCGTGCGCTTTCGCATCGACGGCGTGCTGCACAACGTCTACCAGTTCCCGGCCCAGGTCACCATGGCGGTGGTCAGCCGCCTGAAGAACCTCGGCCGCATGAACATCGCCGAAAAGCGCAAACCCCAGGACGGCCGGGTCAAGACCAAGACCCCGGACGGCGGCGAAGTGGAGCTGCGCCTGTCCACCCTGCCCACCGCCTTCGGCGAGAAGATGGTGATGCGTATCTTCGACCCCGAGGTGCTGCTGAAGAGCCCCGACCAGCTCGGCTTCTCCCCGGACGACCTGCGCCGCTGGCATAGCATGACCAGCCAGCCCAACGGCATCATCCTGGTCACCGGCCCCACCGGCTCGGGCAAGACCACCACGCTCTACACCACGCTCAAGCAACTGGCCACGCCGGAGGTGAACGTCTGCACCATCGAGGACCCGATCGAGATGATCGAGGGCGCCTTCAACCAGATGCAGGTGCAGCACAACATCGACCTGACCTTCGCCAGCGGCGTGCGAGCCCTGATGCGCCAGGACCCGGACATCATCATGGTCGGCGAGATTCGCGACCTGGAAACCGCCGAGATGGCCATCCAGGCCGCACTCACCGGTCACCTGGTACTCTCCACCCTGCACACCAACGATGCCCCCAGCGCCATCACCCGCCTGCTGGAACTGGGCGTGCCGCACTACCTGCTCAAGGCCACCATCCTCGGCGTCATGGCCCAGCGCCTGGTGCGTACCCTGTGCCCGCACTGCAAGGCACCGGTGCAGCTGGACGAGGACACCTGGAACGGCCTGACCCGGCCCTGGAGCTCGCCACTGCCGACCCATGCGCACCATGCCGTCGGCTGCCTGGAATGCCGTGAAACCGGCTACCGCGGCCGTGCCGGGGTGTACGAGATCATGCTGATCAACGACGCGATCAAGCCGCTGATCACCGCAGATACGGACCTGACCCTGCTGCGCCGCGCCGCCTTCAAGGACGGCATGCGCAGCCTGCGCCTGTCCGGCGCGCAGAAGGTCGCCGCCGGCCTGACCACCATCGAGGAAGTGCTGCGCGTCACTCCGCAGAGCGAACAGCGCTGAGGCTCGCGCAACCGCGATAGCGGTCCTGCTGCATCTGCGGATGCCAGGCGAACAGGTACTGGCCATTCTTGAGTTGATCCACCAGCACCCGGATCACTTCCTGCTGCACCGCCGGACAGCCCAGGCTGCGCCCCATGCGCCCGTGCCGTTCGGCCCAGCCTGGCGCCACGTAATCGGCGCCATGGATCACCAGCGCCCGGGCTCGCGCCTGGTCGTTGAAGCCGGGCTCCAGGCCATCGAGACGCAACGAATGACCGTGCCGCCCGCTGTAGCTCTCGGCACCGCGAAACAGGCCGAGGCTGGACTGATGACTGCCGGGCAGGTTGGAAAAGCGCTCGGCGAACAGCTCGCCGGATTGCCGACCATGGGCCACGAACTCACGCTGCAGCAGATGCCGGTGGGTCAGATCGAACACCCACAGGCGCCGCTCCAGCGAAGAGCGCGAGTAGTCGATCACCGCCAACCGCCTGGCCTGATCACCTACATCGACCTCGCCCTCGACGCATCGCAGCGCCTGTAGCGCATCCTGCAGGGCACGCACCTCAAGCTGCGGCGCTGCGCGCTGCAACGCATCAAGCAGCTCATCGGCCAGTGCATGCTGGCCAGGCAGGAGGGCAAGCAAAACCGCACCCGTCAGACGCTTGAACATGCTCCAGTTCCCATCCATCGCCCGGCATCTGCCCACCTTGCGAAGAGGTCGGCGGCAGAGCCCGGGCCGCTGTGCTTAGATTGTTGAATCTGTCAAAGGAGTCTAAGCGATGCACACACAAGGACGATCAGCAAACTGTCTGACCACAGGTAGCCGCGTCTGCCCATGATCACCTACCTGCAACATCTGTCGTTCTGGGACTGGTTGGCCCTGGCCACCCTGCTGTTGATTCTCGAAGTGTTCGGCGCTGGCGGCTACCTGCTGTGGATTGGCCTGGTCGCCGTCACCGTCGGTGCGCTGACCTACCTCTTCCCCGACCTGCCCTGGGCCTGGCAATTTCTACTGTTCGCCGTGCTGGCGGCGGTCTCGGCGCTGCTGTGGTGGCGCCATCAACGGCGCGCGCGCAGGCTGCGCGGCTGAGCGGCGTGGCAACCGGCCATCGCCGGCAAGGAACCACCGGCGGCCGATTCGACTCCTAGGAAAGGAACCACCCAAAAGGAGTTTCATCATGCGTGTAACGAGCCATGCCGCACTGGCGTTCAGTGCCTGCCTGATCGCCCAGACCGCAGCTGCCGATGGCCTGCTGCGCGACATTCTGTCCTCGGGCGCCACCACGGCCTCGACCTACCTGACCTTCAAGGATCGCAAGCTGGTCGCCGCCGCCGAAGAGGACGCCGGCAGCTTCGTCGCCAGTAATGGCGAAATCCGCGGCCCGCATCTGGAAGCTGCCATGCAACAGCTGCGCAGCACCAATCCGCAGTTGCAGGATGCCGATGACATGGCCCTGGCCAGCGCCATTCTTGCTGCTTCGGCAAGCGCAAGCGAGAACGTGGCTACCGTAGAATGAAAAAAGCCCGCATCTTTCGATGCGGGCTTTTTGTCAAAGCGCAGGCGGGCGCAATATCCCGCCAAGATCGCCTTAGAGCAGCGGCAGGGTGTAGCTGACGATCAGACGGTTCTGGTCGGTATCGGCCTGACCAGGAGCATTACCGCGCAGAACACCGTAGCGCCAGCCCAGGCCCAGACCTTTGAGAGCGCCATCCTGGAATGCATAGTCCAGAGCGATGTCACGCTCCCACTCTTTGGCATCGCTGCCAGTGGTCTTGATGTTGGTACCCTTCAGGTAGGCTACCGAAGCCTTCAGGCCCGGCACGCCAACGCTGGCGAAGTCATAGCTGTACTGACCGAAAGTGGTGCGCTCACCGGCGCGGGTGAAGCTGTTCACCAAACGGTCAGTCAGCAGGTAAACGCTTGCACCACCAGCACCTTCGTTGACCAAGCCACCCTGGTTCAACTGCACAAAGTTGCTATCCTCGGAAACGCGCTGATGACCGAGCATTACAGCATGGCTACCCAGGCTGTAAGTGAAGGCAGCGCTCCAAGTGTTGTTGTCGATCTTGCCGTCACCGTTGCGGGTGTAACCACCTACGGAGTAGCCCGCTTCCTTACCGTTCTTGCCATCGGAAGTGGTACGGAAATAACGCAGGTCGGTCTTCAGGCTACCTTCGCCCAGCGCCAGGTTATGACCCAGGCCGGCAAAGTGCTGCTTGTAGTAGTCTTCGAGGTTGGCGTAGTAGTACTGAGCTGTCAGATCGCTGTTTATCTTCCAATCACCGCCTGCGAAGTAGAACTTGTTGCTCTCTTGAGTGCCGCCAACCACCGACAGGCCCGTGCTGTTGCTAGAGGCACGGCCAACGGCATGCTCAATCTGGCCTGCAGTTAGAGTCAGATTGTCGATTTCGTTGGAGGTGATCATGCCACCTTCGAACATCTGCGGCAGCAGACGGCCGTCGTTCGAAACCAGGATCGGCAGTTTCGGCATCAGGGTACCGATACGGCCCTCTGTCTTGGATACGCGAACCTTGGCGGTAGCGCCAGCCTTGCTGAACTCATCAACAGCGCTGCCATCGCTTTCTAGCGGGAACAGCTGGCCCGGAGTACGATCACGACCAGCCTTGGTGTTGCGACCACCACCATCCAGACGCACGCCCAGCATGCCGACAGCATCGACCCCAAAGCCAACGGTGCCTTCAGTGAAACCGGACTGATAGTTGAGAATGAAGCCCTGCCCCCACTCGCTGGCCTCACCATTGTTGTTGGTGGTGTTCACGGTGTTCTGGTCAAAGTAGAAGTTACGCATGGTCAGGCTGGCCTTGCTGTCACCGATGAAGTCAGCGAAAGCAACTTGGCTCAGGCCCAGGGTGCTGGCGGCTACGGCCAGTGCCAGGGAGGTCTTTCTCATTATGTTTCTCTCCAGTGTGTTTAAGGTGACGCTTCGTCCGGCGCGGACTTCGGCACGAAGAGGCAGGCCGGAACGAATGGGGCATAGGCACCCGCGAGCGGACACGGCGCAAGCCGGGCTCGAAGGGGTGCGTGAAAATTCAGGAACAACGAAACAACGGCGAACGCAGCGAAGCGACCGAAACAAGGCGGGCTGAGTGATGCATGGTGAGTACTCTCTCGTCGTTGTTATTTTGCGCCGACGTCCTGGGCGGCATCTGGCAGGAACTATGCAGATTGCGCGCCAGCGTCCTCCAATAGGCGCGCAATGCTTCTAGAACAGCAGGTTACATTTTTTCTGCAGACGCGTGACCAGGCGATGACAACTTTCTATCGGCAACTTTCCGCCCACCAAAACCCGCCACAAGGCGGAAAATCGCCAATCGTCATCCCAGCACGATCTGATTCTTGCCCTGCCGCTTGGCCAGGTACATGGCGGCATCGGCACGCGCGTAGAGCGCATCGAGGCTGACATCGGTCGCCAGCATGCTGGTCAGGCCCTGGCTGACGGTGATGCCGAAGCTCTTGCCCTCATGCTGGAAGCTGAGGCGTTGCACCTCACGCTGCAGCCTTTCCGCTACCTGCAGGGCCAGGTCCTGCTCGCAGCCCGGGAACAGCGCAGCGAATTCCTCGCCGCCGATACGCCCGAACAGGTCGCCGCGACGCAAGGCATTGCTGCCGCAATGGGCCAGGCGCCGCAACACCTCGTCGCCGGTCTGGTGACCGTACTGGTCGTTGATCTTCTTGAAGTCGTCGAGGTCGAGCAGCAGGAAAGCCAACGGGCTGCCGAACTTGCGTGCATGCTCGAACTCGCGACGGGCGCACTCGAAGAAGTGCCTGCGGTTGCTGCTCTGGGTCAGCACGTCGGTGGTGGCCAGGCGATGCAGTTCGCCCTCCAGGCGCTTCTTCTCGGTGATGTCTTCGGCGATGCCGACGATCACCCTGCCCGGCTCCGCACCCGGCCTGGGGCTGACGAAGCATTTGTCGCTGAGCCAGCGCAGTTGGCCATCGGCACGAATGATGCGGTACTCGCGCGACTCCACTGCACCGGTTTCCAGCACCTTGGCCAGGCTTTCGGCGGCGTAGTCGAGGTCATCCGGGTAGATGCTGTTGCGCCACTCGCCGTAGTCGGCCAGCAGCAGCGCGGCGGAGCGGCCGAAGATGCGCTCGTAGGCCGGACTGACGTAAATCATCCGCTGCTCCTCCCAGTCGAAGGCCCAGAGCACGGCATTGACGCTGCCAAGCAGGCTACTGAACAGCTGTTCGCGCTCGCCCAGGCGCTCCACCTCGGCCCGGCTGTGCAACAAGGCCAGGGTCAGTTCTTCCAACTCGGAAACAGCGTTGCCTTGATCATCCATCACAGCGGCCATCCAATCCCTCGCATAAGCGTAAAGTGAGCATAGTGCGAGTCTTGGACAAACAAGAAGGCCCGCCAGTTCGGCGGGCCTTCGCGAGCGAAGAGCGGTCAGGCGATCGCGTTGGCGGGCCGCAGCGAGTAGGTCTTGAGCTGCTCGGCGAACTCGCGCAGCGACTGGATACCGCTGGCTTCGGCCTCGTGCACCCACTGCTTCATGGCCTCGAGCATGTCGTGGCCGTTGCTGCTGGTCTTGACCCAGATCTGCTGCAGGGCCAGGCGCTTCTCGTAGATCACCTTGAGTGCCTGGCTTTGCGCCAGCATGTCGGCGATACGTGCATGGTGCTGCTCTTCCAGCAGGCTCGGCTCACGCGACAGCAGGCGCTTGGCGCGGCGGAACAGATGGCGCACCGACTCGTCGGCCTTGGCCACTTCCTGCTTGACCAGCGGCGCGATCACCAGCTTGCGGTACTGCGCCATGATCTGGAAGCGGTTGTTGAGGATGGCCATGGCGGTGTCCATGTCCAGGTGGCCCTTGCCTTCGACGCGATGGGCGATGGGTGCGACGCGCTGCACCGTGGCCAGGCCGAAGAAGCTGAACAGCTTGATCCAGGCCCAGCCCATGTCGAACTCCCACTTCTTCACCGACAGCTTGGCGCTGTTGGGGTAGGTGTGGTGGTTGTTGTGCAGTTCTTCGCCACCGATGATGATGCCCCAGGGCACCAGGTTAGTGGCGGCGTCACGGCACTCGAAGTTGCGATAGCCGACCGCATGGCCAAGGCCGTTGATCACACCGGCAGCCCAGAACGGAATCCACATCATCTGGACGGCCCAGACGGTCATGCCGAGCACGCCGAACAGGGCCAGGTCGATGATCGCCATCAGGGTCACACCGCCGATCGGGTAACGGCTGTAGACATTGCGCTCGATCCAGTCATCCGGGCAGTTCTTGCCATAGATGCGCAAGGTTTCCTGGTTCTTCGCCTCTTCCTGATAGAGTTCGGCACCTTTGCGCAGCACGGTACCCAGCCCCTTGATCACCGGGCTGTGCGGGTCATCGACGGTTTCGCACTTGGCGTGGTGCTTGCGGTGAATGGCGGTCCACTCGCGGGTGTTCTGGCCGGTGGTCAGCCACAGCCAGAAACGGAAGAAATGCTTGAGCGCCGGGTGCAGTTCCAGTGCCCGGTGCGCAGAGTAGCGGTGCAGATAGACGGTGACGCTGACGATGGTCACGTGCGTCATCAGCAAGGTCGCAGCCACCAGCTGCCAGACCGATAGGTCGAGTAAACCGTTGTACCACATGGGCGCTGTTGCCTCTTGATAGGGGAACGCGGTTTGTCCTACAAGGACGAACCTGATCGCATTATCCCTGACCCAGGCCAGAAAACCAGTTGGTCTTTTAGATAAGAATGTTTCAGCCCCACCCCCATCTATACTGCTCGACATTTACACGGAGCGTAGCCGCCCACCCATGCGTATCGACACCGCCGCCTTGCGTCTGACCCTGGGCTACCTGCTACTGGCCGGTCTGTGGATTCTTCTCAGTGATCATCTGTTGACGGCCCTGGGGCTTTCGCTGGTGCAACAGGAGCGCCTGCAATCGCTCAAGGGCCTGTTCTTCGTCGTGCTCACCAGTGCGCTGCTGTATCTCATCCTGCATCGTCATGCCCAGCAGTATCGCAGCGCGCGTCTGCAGCTGGCCGGCAACGAGGAACGCCTGCGTCTGGCGCTCGATGCCACGCGCGACGGGCTGTGGGACTGGGACGTGTCGAGCCGCCGGGTGTTCTTCTCCGAAGGCTACGCCAAGCTGCTCGGCCTGACCCCACAGGCGCTCGGCGACACCCGCGAGGATTGGGCCGCACGCCTGCACCCGGACGACCAGGAGCGCGCCCTGCATGCGCTCAATGCCGAGCTGAGCGAGCAGTCCTACGAGAACATCTACCGCCTGCGCCATGCCGACGGCAGCTATCGCTGGATTCATTCCCGCGGTCGCCTGCTGCGCGATGAGCAGGGGCAGCCGCAGCGCTTCATCGGCATCGCCAGCGACATCACTCGGCAGCGCGCCATCGACGACAGCCTGCGCCAGGCTGCCGCGGTATTCGACGCCACTCAGGAAGGCGTGCTGGTTACCGATGCCGAGCAGCGCATCGTTCACGTCAACCCCGCCTTCAGCCGCATCACCGGCTACAGCAGCGAGGAAATCCTCGGCCAGCACCCGACTCTGCTCAAGTCCGGCCGCCACGACGCCACCTTCTACCAGAGCCTGTGGCACGCCCTGGAGAACCGCGGCGCCTGGAGCGGCGAAGTGTGGAACCGGCGCAAGAGCGGCGAAATCTACCCGCAGTGGCAGTGCATCCGCGTGATCCACGACGAACAGGGGCGCGTCAGCCATTACGTCGCGGTGTTCTCCGACATCACCGCGCTCAAGCGTTCGCAGCGAGAGCTGGATTACCTGGCGCACCACGACCCGCTGAGCAACCTGCCCAACCGCCTGCTGTTCACCGAGCGCGTCGCCCATGCACTGGAGCGCAGCAAGATCGAGGAACTGCGTGGCGCAGTGCTGCTGATCGACCTCGACCACTTCAAGCACATCAACGAAAGCCTTGGTCACAACGTCGGCGATCTGCTGCTCAAGAGCGTCGGCGAGCGCCTGCAGCACGGCCTGCCCAATGGCAGTACGCTGGCGCGGCTGGGCGGCGACGAATTCGGCCTGCTCAGCGAGAACTGCGCCGGCGCCACCCAGGCAGCCGAGCTGGCGCAGCGCCTGTTGCGCAATCTGGAAACGCCCTTTCGCCTCGACGGTCACGAACTCTACATCGGCGCCAGCATCGGCATCAGCCTGTTCCCCGAAGATGCCGACAGCGTCGAGCAGATCCTGCGCAATGCCGACTCGGCACTGTTCAAGGCCAAGAGCAGCGGCCGCGAGGGCTATGCCTTCTACGTGCAGGAGCTGACCGACTACGCGCGCCAGCGCGTCGAACTGGCCAGCAGCCTGCGCCATGCCCTCGACAATCAGGAGCTGCGCGTCTACTACCAGCCACTGCACGACCTGCGTGACGGTAGCCAGGTGGGCATGGAAGCACTGGTACGCTGGCAGCATCCGCAACGCGGGCTGATTCCACCCGCCGAATTCATCCCGATCGCCGAAGATAACGGCATGATCGGCGTTATCGATGCCTGGGTACTGGAGCAGGCCTGCCGCCAGATGGTGCGCTGGAACGAGGAAGGAGACAGGCTGAATTTCGTCGCGGTGAACGTCTCCAGCCGCCTGTTCAGCCGTGGCGAACTCGACCAGCGGGTCGCCGCGGTGCTCGCCGAAACCGGCCTGCCACCCGAGCAGCTGGAGCTGGAGGTCACCGAGAGCGCGATCATGGAAGACCCCGACGCCGCCCTGAAACTGCTCACCAGTCTGCGCGCGCTGGGCGTGCGGCTGGCCATCGACGACTTCGGCACCGGCTACAGTTCGCTGGCGCGCCTCAAGCGCCTGCCGGTGGACAAGCTCAAGCTGGACCAGAGCTTCGTGCGAGGCCTGCCCGACGATCCGGAAGATGCCGCCATCACCCGCGCCGTCATCGCGCTGGGCAAGAGCCTGGGCCTCAAGGTCCTCGCCGAGGGCATCGAGCAACCGGCTCAGGCCGACTTTCTGCGTGAACTAGGCTGTAATTACGGCCAGGGCTATCACTTCGGTCGCCCGCAACCGGTACCTGCCGAAACCCTCGACACCACCACAGCCAACGAAGCGAAGAATAGCCAGTCCAGCACCAGGAGCTGAGCATGCGCGTGCTGATTCTCGAAGACGATCCGTGGATCGCCGATCTGCTCAAACAGATCGTACTGAGCCTGCGTCCCGGCGCGCGCGTCGACTGCCAGGGGCGCGTGGCCGACGCGATCGCGGCCTGGCAACGCGAACCGGCGCAGATGGTGATCGCCGACTGGAACCTGCCGGACGGCAACGGCACGCGCCTGTTGCAGGCAGTGCGCAGCCAGGACCGCGAGGTGGCCCTGGTGATGATCACCTCGCGCGCCGACCGCGACAGCGTGCTCGAGGTGCGCCCGCTGGGCATCAGCGCATTCATCAGCAAGCCCTTCCAGGTGCCCAAGGTGCTCGATTGCCTGCGTCGGCTGCTGCCCGGCGACGATGCGCCCGCGCCGGCTACCGCCAGCGACCGGGACTTCCTCGGCCATCTGGCCGCCTTGCCCGACGAGGAGATCGATCTGCCGCTGAGCGCCGAGCTCTGCCAGCAGTTGCAGGACACGAGCGACGCCCCGGCGAACCTGCAACAACTCGGTGATCTCTGGCAGCACGACCCGGCCGTGCAGGCACGACTGGTCGCTGCCGCCAACAGCCCTCTGTACAACAGCGCCGGACAGCCGTGCAGCAACCTGGCCGATGCCGTCCGACGCCTGGGGGCGGCCACCGCGCTGAACCTGGTCCAGGGGCTGGCGCTGCGCCCGGTGGCGCGCCTGCAGGATGCCGATCTGCAAAGCCTGGGCGAGGGCCTGCTGCAGACGCAGCTGAGCGTGCGCCAGCGGGTCACCGAACTGGCCAGGGCCTGCCAGCTGGATCCGGCGCCCCTGCAATGCGCCGCGCTGCTGCAACGCATGGGCGAGCTGGCGGTGCTGCAGCAGGCGCAGATTTGGCGCGGGCGCGGCCTGGAGCTGCACGAGGATCAGCTGCAACGCGCCCTGCGCCAGCACAGCAGCGAGCTGGCCAACCGGCTCAAGGCACACTGGCGCCTGCCCATCGTGCTGCGTGAGCTGATCGGCGCCTGCTATGGCCTGGCGCCGGGCAACACGCGCCGCGAACCCATTCTCATGCGCCTGGCCGTTGCCGAAATGCAGAACGCCGACAGCCAGGAAGTGCAACGTCTGCGCCGCCTGGCCGGGCTGGCCTGAGGCCGGCGCATGAAGATGCCGAAGCAGGTTGCGCGCTGGTTCGGGCGCTCGGGCGCCGAACACCGGGATGCCGGCCACCGGGATGCCGGCCACCGAATAGTCATCGGGGGGAGTCTTTGCCTGGCGCTGTTCTTCGCCTTTCTCGGCAGCCGCGCGCTGCAGGAGCGCGAAGCCCTCTGGCAGCTGCAGATCAGCAAGCAGGCCGAGATCCAGCGCATGGCGCTCAACAGCACCCAGCATGGCCTGCAGGAACGCACCCAGCTGCTGGCCGAAACCATCGCCGCGGATGCCTGGGTCACCGAGCTGGTGCGCCAGGCCCATGCCCTGCCGGCGAGCGACCTGGAGGGGCTGGCCAGCATCCGCAACCAGCTCTACACCCGCCTGGCGCCACGCTGGCGCAACCTGCAGGCGCACCAGCCGTTTCGCCTGTACGTGCACCTGGCGCCGAGCGTCAAGGTGCTGCTGCGGGTGCACGAGCCCGAGCACTTCGGCGACCTGCAGATCGGCTGGCGCCCCATGGTTCTCGAGGCGCTGCGCAGCGGCACCAGCCAGGCCGGCCTGGGCCTGACCCGCGGCAGCATCGGCATGCGCGCGATCGCGCCGCTGCTGGCTGAAGGTGCCGACGGGCCGCTACAGGTCGGCGCCATCGAAGTGGCCATGGGCGTGCTCGAGGACCTGGCCCAGCTGGACCGCGAGTTCGGCAGCGGCGTGGCCCTGCTGCTGCGCGAGGATCTGCTGCTGGGTTCGGGCAGCGGCGAGGAGTTGCGCGGCCTGGCCAGCGATACTCGGCGCTGGCAACTGGTGGAGCATTCGCGCCCGCAGGTCCTGGCCTGGCAGCGCGAGCAACGACTGCCCGCGCCCGAGGAAGGTGACAGCGTGCGCCTGCTGGACGATGGTGAACGCCACTACCTGGTCAATCAGGTGGCGTTGAGCAGCTATCAGCAGGGGCAGGAGCAAAGCAGCGAACCGCTGGCGGTGGCCCTGATCTGGCATGACATCAGCGACCAGTACAACGTGCACCGGCGCGACAAGCGCTGGCTGGTGATCAAGTGGCTGCTCGCCTGGTGCGGCGCCGAGGCCCTGCTGCTGGGCCTGCTGCGCAGCACCCGGCGCAGCACCCAGCGTCTGATGCAGCGCCAGCAGGCGGCGCTGCGCGCGCTCAACGAGATCGCCGCACTGCCCAGCCTGAGCCGTACCGAGCAGTTGCGCCAGGCGCTGCGTCTGGGCGCCGAGCATTTCGGCATGCCGCTGGGCATCATCAGCCGTATCGAAGGCGAGCAGTACCAGGTGCTGGTGCAGGTCTCGCCCACCGGTGCCCTGAGCGACGGCCAGCAATTCGAACTGGGCAACACCTACTGCAGCCTGGCACTGCAGCAGGACGAGCCGCTGGCCATCACCCACATGGCCGAATCGGCGCATCGACGCCATCCCTGCTACCGCCACTTCGCCCTGGAAAGCTACATCGGCATCACCGTGCGCGTGGCCGGCAAGCCCTTCGGCACCCTGGCCTTCGCCAACTCGCGGCCGCGCAGGCGACCTTTCGACGCAGCCGACCGCGACTTCCTCGGCCTTTTCGCCCGCTGGGTCGGCGCCATGCTGGAGCGCCAGCAGCAGGAGCGCGCCGTACGCTCGGCGCGCGCGTACCTGCAGGCGGTGCTGGATTCGGCCACCGGCGTATCGATCATCGCCACCGACACAAGCGGCACCATCAGCCTGTTCAACTCCGGCGCCGAACGCCTGCTCGGCTACAGCGCCGCAGAGATGGTCGGCCAGTGCACCCCGGCGATCATTCACCTCGAGGAGGAAGTCCAGGCGCGCGCAGCCGAACTCAGCGAAGTCGCCGGCCAGCCGGTGGAAGGCTTCGAGGTCTTCGTGCACAACGCCCGCGGCGGCGAACCGGAAACCCGCCAGTGGACCTATCGACACAAGGACGGCAGCCTGCGCCAGATCAACCTCACCGTCAGCGCCATGTTCGACGAGGGTGGGCAGATCACCGGCTTCCTCGGCATCGCCAGCGACATCAGCGAGCTGCTGCAGACCACCCGCGCCCTGCAGAAGAGCGAGAGCCGCTTCCGCGGCCTGGTGGCGAACCTGCCGGGGGTGGTGTACCGCTGCGCCAACGATGCCGACTGGAGCATGCGCTATGTCAGCGAGGAAATCGTCAACCTCTGCGGCTATCCGGCCAGCGACTTCATCGACAACCGCGTGCGCAGCTTCTCCAGCGTCGTCCACCCCGACGACCTGGCCATCACCTACCGCGCCGGCGAGGCCATCGCGCGCCAGGAAAGCTTCGAGCTGACCTACCGCCTGCGCCATGCCGAGGGCCATGATGTCTGGGTCCGCGAGAAGGGCCGCGGCGAGTACGACAGCCGTGGCAGGCTGCTGTGGGTCGACGGTTTCATCTGGGACGTCAGCGAGCGCCAGGCCATCGAGAACGAACTGCGCCTGAGCCAGCAGCGCTTTCTCAGCGCCTTCAACACCGCCCCCCAGGGCATGGCGCTGATCGGCCCGGACGGCCGCTGGCTGGAAGTCAACGACGAGCTGTGCCGCATGCTCGGCTACAGCCGCGAGGAGCTGCAGGCCCTGACCTTCCAGCAGATCACCCATCCGGACGATCTGGAGGCCGACCAGCACAACCTGGAGAACCTGCTGGCCGGGCGGATCAACGCCTACCAGATGGAGAAACGCTACCTGGACAAGCAGGGACGTACGCTCTGGGTCCTGCTCAGCGTGTCGCTGGTGCGTGACGGCCATGGGCAGCCGGTGCACTTCGTCTCGCAGATCCAGGACTTCAGCGACCGCGTCGTCGCCGAGCGCGCGGTGCGCGAGCGCGAACACTACCTCAGCACCCTGCTCGACAACGTGGTCGACGCCATCGTCACCATCGACGAGCAGGGCCACATCGAGACCTTCAACCACGCCGCCGAAGCGATCTTCGGCTACCAGCAGCAGCAGGTGGCCGGCAGGAACGTCAGGATGCTGATGCCCGAGCCCTACAGCAGCGCCCATGACGGCTACATCCAGCGCTACCTGCGCACCGGCGAAGCCTGGGTGGTGGGCCAGGTGCGCGAGCTCGAGGGCCTGCGCCAGAGCGGCGAGCGCTTCGCCATGGAGCTGGCGGTGTCGCAGATCAGCCACCAGGGCCAGCGCCGCTTCATCGCGGTGATCCGCGACATTGCCGAGCGCAAGCGCATCGAGCGGATGAAGAACGAATTCGTCTCCACCGTCAGCCACGAACTGCGCACCCCGCTCACCGCCATCGCCGGTTCGCTCGGCCTGATCAACGGCGGCGCCCTCGGCGAGGTGCCGCAGGCCATGCGCCAGATGCTGGCGATCGCCCACAGCAACAGCCAGCGCCTCAGCGCGTTGATCAACGACCTGCTGGACATGGACAAGCTGGTCGCCGGCAAGATGCACTTCGACCTGCAGCCCCGCACCCTGCAACCGCTGCTGGAGCTGGCCCTGCTGCATAACCAGCCGTATGCCGAACAGCATCAGGTCGGCTTGCACCTGCAGGCCGAGGGCGACGCCGCGGTGCGTGTCGACGCCCAGCGCCTGGCCCAGGTGATGGCCAACCTGCTGTCCAATGCCGCCAAGTTCTCGCCGGCCGGCGGCAGCGTCGTGGTGCGCCTGCAGCACCGCGGCGAGGTGCTGCGCGTCAGCGTCGCGGACAGCGGCCCCGGCATACCGGAAGCCTTCAAGTCGCGCATCTTCAGCAAGTTCTCCCAGGCCGACTCCGGCGACACTCGCCAGCAGGGTGGCACCGGCCTGGGACTGGCCATCTGCAAGGAAATCATCGAACGCATGGGCGGACACATCGGCTTCGACTCGTCCCCCGGCCAGGGTGCTACCTTCTGGTTCGAACTACCGATCACAGGGAGCGCGTCATGAGCCAAGCCCCGATTCCCGCCAACGAGCAGGAGCGCCTGGCGGCCCTGCGCGCTCTGGAACTGCTCGACAGCCCGGCCGAAGCGATGTTCGACCACATCACCGCGCTGGCCGCGCAGATCTGCGAAACCCCTATCGCCCTGATCTCGCTGATCGACGCCCAGCGCCAGTGGTTCAAGAGCCGAGTCGGCCTGGATGTCGCGCAGACCGAGCGCGAACTGGCCTTCTGCGCCCATGCGGTGCATGCCGACGCCTGGCTGGAAGTGAGCAACGCCCTGGACGATGCGCGCTTTCGCGACAACCCGCTGGTCACCTCGGCGCCGCACATCCGCTTCTATGCCGGCATGCCGCTGCACGACGCCCGGGGCCTGGCGCTCGGCACCCTGTGCGTGATCGACCGCCAGCCGCGCGATCTCGATGAGCACCAGCGCATGCAGTTGCAGCATCTGGCCAAGCTGACCGGGGAGCTGTTCGAGCTGCGCCTGCAGGCACGCCGCCAGGCCGAACAGGGCGCCATGCACCAGGCCATGCTGGACAACGCCGGCAGCGCGGTGCTGGTGCTGGACCCTCAGGGCCGGATCCTGCGCAGCAACCCCGAGGCGCAACAACTGCTGGGTTATCCGGCTGCCGAGCTCGCCGAGCAGCAGTTGCCGCAACTGCTGCTCGAGCCGGGCCAGTTCGAACACCTGTGCGCCGCCGCCACGGCCGGGCCGCAGAGCAGCGAGGGGCAGATGCGCACACGCAGCGGCCAGAGCCTGCCGGTGCGCCTGAACCTTTCGCCGATTCGTGCCGAGGGGCAGCCGCTGCAGGGCTATCTGCTGGTAGCCAACGACCTCAGCCAGCGCGAGGAAGCGCGCCTGCGCCTGCAGCGCATCGCTGCGCAACTGCCCGGCATGGTCTACCAGTACCTGCTGCGCGCCGATGGCAGCAGCTGCTTCCCCTACGCCAGCGCCGGCATCCACGACATCTACGGCTGCAGCCCCGAAGACGCCAGCGAGGATGCGCAGGCCATCTTCGCCCGCCTGCATCCGGACGATGCGGCGCAGGTACGCAGCGCCATCGCCCATTCGGCGGCGAGCCTGACCACCTGGCATCAGGAATACCGCGTGCTGCATCCGCAGCATGGGCTGATCTGGGTCGAGGGCCACGCCGCCCCGCAGCGTCTGGAGAACGGCACCACCCTGTGGCACGGCTTCATCAGCGATATCAGCGAACGCAAGCGCGGCGAGCAGTTGCAGAACGAGTTCGTCTCCACCGTCAGCCACGAACTGCGTACTCCGCTCACCGCCATCGCCGGTTCGCTCGGCCTGATCAACGGCGGCGCCCTCGGCGAGGTGCCGCAGGCCATGCGCCAGATGCTGGAGATCGCGCAGAGCAACAGCCAGCGCCTGCGCCACCTGATCGACGACCTGCTGGACATGGACAAACTGGTCGCCGGCAAGATGCACTTCGACCTGCAGCCGCTGGACCTGCGCCCGCTGCTGCAGCAGGTGCTGCGCAACAACCAGCCCTATGCCGAACGGCATCAGGTGCAGCTGCACCTGCTGGCCGGCGACGACTGTCGCGTGCTGGCCGACGCCCAGCGCCTGGAGCAGGTGCTGGCCAACCTGCTGTCCAATGCCGCCAAGTTCTCCGCTGCCGGGCAACAGGTGGAACTGGCGGCCGTGCCCGAGGTCGGCTGGATACGCATCAGCGTACGTGACCATGGTCAGGGCATCGCCGAGGACTTCAAGTCGCTCATCTTCAGCAAATTCGCCCAGGCCGACGCCAGCGATACCCGCCGCCAGGGCGGCACCGGTCTGGGCCTGGCAATCAGCAAGGAAATCATCGAACACATGGGCGGACGCATCGGCTTCGACTCCACGGAAGGACAAGGCAGCACCTTCTGGCTGCTGCTGCCACTGGCCGGAGGGCAACCATGAAAACCACTGACACTCCACTCGTTTCCCCGTTCAGCCGGGTCAATCTGCTGGCCTGGGCCGTGCTGGCACTGGCCCTGGGTGCGACGCTGCTGGCCTGGTACAGCCTGCGGCAGAGCCAGTCCGACGCGGCCACGCGCCAGTTCGCACTGCTCACCGAAGAGTTGAGCCAGGCCATCGTCAAGCGCATGGAGGAGCAGGAAGGCATCCTGCTCGGCGCCGCCGGCCTGTTCGACGCCAGCGACGAAGTCAGCCGCGCCGACTGGCGCGCCTACGCCGAGCGTCTGCGCCTGGACGAGCGCTACCCGGGCATCCAGGGCATCGGCTTCACCCAGATGCTGGAGGCGCAGGAGCTGCCGGAGTTCGAGCGCGAAATACGCGCCGAGGGCTTCCCCAACTTTCGCATGCACCCGGCCGGCGCGCGCGAGCGCCACGGCGTGGTCCGCCTGATCGAGCCCCTGGCCGGGCGCAACCTGGCCGCCTTCGGCTTCGACATGTTTTCCGAACCGGTGCGCCGCGCCACCATGCTCGACGCGGCACGCACCGGCCAGAGCCGCCTGTCCGGGCGCGTCACGCTGTTGCAGGAAACCCACGGCAAGGTGCAACCCGGCCTGCTGCTGTACGTTCCCCTGTACTGGCCGCATCGGCCGCTGGACACTCCCGAACAGCGCCTGGCCGCGCTGCGCGGTTTCGTTTTCAGCCCGTTCCGGGTGCACGACCTGATGCACGGCATTCTCGGCGAACGTCAGCGCGAGCTGGACTTCGAGCTCTACACCGGCGCCATCGCCGACAACTCAGAGCTGCTCTATTCCAGCCGCGGCGAGACGCCGATCAGTACGCCGGCCGACAGCCGGCACCAGCTCGAGCTGTTCGGCCAGACCTGGCACCTGGATTTTCATTATGCGCCGGGCTACCTCAAACGCGAGCACCGCGGCGAAATGGCACTGCTGCTGCTCGGCGGCTGCATCAGTCTGCTGCTGTTCTTCCTGGTCAGCAGCCTCAGCCTGCGCCGCGCCCAGGTACAGCAGCTGGCCGCGCGCATCACCGAGCAGCTGCACCGCAGCGAGGAGCGTCTGGCACTGGCGCTCAAGGGCAGCAACGACGGCTGGTGGGATATCGACGTCAAGGCCGGCAGCTTCTTCGCCTCGGCCAACGGCTGGCAGATGCTCGGCTACCCGGAGCAGGGCCCGCCCGGCTTTAGCGACGATACCCGCGCATGGGAAGGCCTGGTGCACCCGGACGACCTGCCCGCGGCACGCGCCCGCCTGAAACAGGCGCTGAAGGAAGGCGCCAGCAACTTCACCATCGACTGTCGTCTGCTGCACGTCGACGGCAGCGAACTGCCGGTGCTGCTGCGCGGCTACATCCAGCGCGACGCCAGTGGCTACCCGCTGCGCATCACCGGCACCACCATGGACCAGAGCGAGGCCAAGCGCATCGAGCGCCTCAAGAGCGAGTTCGTCTCCACCGTCAGTCATGAGCTGCGTACGCCGCTGACCGCCATTGCCGGCTCGCTCGGCCTGATCAACGGCGGCGCCCTCGGTACGGTGCCGGAGAGCATGCGCACCATGCTGAGCATCGCCCAGGCCAACAGCCAGCGCCTCAGCCACCTGATCAACGACCTGCTGGACATGGACAAGCTGGAAGCCGGCAAGATGCAGTTCGACCTGCAGCCCTGCCTGCTCGTCGAACAGCTTCAGGAAGCGCTGGCCAACAACCAGGCCTACGCCGACCGCAACCAGGTCCAGCTGCGCCTGCTCGACTGCCTGCCGGCGCGCGTACGCATCGATGCCATGCGCCTGCAGCAGGTGCTGGCCAACTTCATCTCCAACGCCGTGAAATACTCGCCGCCCGGCGCCGAGGTGAGCCTGCGCGCCGAGCGCCGTGACACCCGCGTGCGCGTCGAGGTGCGCGACCAGGGCCCGGGCATCGCCACCGAGTTCCGCCAGCGCATCTTCAGCAAGTTCTCCCAGGCCGACGCCAGCGACAGCCGCAGCAAGGGCGGCACCGGCCTGGGCCTGGCGATCAGCAAGGAACTGATCGAGCGCATGGGCGGGCAGATCGGCTTCGACTCCGTCGAAGGCCAGGGTACCTGCTTCTGGTTCGAGCTGCCGATGCTGGCCGATGCCGCCCTGCCCGCCTCCGGCGATGGCCGGCGCAACCTGCTGGTGGTCGAGGACGAACCGGACATCGCCAACCTGCTGCGCCAGTTGCTGGAAAACGCCGGCTATCGCGTGCGCCTGGCCCATAGCCTGGAAGAAGCACGCGCCTGCCTGCGCGAGGAAACCCCCGCCGCCATCAGCCTCGACCTGCGCCTGCCGGACGGCGACGGCCTGCAGCTGGTGCAGGAACTGCGGGCCGACGAACGCTATCGCGAGCTGCCGATTCTGGTGGTTTCGGCGGCCTGCGAGGAAGGTCGCCTGGCGCTCGACGGGGTGCCCGCGCTGGACTGGCTGAGCAAGCCGATCGATCCGCAGCGCCTGCTCGGCAGCCTTGCCCAGGCGCTCCAGCACCTGCCTCACAGCCCGCGCGTGCTGCACGTCGAGGACGATCACGACCTGCGCCTGGTGGTCGCCGAACAGGGCCGCGAACTGGCCGAGTTCGTTCCCGCCGACAGCCTCGCCGAAGCGCGTCGCCTGCTCGCCGAGCAGTCCTTCGACCTGGTCCTGCTCGACCTCGGCCTGCCCGACGGCAACGGCCTGGAGCTGGTCGACGAGCTGCAGCGCCAGCGCCCGGGCCTGCCGGTGGCGGTGCTCTCGGCCAGCGAGGTGGACAGCAGCGAGTTGGCCGGGGTGAGCGCGACACTGGCCAAATCGCGCAATGATGGACAACACTTCCTGCACATGCTGAACCGTCTGTTACCCAGCCAAGGAGACCGGCCATGAGTGAACTCAAGCGCATCCTTCACGTCGAGGACGATCCCTCGATCCAGGCCGTGGCCAAGGTCGCCCTCGAGGCTGTCGGCGGCTTCCAGGTGCTGAGCTGCGCCAGCGGCCAGGAGGCCCTCGATCAGGTGCAGGGCTTCGCCCCCGACTTCATCCTGCTCGACGTGATGATGCCCGGCATGGACGGCCCGCAGACCCTGGAGAAGCTGCGCGAGCTGGTGGATATCGGTGAGGTCCCGGTGGCCTTCATGACCGCCAAGGTGCAGCCCGGCGAGGTGGCGCACTACCGCAGCCTGGGCGCGCTCGACGTGATCGTGAAACCCTTCGACCCCATGCAGCTCGCCGAGCAGATCCGGCAGATATGGAGTCAGCGCCATGGATAAGCAGGACAACACCATCCCGCAGACCCTGCAGCAGCACCTGCGGCAGCTTGGCCAGCAGTTCAGCGAGCGCCTGCGCCAGGAATTGCCGGAGCTGGCGCAGCAGGGCGAACGCCTGCTGCAGAGCAGCGAGGGGCAGCGCCAGCAGCTGCTGCCGGCGCTGCGCGACCAGTTGCACCGCCTCGCCGGTACCGCCGGCACCTTCGGCTTCACCCAGCTGGGCCAGCAGGCTCGTGAGCTGGAGCAACAGGCCGAACGCTGGCTGGATCAGCAGCAGCGCCAGCAGCAGGACCTGGAAACCTTCGTCGCCGCGCTGCAGCAGCTCGGCGCCGAATCGGACGGCGGCAGCAGCCAGAGCGAGCAGCAGCGAACGGGCAGACCGGTGGTGCGCACCGAGGGCGATACCCGGCTGATCTACATCCTCGAGGACGAAATCGCCGTCGGCGAGAACATGCGCCTGACGCTGAGCAACTTTGGTTATCGCGCCGAACACTTTCGCACCACGAGCGATCTGGACGCCGCCCTGCAGCAGCAACTGCCGGACGCGCTGATCGTCGACGTCAACCTGGCCGACGAAGACTGCAGCGGCCTGGATTATGCCGCCAGCCTGCAGCAGCGCCTGGAGGTGCCGCTGCCGCTGCTGGTGCTGACCCACCAGCACGACTTCGCCACCCAGCTGCAGGCGGTACGCGCCGGTGCGCTGGGGTTCTTCGCCAAGCCGGTGGACATCCCGCAACTGGAAAGCCGCCTGGAGCGCTGCTTCGCCCAGCAGAGCGGCGAACCCTACCGGGTGCTGATCGTCGACGACGACCGCGATCTGGCCAGCCGTTACAGCCTGGTGCTGCGCGACGCCGGCATGCTGGTGGAAATCCTTCAGGACCCGGCGCAGATCTTCGACCACCTGCGCGACTTCAATCCCGAAGTGGTGCTGCTCGACGTCAACATGCCGTACTGCACCGGCCCCGAGCTGGCGCAGATCATCCACTGCAATGACGACTGGCTGCGCATCCCGATCATCTACCTATCGGCGGAAACCGATATCGCCAAGCAGATGAACGCGCTGATTAAGGCCGGCGACGATTTCGTCACCAAGCCGATTTCCGACAACGCCCTGGTCGCCGCCGTGTTTTCCCGCGCCCAGCGCGCCCGCCTGCTGTCCGACGCCCTGTCGCGCGACAGCCTGACCGGCCTGCTCAAGCATGGCGACATCAAGGAGCAGGTGGCGATCGAACTGGAGCGCGCGTTGCGCACTGGCGACCGCGCCAGCGTGGTGATGCTGGACATCGATCACTTCAAGCGGGTCAACGACGAGCATGGCCATGCAGCGGGCGACAACGTCATCCGCGCCCTGGCCAACCTGCTGCGCCAGCGCCTGCGCCGGGTCGACAGCCTGGGACGCTACGGCGGCGAGGAGTTCCTCGCGGTGCTGCCGGACTGTACCCCGCAGCAGGCCAAGCAGATCATCGACGAGATTCGCGAACGCTTCGCCGAGCTGCGCTTCATCGCCGATGGCGGGGAATTTTCCTGCACCCTGAGCGCCGGTGTCGCCGGCACCGATGTGCACAGCCAGGCCGAACAGTTGCGCGAGCGTGCCGACAAGGCCCTGTATGCGGCCAAGCACGGCGGGCGCAATCAGGTGCGTGTGGCGGCTTCGCAAGAGCATGGCGACTGAAGCCGCTCCTACACCAGCACGACGCTCCGTAGGAGCGGCTTCAGCCGCGATAGGTCATAACGGCGACAGCGGAGTGCCGCCCGCCAACGCCACCCTGCTCACGCCTCGGCGCGCTGCATCAGGCGGCGCTGGCGCCACTCCATGAAGGTCTTGAGGAACAGCATCGCGGCTGAAGCCGCTCCTACACCAGCACCACACTCCGTGGGAGCGGCTTCAGCCGCGATAGGTCATAACGGCGACAGCGGAGTGCCGCCCGCCAATGCCACCCTGCTCACGCCTCGGCGCGCTGCATCAGCACGCGCTGGCGCCATTCCATGAAGGTCTTGAGAAACAGCGTGAGCAGCGCCATGCACGCCAGCAGGCCGGCGGCGGTGAAGGCCGCGGCGGGCTTGTAGTCGTTGTTGAGCTGATCGACCAGCAGCGGCAGGGTCAGGGTCTGGTTGATGATGCTGCCGGACACCACCGATACCGCGCCAAACTCGCCCACCGCACGGGCATTGGTGACCACCACGCCGTACAGCAGCGCCCATTTGATCTTCGGCAGGCTGATGCGGCGAAAGATCTGCCAGCCGCTGGCGCCCAGGCACATGGCGGCGGTTTCCTCGTCATGGCCCTGGGCCTGCATCACCGGAATCAGAATGCGCGCTACATAGGGCGCGGTGACGAACACCGTGACCATGACGATGCCCGGCCAGGCGAACATCAGCTGCATGCCGTTATCGTAGAACCAGCGGCCGATGAAGCTCTCCAGGCCGTAGACCACCAGGTAGCAGAGGCCGGCGACCACCGGCGACACCGCATAGGGAATGTCGATCAGGGTGGTCAGCAGCTTGCGCCCGCGAAAGTCGTAGTGGGTCACGCACCAGGCCAGGCAGATGCCGAAGCACAGGTTCAGCGGCACGGTGATCACCGCCACCAGCAGGGTCAGGCCGATGGCGTGGCGCATGTAGTCTTCGCTGAGGTTGCTCCACAGCAGGTCGAGACCACCGGCCAGCGCCTTGCTGAAGATCAGCGCCAGCGGCACCAGCAGCACCAGCACGACCACCGTGAGCCCGAGAATCACCAGCGCCCACTGGCGCCAATCCTGAGGTTTTTTCATCGACCTTGCCGTTGCCAAGCGAACAGACGTCCCTGCAGGACCTGCAGGAGGAACAGAAGAATCAGCGACGCGAGCAGGATCACCGAAGCGATGGCCGCCGCCGCCGGGTAATTGAATTCCTGCAGACGGACGAAAATCATCAGCGAGCTGACCTCCGTCTGGAAGGGAATGTTGCCGGCGATCATGATCACCGCGCCGAACTCGCCGAGGCTGCGAATGAACGCCTGCGAACCGCCGGTGATCAGCGCCGGTGCCAGGGTCGGCAGGATCACCTTGGCGAAGGTCTGCGCGCGGCTGGCGCCGAGGGTGCGCGCGGCCTCCTCGTATTCCGAGCCGAGATCCTGCAGCACCGGCTGCACCGTACGCACCACGAAGGGAATGCTGGTGAAGACCATGGCCACGACGATACCGGCATAGGCGTAGGCCACCTTGAAGCCCAGCCACTGGCCGATCCAGCCATTGGGCACCAGCAACGCTGCCAGAGTCAGGCCGGCCACCGAGGTGGGCAGGGCGAACGGCAGGTCGACCAGCGCATCGACGATGCGCCGCCCGGGAAAGTCGTAGCGGGTGATGATCCAGGCCAGCAACAGGCCCAGCACCAGCACCGCCAACGTCGAGTAGAACGCCGCCGAGACGGTTACCTTGTAGCTCTGCACCACCCGCGGGTCGCTGATGGCGAACCAGTACTGCGCCCAGGTCATGTCGCTGACGTACAGCAGCAGCGCCGACAGCGGCAACAGTATCACCAGGGAGAGATACAGCACGCTGATGCCGAAGCTCAGGCCGAAACCTGGCAGCAGCGGGGTCTGCAGGAAGAACAGCGGCGGTTTATTCACGAAAAAAGCTCGGCTCTACAAATGCAGTTGGCCGCCAATAAGGCGGCCAAAGGACCATTACGATGCTCGCGCAGGGCGGGAGAAACCCGCCACTCATGGGCTGGCGAGTTGCGCCCGCCCTACGTCAGACCGGCGTGCTCAGCGCCCGGTCGCGAGAAGCTGGTCGAGAATACCACCGTTGTCGAAGTGCTTGGCGGTGATGTCATCCCAGCTGCCGAGGATCTCGTTCGGGTTGATCAGGCGTACCGGCGCGAACTGCGCCTTGGTCGCCTCGACCACTTCCGGGTTGTGCACGCGGTAGTTGTAGCGAGTCAGCAGTTGCTGGATGTCCTTGCTGTACTGGAAGTCGAGGAAGGCCTTGGCCTGCTCGCGGGTGCCGCGCTCGTCGGCCACCTTGTCGACGATGGCCACCGGGAACTCGGCCAGCACGCTGACTTCCGGCACCACGATTTCCAGATTGGCGGACTTGAACTCGTCACCCTTGGCGATGTTGATCACTTCCGATTCGAAGGTCAGCAGCACGTCGCCCTGGCCGTTCTGGGCGAAGGCCACGGTGGCGCCGCGGCCGCCGGTGGGGAAGTTCTCGACGTTCTTCAGCAGCTTGCCGACGAAGGCCTTGATCTTCTCCTCGTCGCCGTTGAACTTCTCGTTAGCGAACAGCCAGGCGCCCAGGTAGCTGTAGCGCGCGTTGCCGGAGGTTTTCGGATTGGGGAAGACCAGCTTCACGTCGTCGCGAATCAGGTCGTCCCAGCTCTTGATGTTCTTCGGGTTGCCTTCGCGCACCAGGAAGGCGGTGGTGCTGTAGTACGGCGAGCTGTTGTTGGGGAACTGCTGGGCCCAGTCGGTGCGCAGCAGACCGCGCTTGGCCAGGATGTCCACATCGGAAACCTGGTTGAAGGTGACCACGTCGACCTTCTTGCCCTGGATGATGTCCTGCGCCTGGCGCGAGCTGCCGGCGAAGGACTGGACGATCTTCACTTCCTTGCCGCTCTGCTGCTTCCAGTGCTCGACGAACAGCGGGTTGATCTCGCCGAACAGCTCGCGGGCGATGTCGTAGGAGGCGTTGTGGAATGGAGTGTCGGCGGCCGCATGGCTCAGCGAGCCAGTCAGCAGGGTGGCGCTGGCCACGGTGGCCAGAACGATCTTCTTCAGCATCTAGGGCGTCCTTCTTATCGAGAGAGGAGCCTGCGGGCAGGCTATTTGATGGCGCGATTCTGCAGAAAAAACATATAGCTGAAAAATATCTTTTTATTTTCCTTTTATAAGGAACATCTCTTTACCTACGAAAACACGCTGCAGCCCTGCTCAGGCAACCACTCATAGAACCTGTTCACGATCTTCAAGGCAAAGCGTTCGATGAGCACGTAGGAGGGGCTTCAGCCCCGAGCTTTATTGGGGCGCAAAGAGCTCGCGGCTAAAGCCGCTCCTACAGGATCGCAGGCGGATTATTTCGCCAAATGACTGCCGAAATCGCCGAAAATGGGCTGAAAAATTATGAAAAAGCTTCCTACAGCTTGGCGATGGACACCTCGGTGGATTTGACGAAGGCGATCACTTCGCTGCCGACCTGCAGTTCCAGCTCGCGCACGGAACGGGTGGTGATCACCGAGGTGACGATGCCGGCAGCGGTCTGCACGTCGATTTCCGACAGTACGTCGCCGATGACGATCTCCTTGATGCTGCCCTTGAACTGGTTACGCACGTTGATGGCTTTGATGGTCATGGTGTTTCTCCTCAGGTCGTTTTACATGTAGCCCGGATGCAATCCGGGGAATTCTTGAGCCGCCCCGGATTACATCCGGGCTACGGCCTCACAGCGCCCATCGCAGTTGCGTGGGCAGGGGCGATACGGGGTCGGGCGGCGTCGGCAGCTCCGGCTGCGCCAGCACCCGGTCGAGCACTCGCGCCTCCAGCGCCGCCAGCAGCGGCGAGCCGTGCGGGCGCGGGCGCACCAGCTGCACATCGAGGTCGAGGCCGATCTGGCCGTCCTCGATCAGGATCACCCGATCGGCCACGGCCACCGCCTCGGCGACGTCATGGGTGACCAGCAGCACGGTGAAGCCATGCTGCTGCCACAGGCGCTCGATCAGTTGCTGCATCTCGATGCGGGTCAAGGCATCCAGTGCACCCAGCGGCTCGTCGAGCAGCAGCAGGCGCGGTCGATGGATCAGCGCCCGGGCCAGGGCCACGCGCTGCTTCTGCCCGCCGGACAGCGCCGCCGGCCATTCATCTGCGCGATCGGCCAGGCCGACCGCGGCCAGCGCTTCCTCGGCCTGCTGGCGCCAGTTGCCGGAAAGGCCCAGGCCGACGTTGTCGATCACCCGCTTCCAGGGCAGCAGACGCGAGTCCTGGAACATCAGGCGGATGTCCTCGCGCACCGCGTTGAGCGAACCACTGCCGGCCAGCAGCTGGCCGCCGCTGGGCTGATCCAGCCCGGCCAGCAGGCGCAGCAGGGTGCTCTTGCCGCAGCCGCTGCGGCCGACCACGGCGACGAACTGGCCGGCCGGGATATGCAGGTCGATGCCCTTGAGCACCTGGCGCTCGCCGAAGGACTTCTCGATATTCTCGATCGCCAGGGGGATGCCCTGGCGGATGCTGTGCAGGGCAGTCATTGGCCACCTGCCTTGGCCTGGTAGGCCGGGTGCCAGCGCAGCCATACGCGCTCCAGCCCCCTGGCCGCAACGTCGGCCAGCTTGCCGAGCAGCGCGTAGAGCAGGATTGCCAGCACCACCACGTCGGTCTGCAGGAACTCGCGGGCGTTCATCGCCAGGTAGCCGATGCCGCTGCTGGCGGAGATGGTTTCCGCCACGATCAGGGTGAGCCACATGAAGCCGAGGGCGAAGCGCACGCCGACCAGGATCGACGGCAGCGCGCCGGGCAGGATCACCTGGCGGAACAGCGAGAAGCCGGACAAGCCATAGCTGCGCGCCATCTCCACCAGCGCCGGGTCGACGTTGCGGATGCCGTGGTAGGTGTTGAGGTAGATGGGGAACAGGGTGCCGAGCGCGACCAGGAACACCTTGGCCGCCTCGTCGATGCCGAACCAGAGAATCACCAGCGGGATCAGCGCCAGGTGCGGCACGTTGCGGATCATCTGCACCGAGCTGTCGAGAAAGCGCTCGCCCCATTTCGACAGGCCGGTGACAAAGCCCAGCAGCAGACCGATGCCGCCACCGATGGCGAAACCGATGCCGGCGCGCTGGCCGCTGATCGCCAGGTGCTGCCAGATTTCGCCGGAGGCCAGCAGTTCCCAGCCGGCGGCCAGCACGGCGCTGGGCGCCGGCAGGATGCGGCTGGACAGCCAGCCACTGACCACCGCCAGCTGCCAGGCGGCCAGCAGCCCCAGTGGCAAGGCCCAGGGCGCAGCGCGCAGGGCCAGTTTGTTAAGGGTCGTGTTGCTCATGGTTGCCTCGAAAACCTGTGTAGCGTCTGTATTGCCCGGATTGCATCCGGGCTACAACCCTCTCCCATGAGAGGCATAGCCGGAGTCGATCCGTAGGGAGCGCCATGCGCACCAATGGCAGCGCAGGCAATCGCGGTGCGCACAGCGCACCCTACGGCTCACTCAGTAGCCCGGATGCAATCCGGGGAATTCGTGCGCCTGCCCCCTCTCCCCCAGCCCCTCTCCCGCAAGCGGGAGAGGGGAGCCAAGCCGTGCCACCGAATCACCCGGCAACACCGATCAGCCCCCTCTCCCATTTATGGGAGAGGGTTGGGGAGAGGGTTGGGGAGAGGGCGCTTTTCAACTCGCCGCAGCCGCCTTCGGCAGAATGTCGCTGGAGATCATTTCGCCGAACGGGCTGACATAGCCGCGACTCTCCGGACGTTGCGGCTGGGCCACGTCCAGGTGCGGGAACAGCAGTTCGGCGACCCGGTACGACTCTTCCAGATGCGGGTAGCCGGAGAAGATGAAGGTGTCGATTCCAAGGTCGGCGTACTCCTTGACCCGCGCCGCCACGGTCGGACCATCGCCGACCAGCGCCGTACCGGCGCCGCCGCGCACCAGGCCGACACCAGCCCAGAGGTTCGGCGACACTTCCAGGTTGTCTTTCTTGCCGCCGTGCAGCGCGGCCATACGCTGCTGGCCGACCGAGTCGAAGCGCGCCAGCGACGCCTGGGCGCGGTCGATGGTGTCCTGGTCCAGATGGCTGATCAGGCGATCCGCCGCGGCCCAGGCCTCCTCGTTGGTCTCGCGCACGATCACGTGCAGGCGAATGCCGAAGCGCACTTCACGCCCCTGCTTGGCCGCCTTCTCACGCACCTGGGCGATCTTCTCGGCCACCGCAGCCGGCGGCTCGCCCCAGGTCAGGTACAGCTCGACCTGCTCGGCGGCCAGGTCCTGCGCCGCGTCGGACGACCCACCGAAATACAGCGGCGGACGCGGCTGCTGGATCGGCGGGTAGAGCAGCTTGGCGCCCTTGACCTGGATGTGCTTGCCGTCGTAGTCGACGGTTTCGCCCTCCAGCACGCGGCGCCAGATGCGGGTGAACTCGACGGAAGCCTCATAACGCTCGGCATGCGACAGGTGCAGGCCGTCGCCGGCCAGCTCGTCCGGGTCGCCACCGGTCACCAGGTTGAACAGCGCGCGGCCGTTGGACAGGCGATCCAGAGTCGCCGCCTGGCGCGCGGCCACGGTCGGCGAAATGATCCCCGGGCGCAGCGCGACGAGAAACTTCAGGTTCTGCGTCACCGGAATCAGCGAAGCCGCCACCAGCCAGGAGTCCTCGCAGGAACGCCCGGTGGGGATCAGCACGCCGCCGTAGCCGAGACGGTCGGCAGCCTGGGCAATCTGCGCCAGGTAGCCGTGGTCGACGGCGCGGGCGCCTTCGGCGGTGCCCAGGTACTTGCCATCGCCATGGGTAGGCAGGAACCAGAAGATGTTGAGGCTCATGGAGTGGTCTCCTTTTACGAAAGCGTTGACGTAGCCCGGATGCAATCCGGGAAATACCGTGTGGCTGCCCCGGATTGCATCCGGGCTACGGTCTTACTGGGCCTGCGCGACCTTGGCCGGCGGAGTCCAGATCACATCCTTGATGGTCAGCTGCTTGGGGATCAGCTTCAGCTCGGTGAAGGTGTCGGCGATCTTCTGCTGCGCCGCGACCACCTCCGGGCTGATGAACTGCGCCCCGTAACCCTGGCGCTCGACGGCCTGGCGGGTGATCTCCGGGGACAGGCCGATCAGCGGTGCGACCTGGCTGGTGGCTTCGTCGAGGTTGCCCTTGACCCACTCACCGACGCCGCGGATTTCCTCGACCAGCACGCCGATCACCTGCGGGTTCTTCTCGGCATAGGTGCGGGTCGCCAGGTAGAACTGGTGGTTGTCGACCAGACCGCTACCGTCACGCAGGGTGCGCGCCTGCAGCTGCTTCTCGGCGGCGGACTGGAAGGGGTCCCAGATCACCCAGGCGTCGACGCTGCCACGCTCGAACGCGGCGCGGGCGTCGGCCGGCGGCAGGTACACCGGGGTGATGTCGCCGTACTTGAGGCCGGCGTCCTCCAGGGCGCGCACCAGCAGGTAGTGCACGTTGGAGCCCTTGTTCAGGGCGACCTTCTTGCCCTTGAGTTCGGCCACCGATTTGATCGGCGAGTCCTTGGGTACGAGGATCGCCTCGCCGGTCGGCGCCGGCGGCTCATGGGCGACGTAGAGCAGGTCGGCGCCCGCGGCCTGGGCGAATACCGGCGGGGTTTCACCGGTAACGCCGAAATCCACCGAGCCGACGTTGAGGCCTTCGAGCAACTGCGGACCGCCCGGGAACTCCGTCCATTTCACGTCAACGCCGTGTTCGGCGAGGCGTTTCTCCAGGGTGCCCTTGGCCTTGAGCAGCACCAGGGTGCCGTATTTCTGATAGCCGATACGCAGTGTCTCGGCCTGAGCTTGAGTGATGGCGCCGAAGGAAATGGCCGCGGCAAACAGGGCGACCAGGCTTCGACGCAAAGTAGTGGTGCGCATGGCGCTCTCCCTTTGCGGTGATGTCTTGGTTGGCTACCTGCTTGCCCGTTGGCGGGCGAGTAAGGCTTTTTGGGGCTTCAGGCTGCAGGCCTCCGGCTCCAGGCGGACAGGCTCTTGCCTGCCGCCTCTAGCCTGCGGCCTGCAGCCGCTTTTCAGATACTCCAGCGGGCGTTCACCAGCCGGTCGTTCAACAGGTTCGGGTCGATCGGTTTCGGCCGTCGCGCCAGGGCGTCGGTCAGTTGTTCCAGGGCCTCGTCGAGGCGTTCGCGCAACTCGCTGTCGATCTGCGCGGGCTTGTCGCCTTCCGGGTAGGCGATCTGCTTGTCCACGGCGAACACGCCGCTGAGCATTTCCTGCGCCTTCAGCGCGGCCAGCACCGGCTTGAGGGCGTAGTCCACCGCCAGCAGGTGCGCCGGGCTGCCACCACTGGCCAGGGGCAGCACCACCTTGTGCGCCAGGGCACGCTCGGGCAGCAGGTCCAGCAGCACTTTCAAGGCGCCGGTGAACGACGCCTTGTACACCGGCGTGCCGACCACCAGGCCATCGGCGCTGGCCACCACGGCCTGCAGCTGCTGCACCGCCGCGCTGTCGAAGCGTGCGTGCAGCAGGTCCTCGGCGGGAAAATCGCGTACCCGCAGCAGGCTCACTTCCACCTGCTGCGCCTCGAGGCGCTGGCGCACATGGTCCAGCAGCACTTCGGTGCGCGAACGCGCCGCAGGGCTGCCGGACAGCAACACGACATGCATGGTGATTCCTTAAACGTACTTGCGATCTCGCGAGCTAGAGCCATACAAGGCAAAACCGGGCGAGGACGCGGAGTTTACGAGCTGTAAATGAGCAGGCCGAGCCCGGTTTTAACGCAGTAGGGCCGACGCGCAGCAGATCGCTCCTTAGCGATTCGGTTGCGGCGTCAGGCGCAGATAGGGTTTGACCGCGCGGTAGCCCTTGGGAAAGCGCTGGGCGATCTCGGCTTCGTCCTTGAGCGACGGCACGATCACCACCTCTTCACCGTCCTGCCAGTTGGCCGGCGTGGCGACCTTGTAGTTGTCGGTCAGCTGCAGCGAGTCGACCACGCGCAGGATCTCGTTGAAATTGCGCCCGGTGCTGGCCGGGTAGGTGATGGTCAGGCGCACCTTCTTGTTCGGGTCGATGACGAACAGCGAACGCACGGTCAGGGTGTCGTTGGCGTTCGGGTGTATCAGGTCATAGAGGTCGGACACCTTGCGGTCGGCATCGGCGATGATCGGGAAGTTGACCGCGGTATTCTGCGTCTCGTTGATGTCGTCGATCCATTTCAGGTGCGAATCCACCGGGTCGACCGACAGGGCGATGGCCTTGACGCCGCGCTTGGCGAATTCGTCCTTGAGCTTGGCGGTGAAGCCCAGCTCGGTGGTGCACACCGGCGTGAAGTCGGCCGGATGGGAGAAGAGGATGCCCCAGCTGTCGCCCAGCCACTCGTGGAAACGAATGCGGCCTTCGCTGGAATCCTGTTCGAAGTCAGGGGCGATGTCGCCCAGGCGGATGGTCATGGCAGTGCTCCTTGGCAGTGGCTTGCGTGGTGCTCACTATGCTCAGGAACGAAACGAAACAAAAAGAATAAATAATGATTTATTTATAACCAAAACATCATTCAAGGATGACGCCATGATCAGCCTGCACAGGATTCCCGGCGAGCAAGCGCCACTGGCGCTGTTGCTCGAAGCCGATCCCAGCACCGACGCCATTGCCCGCTATCTGGCGGACGGTCATTGCGTGGTCGCGCGCCTGGACGACGCGGTCGTCGGCGTCTACGTGATCAAGGCCCTGAGCGCCGCTACCTGGGAACTGATGAACATCGCCGTGGCGCCCGAACACCAGGGTCGGGGTATCGGCGCCCTGCTGCTGCACCACGCCATCGACCAGGCCCGGCAACTGGGTGCCAAGCGTCTGGAACTGGGCACCGGCAGCTTCGGCCACCAGCTGACCTTTTACCAGCGCGCCGGCTTTCGCGTGGTAGTAGTCGAGCCGGATTACTTCCTGCAGCACTACCCCGAGCCATTGTTCGAGAATGGCCTGCAGCATCGGGATCGTCTGCGCCTGGTGCTGGAGCTTTAGGCAGGTTCACGCAGGCGATACCCGACCCCCGCCTCGGTGATCAGGTAGCGTGGCGCGGCCGGGTCGTCGCCGAGTTTCTGCCGCAGGTGGCCGACCACCACGCGCAGGTAATGGCTGTCGCCGACATGGCTGGGGCCCCAGATATCACGCAGCAGTTGCTGCTGGGTCACCACCCGCCCGAGGTGCTGGGCGAGCAGCGCCAGCACCGCGTATTCCTTGGGCGTCAGGGCGATTTCGGCACCGTCGAGGCTGACCCGGCGATAGGCCAGGTCGATATTCAGCGCGCCACAGGCGATGCTCGCCGGCAGCGCTTCGCGGCCCTGGCCCTGGCGCAGCAGCACGCGCACCCGGGCGAGGAATTCCTGGATGCCGAACGGCTTGGTCACGTAGTCGTTGGCGCCGCCGTCCAGCGCCAGCACCTTCTCGCCCTCGCTGGCGCGCACCGAGAGCACCAGCACCTGCACCTGGCTCCATTCGCGCAGGCCACGCAGCACCTGCTGGCCATCAAGGTCGGGAAGGCCGAGGTCGAGCACGACGAGATCGGGGCTATGCAGCGCCGCCTGGGCCAGGCCGTCTTCGCCGTTGGCCGCCTCCAGCACCCGATAGCCCTGGGCGCTAAGGGCGATGCGCAGGAACTTGCGAATCTGCGCTTCGTCGTCGATCAGCAGAATGCTCGGCCCCTGGCTCATCAGTCGTCCTCGGCTTGTGGCTGCGCGGTCAGCGGCAGGTGCAGGGTCAGGCTGGCGCCACGGCCATCGAGGCCATCGCCGACCGTGACGCGACCGCCGTGGGCACCGACCATGCCCTGGCAGATGGCCAGGCCCAGGCCGGTGCCCTGGCCGCCGCGATCGCCCCGCGCTGCGGTGTAGAACATGTCGAAGATCTTCGCCCGTTCCGCCTCGGGAATGCCAGGGCCCTGGTCGGCGACCACGAAGCGCAGCTCCTGCTCATCGTATTCCAGCGCCACGCGCAGGCGCCCGCCGGGCGGCGAGAAGCGCGCGGCGTTCTCCAGCACGTTGATCAGCGCCTGCTCGATCAGCGCCGCATGCACATGCAGCAATGGCGGCTGTGGCGGCAGCAGGCATTCGACCTGCAACGGCGCGAGCACCGCGCGCAGGCGCTGCAGGGCGCTGGCGACGATATCGCTCGGCGCCACCCAGTCGCGCGCCAGCTTGAGCCCGCCATGGCCGAGGCGGGTCATGTCGAGCAGGTTCTGGATATAGCGGTCGAGGCGCTCGGCCTCGTCGCGGGTGCCTTCCAGCAATTCACGGCGATCCGCCTCGGGGATCGCCTCGCCCAGCGCCAGCAGGCTGTCGATGGAGCCGCGCATGGCCGTCAGCGGCGTGCGCAGGTCGTGCGACACCGAAGCCAGCAGCGCGCTGCGCAGCTCCTCGGTCTGCCCGTGCAGGCGCGCCGCCTCCAGCTCCTCGGCCAGTTGCGCGCGAGCCAGGGCCTGTGCCAGCGGTTGGCCAAGGGCAGCGATCAGACGCCGCCGTTCATCGGCCAGCGGCGTGCCCTGCGCGCTCTGCAGACCGATCAGCAGCAGCGGCCCCTCCTCCCCGCACAGCGGCCACCACCACCAGCGGCTGCTGGGCAGGGTATCGGTACCCAGGCCCGCCGCCTGCTCGTGCTGCCAGGCCCAATCGGCAGCGACTCGCTCGGTATCGGCCAGCTCGACGCGCTGGCCACCCTCGTGGCACCACTGCCCGTCCGCACTGCGCGACAGCAGCGTCAGCTGCACGTCCGGCCAGCCACCCAGTTGCTGCTCGGCCACCGCCAGCACGGCCTGGCGATCGGCGGCGACGGTGAGCTTGCGCGACAGCTCCAGCAGCGCCGTGGTTTCGCCCTGCGCCTGGCGCAACGCCTGCACCTGGCGCCGCTGGCGGCTGGCCAGGTTGCCGGTCAACCCGGCCATGAGCAGGAAGAACAGCAGGGTCAGCACATCTTCCTGACGCTGGATGCGCATGGTCAGGGTCGGGGGGATGAACAGGAAGTTGTAGGCCAGGAACGACAGCCCCGCGCAGGCCAGCGCCGGGCCTAGGCTGCTGCGCACCGCCACCAGCAGCACGGCGGCGAGGAACGCCAGGGAGATGTTGGGCAGCTCCAGCACCCGCGCCAGGCCGAGGGAAATCAGCGTGGCGCAGGCGGCAGCCAGCGCGGCCAGCAGGTAGTCGCGCCAGCGCGGCGCGATGCGCACACGCCGACCAGCCGGAGGCTGGGCCCCGGCCGCATCCAGCACGCTCACCTCCAGCCCGGCACCGGCAGCCAGCAGGCGCTCGCCCAGGCCACGGCCGAACCAGCGCCGACGCAGGCGTCGTGTGCTGCTGCCGACCAGGATCAGGCTGGCGCGGCGTTCGCGGGCGTGGTCGAGCAGCGTGCGCGCCACCGAGTCGCCGTGCAGCGTCACCACCTCGCCACCAAGGCGCTCGGCCAGGCGCAGCGCCGCTTGCAGACGCCCGCGCTGCTGCTCGTCCATGGCCCGGCGGCCGTTCACATGCACCACCGACCAGGGCAGATGGCGGCGCTCGGCGACCCGGCAGGCGTGGCGCACCAGACGCTCGGCCTCGCCATCGCCGTCCACCCCCACCAGCAGGCGCCCGAGCACGCTGGGCGCGGCCTGGCCGAGCTGACGGTAGCGCTGGTCGAGGTCGGCATCGACCCGCGCGGCGGCGGTCTGCATGGCCAGCTCGCGCAGCGCCGTGAGGTTGGTCGGTGAGAAGAAGGCGTCGATGGCCGCCCGCGCCTGCTCGGGCATGTACACCTTGCCGTCGCGCAGGCGCTCGAGCAGCTCGCGCGGCGGCAGGTCGACCAGCTGAATCTCGTCGGCTTCCTGCAGCACCCAGTCCGGCACCGTCTCGCGCACCTGCACGCCGGTGATATCGCGGACGCGGTCGTTAAGGCTTTCCAGGTGCTGGACGTTGACCGTGGTGTAGACGTCGATGCCGGCGGCGAGCAGTTCCTGCACGTCCTGCCAGCGCTTGGCGTGACGGCTGCCGGGTGCGTTGCTGTGCGCCAGCTCGTCCACCAGCGCCAGCTTGGGCGGGTCGGCCAGCAGGCCGTCGAGATCCATCTCGCTCAGCTCCAGGCCGCGATAGGGCAGGCGCAGCGGCGGCTGTTGCGGCAGGCCCAGCAGCAGCGCCTCGGTTTCGCTGCGGCCGTGGCTTTCCACCACCCCGGCGCGCAACGCCACGCCCTGGCGCAGTTGCGCATGGGCGGCCTGGAGCATGGCGTAGGTCTTGCCCACGCCCGGCGCCGCGCCGAGAAACACCTTGAGCCGGCCACGGCCTTCGCGGGGCAGGTCGGCGAGCAGCGCTTCGGCGCGCAGGCTGTCGTTCATCGAGCACTCGTCACTGGGAGGAAGTGGAGGGATTGTCGATCAGCGCCAGGTTCAGAGCCAGTACATTGACCACCGCCGGGCCGAACAGCGGGCGCTCGGTGTGCGCTTCGATCAGGCGCAGCAGCTCGGCCTCCGCCAGGCCACGGGCCTGGGCGATACGCGGCACCTGCCAGGCCGCCGCCTCGGGCGACAGGTGCGGGTCGAGGCCGCTGCCCGAGGTGGTCGCCAGTTGCATCGGCAGCGGCGCCTGGCCGCTCAGGCCGGTGCTGGCCTGCTCGATGCGCTCGCGCAGCTGCGGATTGCTCGGCGCGAGGTTGCTGGCGGCGCTGGCCACAGTGGCGTAGTCGCCGGCCGAGGGGCGCGGCTGGAACCACTGATCGCCGTCGAAGGCCTGGGCGATCAGGCGGCTACCGCGTACCTGGCCGGCATCGTCACGCACCAGGCTGCCGGCGGCCTGATCGGGGAAGGCCACCTGGGCCACGCCGGTGACGCTCAAGGGATAGGCGACCCCGACCAGCAGGGTCATGAAAGCCAAGGTGGCGATGGCGGGGCGAATATGGTCAAACATGATGAATCTCCTGATTCAGATTGCCCCGGATTGCATCCGGGCTACGTCGCTTGTCTCCCCTCTCCCGCTTGCGGGAGAGGGGCCGGGGGAGAGGGTCTATCCGGTAATACCGAGTGGCCTGCCCCACCCTCTCCCCAGCCCTCTCCCATGAACGGGAGAGGGAGCAGACCGCGTGTGAACGAAACAACGCGGTTACACCCAGCCCAACCCCACCAGCAGCAGGTCGAGCAGCTTGATGCCGATGAAGGGCGCAACCAGCCCGCCGAGGCCGTAGATCAGCAGGTTGCGCCGCAGCAACTGGCCGGCGTCCAGCGCCTGGATGCGCACGCCACGCAGCGCCAGCGGGATCAGCGCGACGATGATCAGGGCGTTGAACACGATGGCCGAGAGGATCGCGCTCTGCGGGCTGTGCAGCTGCATCAGGTTGAGCGCGCCAAGCTGCGGGTAGATGCCGGCGAACAGCGCCGGGAGGATGGCGAAGTACTTGGCCACGTCGTTGGCCACCGAAAAGGTGGTCAGCGCGCCGCGCGTCACCAGCAGCTCCTTGCCCACCTGCACCACGTCGATCAGCTTGGTCGGGTCGCTGTCCAGATCCACCAGGTTGGCGGCCTCGCGCGCGGCCTGGGTGCCGTCGTTCATGGCCAGCCCGACGTCGGCCTGGGCCAGCGCCGGGGCGTCGTTGGCGCCGTCGCCGCACATGGCCACCAGCTTGCCTTCGGCCTGCTCGGCGCGGATGCGCGAGAGCTTCTTCTCCGGCGTGGCCTCGGCGATCACGTCATCGACGCCCGCCTCGGCGGCGATGGCGGCGGCGGTCAGCGGGTTGTCGCCGGTCACCATCACGGTGCGGATGCCCATGGCGCGCAGCTCGGCGAAGCGCTCGCGAATGCCCGGCTTGACCACGTCCTTGAGGTGAATGGCGCCGAGCAGGCGCCCGTCCCCGGCCACCAGCAGCGGCGTGCCGCCGCTCTGGGCGATCTTCTCCACCTCGCGCGCCAGCGGCGCCGGCAGCTCATCACGGCCCAGGCCGAGGTAGGCCAGCACGGCGTCCACCGCGCCCTTGCGATAGGCCACGCCACCTACATCAGCACCGGACAGGCGCGTCTCGGCGCTGAAGGCGATCAGGGTCATGCCGCTGCGCTCGGGCACCTCCATCGGGTGCAGCGCCGCCAGGTATTCGACGATGGACTTGCCCTCCGGCGTGTCGTCACCCTGCGAGGCCAGCAGCGCCGCCTCGGCCAACTCCGGCGTGGATACCCCCGGCGCCTTGACCATGGCACTGCAGCGACGGTTGCCGAAGGTGATGGTGCCGGTCTTGTCCAGCAGCAGGGTGTGCACGTCGCCCGCCGCTTCCACGGCGCGGCCGGACTTGGCGATGACGTTGAGGCGCACCAGGCGATCCATGCCGGCGATGCCGATGGCCGACAGCAAGCCGCCGATGGTGGTGGGGATCAACGTCACCAGCAGCGCCGCCAGGTAGATCAGCGGCAAGTCGCCACCGGCGAAGCGGGCGAACGGCTGCAGCGTGGCCACCACCAGCAGGAAGATCAGGGTCAGGCCGATCAGCAGGATATCCAGCGCCACCTCGTTGGGCGTCTTCTGCCGGCGTGCGCCTTCGACCAGAGCGATCATGCGGTCGAGGGTGGACTCGCCGGGGTTGGCGCTGATCCGCACCAGCAGCCAGTCCGACACCAGCCGGGTATTGCCGGTGACCGCCGAGCGGTCGCCGCCGGACTCACGAATCACCGGTGCGGACTCGCCGGTAATCGCCGCCTCGTTGACCGCTGCGACGCCGTCGATCACCTCGCCGTCGCCGGGGATCAGCTCACCGGCCTCGACTCGCACCACGTCGTCCTTGCGCAGGCTGCTGGCCGGCACGGACTGGAACTGCGCACCGACCTGCTTGCGCGCCATCAAGCCCTGGCTGCCAGACTTGAGGCTGTCGGCGCGGGCCTTGCCACGGCCCTCGGCCAGGGCCTCGGCGAAGTTGGCGAAGAGCACGGTGAACCACAGCCACAGGGCGATCTGCACGCCCAGGGCAGTGCTTACCGCAGGGTTGGGGACGAAGCACAGCACGCTGGTGACCAGCGCCGTCAGCTCCACCACCAGCATCACCGGCGAGCGCACCAGTTGGCGCGGGTCGAGCTTGACGAAGGCCTGCTTGAGGGCTGGGCGCCACAGCGCGCCGAGGCCGATCTGCGGCTGGCTGCTGGACGATTGGGCGCTGCGTTGCGCCGTTACGGGGGCATTCATCACGGTTTCTCCTTCAGAACGCCAGGTGTTCGGCCAGCGGGCCCAGGGCCAGCGCCGGCATGAAGGTCAGGCCACCCACCAGGAGGATGGTCAGGGTCAGCAGCACGACGAACAGCGGCCCATGGGTGGGGAAGCTGTTCTGCCCCTGCGGCGCGGCGCGCTTGGCCGCCAGGCTGCCGGCAATCGCCAGCACCGGCAGGATGTAGCCGAAGCGCCCGAGCAGCATGGCCAGGCCGAGCATCAGATCGTGGTAGGGCGTGTCGGCGCCGAAGCCGGCGAAGGCCGAGCCGTTGTTGCCGGTGGCCGAACCGTAGGCGTACAGCGCCTGGCTGAAGCCGTGCGGGCCGGGGTTGCCGATGGAGGCCGCCGGGCCGGCGAAACTCACCGCCAGGGCGCCGAACACCAGCACGCCTAGCGGCATCACCAGCAGCGTGGCGACCATCAGGCGCACCTCGCGCGCCTCCAGCTTCTTGCCCAGGTAGGCCGGGGTGCGGCCGATCATCAGGCCGGCGAGGAACACCGCGATCAGCACGAACAGCAGCATGCCGTAGAGGCCGGCGCCGACGCCGCCGAAGACGATCTCGCCGAGCAGCATATTGACCAGCGGCACCAGGCCGCCGAGAGCGCTGAAGCTGTCGTGCATGGCGTTCACCGAACCGTTGGACGCCGCCGTGGTGGTGGTCGCCCAAAGCGCCGAAGCGAAGCTGCCGAAGCGCGCTTCCTTGCCCTCCAGCGAACCGACCTGCTCGATGGGCAGCCCGGCCAGCGCCGGGTTCGGCTGCAGCTCCGCCCAGGCGCACACGCCCAGGCCGATGACGAACAGCAGCAGCATGCTGGCCAGGATCGCCCGGCTCTGGCGCAGGTCACGCACGTAGTGGCCGAAAGTGAACACCAGCGCCGCCGGGATCAACAGGATCGACGCCAGCTCCAGCAGGTTGCTCAGCGCCGTGGGGTTCTCGAACGGATGCGCCGAGTTGACGCCGAAAAAGCCGCCGCCGTTGGTGCCCAGTTGCTTGATGGCGATCTGGCTGGCCGCCGGCCCCATCGGCAGGCTCTGCTCGCTGCCCTGCAGGGTGGTGGCCGACACGTAATCGCTGAAGTTCTGCGGCACGCCCTGCCACACCAGCAGCACGGCCAGCACCAGGCACAGCGGCAACAGGCCGTAGAGCACGGCGCGGGTGATATCAACCCAGAAGTTGCCCAGGCGGTCGCTGGACTGCCGCGCCAGACCCCGGCACAGCACCACCAGCACCGCCAGGCCCACCGCCGGGCTGACGAAATTCTGCACGCCAAGGCCGAGCATCTGGCTGAAGTAGCTGAGCTGCGCCTCGCCGCTGTAGGCCTGCCAGTTGGTGTTGGTGACGAAGCTCACCGCCGTATTGAACGCCAGCGGCAGGCTCATCCCCGCCACCTGCTGCGGGTTGAGCGGCAAGGCGCCCTGCAGCAGCAGAATACTCATCAGCGCCAGCAGGCAAACCAGGGTGAAGGCCAGCAGCGCCAGGGCGTAGCCGTACCAGCTCTGCTCCTGCTCCGGGTCGACGCCAGCCACGCGGTAGCACAGGCGCTCCAGCGGCTGCAGCACAGGGCTGAGCCAGGTGCGCTGGCCCTCCATCACGCGATAGAAGTAGCGCCCGAGAAAGGGTGCCGGTGCCAGCACCAGCAGGGAAAAGGCCGCCAGCAGCAGCCAGTCGTAGTCGTGCATGGCCGCCTCCTCAACCACGCCCGGCGGTCAGCAGGGCCGACAGCAGGTAGGCGAAGAGGCCGACCACCAGGATCAGCGACACACCATCGATTGCGTTCATCACAAAGCTCCACGATGCGGGGAATCCGCTCGCGAGCATTGTCGAAAGGCTGGCCGTAAAGATTCGATTGGCGCCCCGCTGCCGGGGCGTAAAGAAATCGTATTGATGTGGTGGGACGAATCTGTGGGAGGCGCTTCAGCGGCGACTTATCCAGGCGTCGCGGCTGTCGCGGCTGCAAGGAGGCAGTTCGTAGGGTGGGTTAGCGGCGCAGCACACCGCTACCACAGCCGCGTACCCACTCCACGCGCCGCGTAACCCACCAAGCGATGCCAAGCCCCATCAAATCAACAGATGCGCCACCAGCCCGACTATGGCGCAACCGGCGATGGTCTCGATCACCCCACGCTTGAACTTGAACAGGGCCAATGCCGCCCCGCAGGCGATCAACGCCGACACCCAATCGAAGGTGCCGGCAAAGCCCTCGGGCCAGAGCACGTGATAGCCGAAGAACAGCGCCAGGTTGAGAATCACCCCGACCACAGCGGCGGTGATGCCGGTCAGCGGCGCGGTGAACTTCAGCTCGCCATGGGTCGACTCCACCAACGGCCCGCCGGCGAGAATGAACAGGAACGACGGCAGGAAGGTAAACCAGGTGACCAGGCAGGCCGCCAGTGCGCCACTGGCGAAGGCCGAATCGCCCCCGAACACTGGCTGCCCATAGGCACCGACGAAGGCGACGAAGGCCACCACCATGATCAGCGGCCCCGGCGTGGTCTCACCCAGGGCCAGACCATCGATCATCTGCGTCGGCGTCAGCCAGCCGTAGTGGCCCACCGCGCCCTGATACACATAGGGCAATACCGCATAAGCGCCGCCAAAGGTCAGCAGCGCCGCCTTGGTGAAAAACCAGCCCATCTGCGTCAGCGTGCCATCCCAGCCGAACGTCAGGGTCAGCAGGCCCATCGGCAGCAACCACAGCACAACGCCGACCAGCAGGATCAGCGCCAGGCGGCTGGAACGAAAGTGTGTGTGCGCCAGGCGCGTATCGTCATCGATCAAGGCTGGCGCATGCGCGCCGCCCTTTTCGCCATGGCCACCGCCGACCGCGAAGTGCTGCGGCGCCAGGCGCCCTCCGATGTAACCCACCAACGCGGCGCCCAGCACGATCAGCGGGAACGGCAGGTGCAGCACGAAGATGGCGACGAAAGCCGCCGCGGCGATCGCCCACAGCCAGCGATTCTTCAGCGCCCGACCGCCAATGCGCCAGGCCGCCTGCACGACGATGGCCGTCACCGCCGGCTTGATACCGTAGAAGATTCCGGCCACCAGCGGCACGTCGCCGAACGCCAGATAGACCCAGGACAGCGCGACCAGAATCAGCAGCGACGGCAGCACGAACAGCGCCCCGGCGATCACCCCGCCCCAGGTGCGGTGCATCAGCCAGCCGATATAGGTGGCCAACTGCTGCGCCTCCGGCCCGGGCAGCAACATGCAGTAGTTCAGCGCATGCAGAAAGCGCCGTTCGGACAGCCAGCGACGCTTTTCCACCAGCTCCTGATGCATGATCGAAATCTGCCCGGCCGGCCCGCCGAAACTGATCAACCCCAACTTCAACCAGAACCAGAAGGCCTGCAGCAAACTGACCGGGGCGGGACGCTCAGGGGACTCGGACATCGAAGGACTCCATGGGTGAACAAAATCGACCGGCCACTATAGCCGCATAACGTGACCGCCGCGCGACAGCGCACGAAAAATCACCAGCCCCGCGCAGCCCTTGCGCCACCTGGCCCGGACGAGTTTTCCCGCATCTTATCCACAGCACTTTCCCCAGATTCTGTGCACGACACCCGGTAACCCGCCCCCACCCTGCCCCGCTGTTGACAACCCCAGCCAAGTGATTGATTAAAAGCGATATTCCGCCTGGCGATAACGCCAGCAAAACGTCATTGGGCAAAAACTGAACGGCCTGCCATGGCCCGCTTGAATGCTAGACGCAGAGGGCTTTTGCAAAGGTTATCCACAGCACTGTTAACAGAATTTGTGGGTGGGTTTGGGAAGGTCTGGATCGCCGTTTCTCCAACGGCAAACCACCCACATGGCATTTTGCCCACCCAGAATGGACAGGCTCGCCTTGGATGGACTAGTTTCGAGCGTGAATCTGCTGACGCAGTCGATCCAGCAGCTTGGGCTTGCCGTCATCGCTATCGCGTGTCTCCCTGAGTACTGTCGCGTTTAACGCGACCATCCTTAAGCGAAACAAGGACTTGCGGGACGACAAGGAGGGTTATGCGAAACGCGACACCTGTGTCGTCTAAAAAATAGTTAGGCCTTTCGTAATGAACCAGCAAGCACCAATCCCAATAGGCGAACTATTGCTGCACGCGGCAAAAAAGTTCCAGGAAGTAGCGCCTCAAATTCAAGCAGCACTTCGCGGAGCCCAAGAAGCATTCGCGAGGTTCCTAGAGCAGAACCCAGAATTTTTCGAGCAACTTCACCATTTTCTAAAAGAGCTTCATCACCTTCCTGAACGGCAGCGCGAGGCATGGATCACTGCAGCCGAACGCGGCTGGTATATGAATGCAGAAACTCCGGCGTCCATGAGGCATGCTGTACTTGATGGCAAAGACACACTTGACCGCTACATGGTTGAACATCTGGAGGAAGACTGGACTGCCATAACCGAAAGTATTATTTCCGCCCACCCTGAGCGCCGCGAAATTCTTGAGTGCGCGTTTCAGTTGCACACTGAAGGCCGCTACCTTGCGGCAATTCCATTAATGCTTGCTCAAGCCGATGGCATATGTGCCCAGGCCTTAGGGGCACACCTCTTCACAGATCACGAGGAACGCGACGCCAAGCTGGCCGAGATGGCATCCAACACCGATTCGTTCATCGGTATCCTGCTTGAGATTCTCGGTCTCAGAACCCAATTCTCGGCCGGTATCAGCAAGTACTCAGCACCGAAAAAGGCATTGGCCCCAAACAGGAATGGCATTCTTCATGGCTCTCACAGGCACCTCGACTATGGAACCAAGATCAACAGCCTTAAGACCTTCTCGCTTCTTGCTTTCGTCATATTCATTCTGACCGAAGCAACCACAAAGAAAATCACACCCGTAACTGAAGGAAAGGCCTAAGTCATGCGCACACAGAGAAAAGCAGACAGATTTATTTATTATCCTTGCAACCTACCGCGCTCAAGAACTCGGTGCGTACTGAGCTTCCCACGATAAGAACGCCACGCGAGTAACCCCTTCAGGAGGGTGAGCGGAATCGTCGTGGAAGAGGTTGAGCGGCATGGATGCCGCGAGAGCTGCGATGGGCCAGGGATGGCCCACCGCAGCGCGCCTCTGGAACGATGATGGAGCGAACGAACCCCGGCGAAGCCGGGGCCGGATGGCGGGGAGGGCGGTTTTGGTCACTTTTGCCAAGACAAAAGTGACTCGCCCGAGAGGGCGAAACCAGGAATGTCAGTCAAAATACTTAATTCAGCCAACCACTACGTTAGGCATAAAAGCGCTTCTAATTATACCTGATGAATGGTGTAACTTTATTCACAACAGATTCCAGGAACTCCAAATGCAAGACTTTGTTCTAGAATCATTTACAGGACAATGGTTCGAGTGGGAACGAATAAATAAATGCTTCTGGCCAGGTGTAGGAAGACAATCCGAAAAAGTCGACCCTGAACTATCTCCTGTAAGGCTTTATTCTGGAGTGTATGTCATTGCCTGGGGTGCCCTTTCGGGTATGCCGACCCCTTCTGATAGAGGCGTTCAATATATAGGCATGACGAATAACTTCAAAAATCGGATGTCTCAGTTCGCATCATCTGCCGGCATCCATTATAGCGAAAAGTATAGCGGACACTCTGCTGCTTGGCGCTGGCCGAAGGCAAAATTCGAAAAAATGAAAGTTGCATTCTTTCCCTTGCATCAGAATTTAGCCCCACATCTAAAGTCCGGCTTCCTATTTTGGCAAGAGGCTCTTGCCATAGACGCCTATTTTAAAGCCCACGGTAAAGTACCCCCTCTGAATGCCGGAGGCGGTGAAATCTCTCTTGAATAACGCTCATCAACTGATGACATGAAGCACGCAGCCTGACTTGAGCAAGTCGATACCCAGCGCGTAAGGCATAGGGCGTACTCGCGAAGCAGTACGCCGATGATGTGTTGGGCGTAGGCTCCGGTCTCGGCACGGCCTGGCGGGCTGCTCGCTTCGCGAGCGAGGCCGCCCTACGTCAGCAAGTAGTCTGGGTAGAGCGTCTTCAGCCGAATGAAACTTTCGGTTTCATACCCGCAATAACCTCTGAGCCTCGCCCTGACAAAGCCCCCGGATTTCATCCGGGCTACAAAAGCCGGCGCGTGCGGCGCGGGCAAAAAATCGGGCCTTACGGCCCGAAAAAGTACTCCACCTTGAAGAGTTCGTTTACAGCACGTGCGACTGGTACAGCTCGGTCAGGGCCTCGCCGCGCAGGTAGGCCAGTTCGGCCGAGCGGCGGTCGCGGGGGCGGGTCAGGGGTACGGCCAGTTCGCGTTGCAGGCGGCTGGGTGTGCCGCCGAGGATCAGCACGCGGTCGCTGAGGTAGAAGGCTTCGTCGAGGTCATGGGTGACCAGCAGCACGGCGATCTCGTAGCGGGCGGCCAGCTCCACCAGCAGGTCCTGCAGCTTCATGCGGGTGAAGGCGTCCACCGCGCTGAAGGGCTCGTCGAGCAGCAGTACCTGCGGTTTGCCGTACAGGGCGCGGGCGATCGCCACGCGTTGGGCCTGGCCGCCGGAAAGGTGCTTGGGCAGCGCCTCGCTACGCCCGTGCAGGCCGACGTCACGCAACAGTTGTTCAATCCACTGGTCGTCAGCCACCCAGCCATCGGCGAAGCCGACGTTCTGCGCCACGCTCAGCCAGGGCATCAGTCGGGGTTCCTGGAACACCACACCGATGCCGCTGCCACGACCGAAGTTGAGCAGCGGGTTGAGTTCCAGCCCGCCCTGATAGTCCTGATCCAGCCCGGCGGCGATGCGCAGCAGGGTGCTCTTGCCGCAGCCGGAGGGGCCGAGCAGGCTGACGTCTTCGAGCACACGCACGTCAGCGAAGGCCTTGTGGATATTCTGCAGTTTCAGCAGCGCACTCATGCTCCGCCCTCCCCGCCCTGGAAGCTGTCGCGCCAGCGCAGGGCGCGGGTTTCCCAGGCCTTGAGCAGGCTGTCGCTGAGTTTGCCGAGCAGCGCCAGCAGCAGGATGGCGGCGATCACCAGATCCGGCCGCGAGGTTTCCCGACCGTCGCTGAGCAGGTAGCCAAGGCCACGGGTGGCGGCGATCAGTTCGGCGGCGACGAGGAACATCCAGCTCAGGCTGAGCGCGCCGCGCAGGCCGGTGAACAGGCTCGGCAGCGCAGCGGGCAGGAGAATGCGGCGCACCAGCGCAAGGGGCGAGAGGCCGTAGAGCCGGCCCACTTCCACCAGTTTGCGGTCGATGTTGCGGATGCCGGCAAGCAGCGCCAGGTACACCGGGAAGAAGGCGCCGAGGGCGATCAGCACGATCTTCGGCGTTTCGTCGATGCCCAGCCAGAGCAACAACAGCGGCACCCAGGCCAGGCTGGGAATCGCCCGCAGCGCCTGGAAGGTCGGCTCCAGATAGGCTTCGGCGCGGCGGCTCAAGCCCACCCAGGTGCCGATGACGATGGCCAGCGCGGCGCCGATGGCGAAGCCGGCGCCGACGCGCAGCAGGCTGGCGTGCAGATGCCGCCACAGTTCGCCGCTCTGCGCCAGCAGGTACAGGGTTTGCGCCACCTGGCTCGGTGCGGGCATCTGGTGCGCGGGCAACACGCCGCTGCGCACCAGAATTTCCAGCAGGGCCAGCAGCAGCAGGGGCACCACCCAACCACGCAGGTCGGTCAGTGCCGGCCGCCAGGCGGGAAGCCGTTCGACCCAGCGACCGATGACGAGGTTGAGCGCGCCCATCGGTCAGTTCCCCGCCTTGGCCAC
>Ga0114984_1000042_pt1 | contig 49695 bp, 38 predicted proteins | sample Shrwel1BS1Day1_FD_96987 | JGI IMG/M metagenome (GOLD analysis project Ga0114984, IMG submission 96987) | Subsurface microbial communities from deep shales in Ohio, USA - Utica-3 well 1 S-1-Day1 | ecosystem: Environmental > Aquatic > Deep subsurface > Shale gas/oil reservoir > Produced water/Flow...
CCTCAGATCCCACCGCCTCAGCGGCTTGTCCCTCAGAAGTGGTGCGCATTCTACAGCCCTCAGGGAAACTGTCAACGACCAATTTTCATTTATTTTCCCGGACCTCGGTTTCCACCTGTTCGACCGCTTAAATACCGAACAGTTCGATCGAAAACTATACTGAAAGCACACCATTGAACCAATACCCGGAGGCACGCAATGGACCCGGGCAGAAAATCAGACTTCTACCTTTACAGCAGCGGCAGCGTTACCGGCCTTCACCCTTGCCTCTTCTATTGACTCTCCCCGGGCCAGCACCACCCCCATCCGTCGCCTTCCTTTGAGTTCAGGCTTACCGAACAGGCGCAACTGAGTATCCGGCTCAGTCAACGCAGACTGCAGATCAGCGTATGCCACCTCGCCGGAATCACCCTCAGGGAGAATCACGGCCGATGCGCTCGGGCCGTTCTGGCGGATAGCGGGAACCGGCAGACCAAGGATCGCCCGGGCATGAAGCGCGAACTCCGACAGATCCTGGGAGACGAGCGTTACCAGACCGGTATCATGGGGGCGCGGAGACACTTCGGAAAACCAGACATCGTCTCCTTTAACAAACAGCTCCACGCCGTAGATGCCGTAACCTCCCAGATCTTCAACCACGGCGGCGGCGATCTCACGGGAACGCTCCAGCGCCCTGGCCGACATCGGCTGGGGTTGCCAGGACTCCCGGTAGTCTCCGTCCTCCTGGCGATGACCAATCGGCTCGCAGAAGGAGATGCCATCACGATGACGCAAGGTCAGAAGGGTGATTTCATAGTCAAAATCCACGAAGCCCTCAACAATCACCCGCCCTTTACCGGCGCGACCCCCGCTTTGCGCGTAATCCCAGGCAGCCTCGATATCACCCTCGGTCTTGACCATACTCTGCCCTTTACCGGAAGAGCTCATCACCGGCTTGACCACCAGGGGTAAACCAACCTCCCCTACAGCCGCCAGGTACTCCTCTTTGTTACCGGCAAACCGGTAGGGTGACGTGGGCAGGCCAAGCTCCTCGGCAGCCAACCGACGAATTCCTTCCCGGTTCATGGTCAGGTTAACCGCTCTGGCGGTCGGGATAACCCGGTACCCCTCTTCCTCCAGCTTCACGAGCTCCGGGGTAGCGATCGCCTCGATTTCCGGAACAATCAGGTTCGGCTTCTCCTGCTCAATCACAGCACGCAGCGCTACCGCATCAAGCATATCGATCACGTGGGAGCGATGGGCTACCTGCATCGCAGGCGCGTTGGCATAGCGATCAACGGCAATCACTTCCACGCCGTAACGCTGCAATTCGATGACCACTTCCTTGCCGAGTTCACCAGAGCCACAGAGCAACACCTTGAAGGCATTACTCTTTAAAGGAGTGCCGATATGTACGGCTTTGTTGTCTGCCATGTCAAAGGGCCACCTTTTGTTCTCGCTTTGCCACATCGCGCAGGACTTCCCTTCGCTCGTCATTGCTCATCCGGGTCCAGCGCAGGATTTCGTCCCCGGTACGATGACATCCGATACAGACATCATTCTCGTCCAGGGCACACACACTCACGCAGGGTGAGCGGACTTTATCCGATACGTTCATTTATCAGGGTCGCAGGCTGTCAGTTGTTTAATGTACCGGGCACCATTCTCGACGTAATGGGCAGCGCTCATCTCCAGCATTTTCTTCTGGTTGTCGTTCAGCTCACGCTTGATCTTGCCGGGGGAGCCAACCACCATGGATCCGTCCGGGATCTCCATACCCTCCGGAACCAGGGTATTGGCGCCGATCAGGCAATGCTTGCCGATTTTGGCACCGTTCAGCACAACCGCGTTGATTCCGATCAGAGAATAGTCACCGATTTCACATCCGTGAAGCATGACCTTGTGGCCAACCGTCACGCCCCGCCCGAGGGTCAGAGGAATCCCGGGATCGGTATGAAGCACCGAGCCATCCTGAACATTGGTTTCCGGGCCGACGGTGATCAGTTCGTTGTCACCGCGGATGACCACGTTGTACCAGACACTGCTCTTTTCCATCAGCTTGACATTGCCAATCACGGTCGCGTTGTGAGCAACAAACTGGTCGTCGCCTTCCAGCTTCGGCCTGTGACCTCCAAGGTCGTAAAACATGTCAGCCTCCTTTAGGGGGTTTCAGCAAATCAATACCGACATCGTACACGGCGTTCAGGAAGTCAACCAGGACCACCGCGGACAGGCCCCATATCCGGTAACGCCCCCAGCGATAGCAGGGAACGTAGAACGTATTACCGAGAAAACTGAGAGCATCGGTCCGTTCACGGCGGTCTTCCAGGAAAAACGACAGGGGAACCCGGAACACACTCTCGATTTCCGCCGGGTTCGGCTCCAGAGAGTGATCACCCGGCACTACGCCGACGTAAGGAGTCACCAGGATACCGTAACGGGACATGACCTGACTCAGCGGAGCAATCACCTCCACCTGATCCGGTGGCAGGCCGATTTCCTCGTGGGTTTCCCGCAGCGCCGTTGCCGCCAGGGACGGATCCCCGGGATCCCGTTTTCCGCCCGGATAGGCCACCTGCCCCCGATGGGTGCTCAGATTGGAGGAACGAAGCGTAAATACCATTTCCGGATTTCGGGGGTCATCGGTAACCGGCACCAGGATCCCGGCTTCGGGATAATCAAGGGCTAGCTGTTGTGGGGCATAGCCAGCCAATCGCTCAGTAAGAAAATCTCGCAAATCTGGTCTCCCGGGAACTTCTTTCTGTTAGGTGAGACAGCAGCAGTCGGTATCGTTAAACTGACTACCAAAACCAATTCAGTATACGGGGAAAATCATGAAGTACTGCAGCACATGCGGCCATCCGGTGGAACAACGCATCCCCGAAGGCGATAACCGGCACCGCTATGTCTGTGTCAGCTGCGAGACCATACATTACCAGAACCCGCGGATTATCGCCGGTACGGTTCCGGTCTGGGAAGGCAAGATTTTGCTCTGCAAACGCGCCATCGAACCCAGGTACGGGTACTGGACCCTTCCTGCGGGGTTCATGGAGAACGCCGAAACCACCATTGAGGCCGCAGCGCGGGAAACCCGTGAAGAAGCCCTGGCCGAAGTGGATATCCATGGCCTGTTCTCAATCATTGATGTTCCACACATCAACCAGGTGCACATGTTTTACCGGGCCACCCTTATCGAGGGCCGGTTTGGCGCCGGGGAGGAATCCCTGGAGTCCAGATTGTTTGCGGTTGAAGACATCCCCTGGAATGAAATCTCGTTTCCGACCGTCCGAAAAACCCTGGAACTGTTCCTCGAGGATATGAAGGCGGAAAACTACCAGGTTCACCTCAAGGACATCCGGCGCCCGATGTCTGCCTCAGGCAAGGCCTGATCAGAGATCCTCGATGCGGAATATCTCATAGGCAGGCTCCTCATAGGGATGAGCCTGCCTGAGCGCTTTCAGCACGTCATGAACAAGACTGTCTTCACAGACCAGTTCCACCTTGAACTCATCCACTATTTCGACTTCACCCTGCGAGCCGAGATAGGGATCACTGCCTTCCAGCGGACGGAACTGGCCCTGCCCCCTGCACTGCCAGGCACAACTGTCGTAGTCACCGATCCGGCCTGCCCCCGCCGCAAATAATGCCTGCTTGGTTTGCTCAAGGTGAGATTCCGGAACGAAATAACACATCTTGTACATGAAACCTCCTGCGAGATCGGATATTTTTTGTACAGATTAATAGCTTAGAAACTTACCCACAGAATCTGTGGATAACTCTGGGGAAAGTTTTTGGGAACATGCCCCGACCCCCCATGATCACTGGACTCCTCTCAAATTGGTGACAAAATGGCCCAACTCATAAAACCTTTATATTTCAACAGGTTATAATATACGGCCAATTATTGAACCAATTTCCCGGGTTTTGTGCACAGATCACACAACGAAGCACTGAGAGTGTGCATAAAATTATTGAGTCAAGGGGATTTTTGCAAAATCCGGCACATTTTTTCCTTGAAAACCGCCCTGAAAAGGAGCATAGACCAAAACAAAAAAGCCGGGGCCGGAAACGACTCTCAGGGAGCTTCCCCGACACCGGCGGCTACCGGTTCAGTATCGCTTAACCGAACCAGCATCTCGCATTACGGAACATCCGCAGCCAGGGGCCATCTTCCTGCCAGCCCTCCGGGCGCCAGGAATGCTGAACAGCACGGAAGACCCGCTCCGGATGCGGCATCATGATGGTAACCCGCCCATCCCGGGTGGTAACGCCCGTGATACCTTCCTCGGAGCCGTTCGGGTTGTAGGGGTAACGGGTAGTTACCTGGCCCCGGTTATCGACATAGCGCAGGGCCACCAGCTCGTTCTCGGACAGGGCCCCGGCAGACGCACCGGAGGCAAATTCGACCCGGCCCTCACCATGGGCGACCGCGATTGGCATCCGGGAACCGGCCATACCGTCGAGGAACGCGGACGGCGAGGAAGCTACTTCCACCATCACCAACCGGGCCTCGAACTGTTCGGACTGGTTACGCACGAAGCGCGGCCAACCTTCACTGCCCGGAATCAGCTCGTGAAGATTGGACAGCATCTGGCAGCCGTTACAGACGCCCAGCGCGAGCGTATCCTGGCGGTTGAAGAAGTGGGCGAACTGATCCCGGACCCGGTCACTGAACAGGATGGACTTTGCCCAACCCTCGCCGGCCCCCAGGACATCGCCGTACGAGAAGCCACCGCAGGCTACCAGGCTGTTAAAACCATCCAGCGTCACATGCCCGGCGAGCAAGTCACTCATGTGCACGTCAACCGCCGTGAAACCGGCGCGATCGAATGCCGCCGCCATCTCCACCTGGCCGTTCACGCCCTGCTCACGCATGACCGCGACTTTCGGGCGGGCGCCGGTATTGATGTAAGGGGCAGCAATGTCCTCGTTAATATCGAAGCTCAGATCAACATGCAGGCCCGGATCTTCTGCATCCAGCAGGTTATCGAACTCTTCCTGGGCGCAGTCAGCGTTATCCCTGAGGCACTGGATCCGGTAGCTGGTCTCCGCCCACAGACGCTGAAGTTCCGCCCGAGGCTCGTCCACCACTTTCTCGCCCTCGAAGCTCAGGCGCAAGCGATCGTCCTCGTTCAGGGTACCGATCACACTGGTGTGATCGCCCAGGCCGGCGCCGGAGAACTGCTGCAGAACGAACCCGGTGTCCCCACGGCGAACCTGTATGACCGCCCCGAGTTCCTCGTTGAACAGCTCACGGACGAACTGGGAGGCATCTTCAGCCAGACCATCGAGCTTGATATCCACACCGGTGCGGCCGGCAAAGCACATTTCCGCCAGGGTGACAAACAGACCGCCGTCGGAACGGTCGTGGTAGGCAAGCAGTTTGCCGTCCGCATTCAGGCCCTGAATGACAGCGAAGAATGCCTTGATGTCTTCCGGGTCATCCAGATCCGGTGCCACCGCACCCACGTGGCGATAGACCTGCGCCAGGGCGGAGCCGCCAAGGCGGTTCTGGCCGGCCGCCAGATCCACCAGGATCAGGTCAGTTTCACCGGCATCGGTGGTCAGTTCGGGCGTCAGTGTACGGGCAACGTCGGTCGCCGGTGCGAAACCGCTGATAATCAGGGAAAGGGGCGCGGTCACGCTCTTCTGCTCACCGCTCTCCTCTTCCCAGGTGGTCTTCATGGACATGGAGTCCTTGCCGACCGGGATGGTGATACCCAGGGCCGGGCACAACTCCATACCGACCGCACGCACGGTTTCATAAAGGTTTTCGTCCTCACCCGGGTGGCCGGCTGCAGCCATCCAGTTCGCGGACAGGCGAATATCAGACAGGTTGGCAATCGGCGCTGCAGCCAGGTTGGTGATCACCTCACCCACCGCCATACGACCGGATGCCGGGGCGTCAATGACCGCAACCGGGGTGCGCTCGCCCATGGCCATGGCTTCACCGGTGCGCACGTCGAAGGAGCTTGCAGTGACCGCCACGTCGCTCACCGGCACCTGCCAGGGGCCGACCATCTGGTCGCGGGCCACCAGGCCGGTAATGGTCCGGTCACCAATGGTGATCAGAAAGCTCTTGGAGCCCACAGACGGCAACCGCAGTACCCTGCGGATCGCGTCGTTCAAATCGATTTTGGTGGAGTCGAAAATCGGCTTGGTGAACGAGGAGCGGCTGATGCTCCGGTGCATACGGGGCGGCTTGCCGAACAGTACTTCCATGGGCAGATCCACTGGCTTGTCGTCGAAATACGAATCGCCAAGCTCAAGGTGATGTTCTTCGGTGGCCTCGCCAATAACGGCATAAGGGCAACGCTCGCGACGACACAGAGCATCGAACAGATCCAGGTTCTCCGGCGCAACGGCCATCACGTAACGTTCCTGAGACTCGTTGCACCAGATCTCCAGCGGAGACATACCTGGCTCATCACTGGGAATGTCACGGAGCTCGAATTTGCCGCCGCGGCCACCGTCCTTGACCAGCTCAGGCATGGCGTTGGACAGACCACCCGCACCGACATCGTGAATGAAGCAGATCGGATTTTGATCGCCCATCTGCCAGCAGCGATCAATCACCTCCTGGCAACGACGCTCCATCTCCGGGTTGTCCCGTTGCACAGAGGCAAAATCCAGGTTCTCGTTACTGGAACCGGAATCCATGGACGAGGCCGCACCACCGCCCAGGCCGATCAGCATCGACGGACCACCCAGCACAATCAGCTTGGCGCCAACCGGGATATTGCCCTTCTCCACGTGCTGCTCGCGAATGTTACCGAGGCCGCCGGCAATCATGATTGGCTTATGGTAGCCACGCACTTCCTCGCCAGCAGGGCCAGGCACCTTCTCTTCGAAGGTACGGAAATAGCCCGCCAGGTTCGGGCGGCCGAATTCATTGTTGAACGAAGCACCACCAATCGGGCCCTCGATCATGATATCCAGCGCGGAAGCAATCCGGTCCGGCTTGCCGTAGCCGATCTCCCAGGGCTGGGGGTCATCCGGCAGGTTCAGGTTGGATACGGTGAACCCGGTCAACCCGGCCTTCGGCTTGGAGCCACGACCGGTGGCACCCTCGTCCCGGATCTCGCCGCCGGCACCGGTGGCAGAACCGGCCGCCGGTGCTATCGCCGTCGGGTGGTTGTGGGTTTCCACTTTCATCAGGATGTGGATGTCTTCCTCATTGTAACCGTAAGCGCCGGTCCCGGGGTCCGGGAAGAAACGACCACCATGGCTGCCACGGATCACGGAGGCGTTGTCCTTGTATGCGGACAGCACGCCCTCACTGTTCATCTCGTAGGTGTTGCGGATCATCGCAAACAGCGATTTCTCCTGGCCTTCACCATCGATATCCCAGGAGGCGTTGAAGATCTTGTGGCGGCAATGCTCGGAGTTCGCCTGGGCGAACATCATCAGCTCGACGTCGGTCGGGTCACGCTGGAGATCGGTGAAGGATTTCACCAGGTAATCAATCTCGTCATCCGCCAGCGCCAGGCCCAGGTCCCGGTTTGCTTTGACCAGGGCGTCACGACCACCCGCCAGCACCGGTACGCGGCTCAGGGTGCGGGGCTCTTCATGGCTGAACAGCAGTTCGGCGCCGCCCATCTCGTGAAACACTTTCTGGGTCATCCGGTCATGCAGCAGCGCTGCGATCTTTTCACGCTGGTCCAGACCAAGTTTCTTCGTGGCCCGGATGTAATAGGCGACGCCCCGTTCGATACGATGAATCTGACGCAGCCCGCAGTTGCGGGCGATATCTGTCGCCTTGCTCGACCAGGGGGACAGGGTGCCGGGTCTCGGTACCACCAGGAACAGAACCCCTTCAGGCTCCTCTACCGGAACACTGGGGCCGTAGACCAGGAGCCGGTCGAGAATGGCCTGTTCGGAATCGGAGAGGTCAAACTCCAGGTCCACAAAGTGCATGAACTCTGCATAGACGTGTTGGACTTCAGGAACAGTCTCCTGAATTCGGAAATGCAGCTTGCGGGAGCGGAAAGGCGAAAGCGCGGGTGCGCCGCGAAGTTCAAGCATGATATCAACCTGTATCGCGCGAAAAGAGGGAGTCCGGTGCTGTTTGAAAGGCCGCAATGATACTTGAAAGCGCATCGAGGATACAGCGCCGCTGCGGTTATCCGGGAATGTAAAATTGACATTATTTTGCACATTAATTGAGCACTTTTATTGACCATCCGCGACGGGGCGGGGATCATGGTTAGCGTGGCAACGGACGCTACTCACAGCATGACAAAGGAATACGCTCACCGAAACCGGGCGTATCTGGCTGATACAGCTGCTACGGAGATCAGGGATTTGTCCAGATTTTTCAGTCACCTCAGCGCCTTTCCGGCGCACTTTGTGTTTCTGTTAGGGGCCACGCTGGCTCTGACGGGCTGCTCGCGCCCGAGTACCGTCCAGGAAATACAGAACGAAGGTGTTCTCCACGTCATTACCCGGATTGCGCCCTCCATGTATTTCGAGGGTCGAGAAGGGGTAACGGGCTATGACTATGAACTCGCAAAGCGGTTTGCCGACGAAATCGGTGTCGAGCTGAAGGTACGCGTCGCCGACGACAACACGGAAATCCTTTCGGTACTGGAGCGCAACTACGCCCACATCGGCATGGCCGGAGTGTCTCTGCAGCCCGACTTCGAGGACAAATACGAGGCCATCCCCACCGGCATCCAGGCCCGGTCTGTTGTAGTCTATCACCAGGACATGGAACACCCCGAGTCCCTTGACTCCCTGGCCGGACAAACGCTCCATCTGGTTGCCGACAGCGATCAGGAACACCTCATGGAAGTATCGGCTTCCGAGGCAGACATTTCATGGGAGGTTCATCCGGGGCTCGATGCTCCCGGCGTTCTGGCACGAGTTGAGACTGGCGAATTCCCGTTTGCCGTGGTGTCCTCCAACGAACTCGAACTTAACCACGTTTTTTACCCGCACGTGAAAGAGGCGTTCAGCCTCGGCCAACCCCGGGAACTGGTATGGCTGTTCCCGAGAGAACAGGACGGCACCCTGGCCCGGGCCGCCGAACAGTTCCTACAGAGGCTGCAAAGCGACGGTGTGCTGGCGCAATTGTCCGAGCGTTTTTACGGGCACCTGGACCGGTTGAACTATGTCGGCGCCCGCACATTCATGCACCACGTGGAAAACCGCCTTCCGAAGTACGAGAAGCTGTTCCGGGACTATGCCCGGGACTTCAACATGGACTGGCGCCTGCTCGCGGCCATTGGTTACCAGGAGTCACATTGGCGGCCAAATGCGATCTCCCCTACCGGTGTCCGCGGCCTGATGATGTTGACCCGCAACACGGCAAACTACGTCGGGATCAATAACCGGCTGGACGCGGAGGAAAGTATTCAGGGCGGTGCCAGGTACTTTCAGATGGTCCACGACAAGATGCCGGAGAGAATTCCCGAACCGGACCGCACCTGGTTTGCCCTGGCCTCCTACAATGTCGGCTACGGCCACCTGGAAGATGCCCGGCGACTGACCGAAAGCGCTGGCAAGGATCCGGACCGCTGGATGGACGTCAAGGAATTCCTGCCGTTGCTGACCCGGAAAGAATATTACACCAAGACTCGTTATGGCTTTGCCCGCGGCCAGGAACCGGTGATCTACGTGCAGAATATCCGCCGCTACTACGACGTCCTGGCAAGGGTGATAACGCCCGTGTCTCCGGCGAAACCGGAGGAACCGCAAATTGTGGGAATCGAGCCTGAGACAGGTTCCGCCGATTCCGGCAGCACCCCGGAAGAGCCGGCAAATTCCGCGCTCAGGGCCAGCCTGCCCAAAGATCTTGAGCTGATCCCACCCACTCTCTGAGGCTTGCGACGTTTCAACCCTCCGGAAGTTCCCGGGCCTCCAGGGCCCGTTCAACCTGGGCGGACGAAAACCCACGACGATTCAGGAACCTGGCCTGCCTGAGCCTGGTATCCCAGTCGTCCTCCAGGTCTGACAGGCCGAACCTCCGCTCCCTCAGCCTGATGGCAACCGCACACCAGTCCTCATCGGTCATGGCATCGAGACATTCCGGCGTATGGTGAACGCCGCGTTGCTGCAGTTCGCCAAGGATCCGGAGCGGGCCGTAACCGAGATCCATTCTCTGGCGGGCATAGACATCGGCAAACCGGTGATCATCAAGCCAGCCCTGTTCCTTGTATTCGTCCAGTACCTCCTCGATCAGACCACTCTCGAAGCGGCGCTGCCTGAGTTTCATGGACAATTCCAGGCGACTGTGTTCACGGCGAGCCAGCAACCTCAGGGCGGCTGCCCGTGCTTTGTATCCCTGATCGTCCTGATTTTCCTGTTTTGCCATTCAGACCCTTTCCGCGAACGCACCCAAAACGCTAGACTAGCCCCCGATTATCAAAGCATAGCGTTGAGTCCTTCAAAATCCGAACTGACTCTGCACTGTGCGTGTACCCGGCTCGACAGGGCCGATGGCCGGTGACGGTACACTTTGCCGGACACCGAGGACTGGTTTCAATCCCGAAGGACACCTTTTATGGCCGTATTCATCCAGAAACTGTTCAAATCCCGCAAGTCATCAGAGACGACCGGAAAACCCCGCAAGGAAGTGACCGAACAGTCCCGGGTACCCCAGGAAGATTCGCGCGCCGATCAGCGGGAGAGCCAGCTCGGACTGCTGAAGGGTTCTCCGTCACAGGAGCAGTTGGGAAAACTCGCCCTGGAGGGTGTGACCGCGGACATTCGCCTGTCCGCCGCCAGGGGCCTGACCGACCCCGACCAACTGCAAAAGGTCCAGAAGCAGGCCAAGGGCCGGGACAAGGGTGTCTACCAAACCGTCAAACAGGCGCTGCAGGCCTACCGCCAGGACAGGGAGGACCAGGAAAACGTTGCCCGCACCATCACTACACTGATCAATAATGCGCAGGAGCAGGCCCGCAGCCAGGATACCAAGCTTTACCAGGCACGGCTGGAAGCACTGTCCAACCAGTGGAAAAAACTGGAAAGCCAGGCAACTGCGGAACAGGTTCAGCAATTCCTCGAAGCCACCCATCGTTGCCGGGAGCGGGTGCAGGAAATCGAGGCAGCCCGCGAGGAAGAGAAGCGCCATGAGAACCAGTTCCGTCAGCGCAGGGAAACCCTGGAACTACTCACAGACACCCTGGAAGACCTCAAATCCCGGACAGGTGATTCCCTGCCCTCACTTTCCTCCCTGGACGCAGTCCAGAAAACCCAGGAAAACCGCTGGCTGGAAGCCACCCGGGATACCGAAGTGTCCCGGCAGGAACAAAAGACCTACGAATCGGCCATGCTGGCCCTCAGGAATTATCTGTCCGCTCTTCGCCGGCTGACCCAGGAGCGTGAACACATCAGCGAACTCTCGGCAGCACTGGATTCCGATGAGACGGTCACGGCGGAACAGCAGGACCAGGCCCGAGCCCTGATCCGGGAAATCGATTGGCCCAAAGGATTCCCGAAGCCGGAGTTACTTGAGCCGGTACGCAAACTGGCCGGCAAGCGCACAGAAAAGCCTGTGCAGACCCCGGATCAGAGGGACCAGAAGATCTGTGTCGACAACCTGAAAAACACCCTGGACAAGCTGGAATCCGCTCTGGACGCCAGGCAGTTCAGGGAATCCCGGCAACTCCTCAAGACCGCACAGAGCCAGTTCCGGGACCTGGACCGGCGCCACGCCAGGCCATTCCAGGCCAGGATGCAGTTGCTCACCGGCCAGTTCCGGGAACTCAGCGACTGGCAGGGTTTTGCCACCGAGCCCAAGCAGATTGCCCTGTGCGAACAAATGGAATACCTCGCCGAACAGCCCATGGAGCCGGAGGCGAAGGCCGAACGCATCAAGGAGCTGCAAACCGAATGGCGGGAGCTCGGCGGCTCCTCTGACCGGGCTCTCTGGGCCCGCTTCAAGAGCGCCTCCGATCGCGCCTTCGAACCGTGCAAAGCCTATTTCGAGGCGAAATCCGGACTCAAGCAGGCCAACCTGGAAAAGCGTCAGGCCATTTGTGCCGAGCTGGAGACTTTCCTCGAGAATGCCGACTGGACCACTATCGACTGGAAAGGCGCTGAGCGTATCCACCAGACCGCCCGGCAGGAGTGGAAAGCGGCCTGGCCGGTTGAATTCCGTGATAACCGGCCGGTGCAGAAACGGTTTGATGGCCTGCTGAAACGCCTCGAGTCATCACTCGACGAGGAGCGTCGGAACAATGAAGGCCTGAAACAGGCCATCGTGGAGAAAGCCGAGGCGCTGATCGAGCATGAACCCCTGCAGGAAGCCATGAACGAGGCCAAGGCGTTGCAGTCCGAGTGGAAAGCCATCGGCATTACCCGTCACCGTGAGGACCGCAAGCTTTGGCAAGCCTTCCGCAAAGCCTGTGACCAGATCTTTGCCCGCAGGGATGCCCAGCGCAATGCCCACCAACAGGCCACCGAAACCGCAGACCGGGAAGCCACGGACCTTCTTGGCAAACTGGACGGCGTCACCGCTGACAGCTCCGCCGAGACCCTCACAGATGCACTGGAGAAACTCCAGGAGGTGGTTAGGGGCAACACCCTCTCTCAGCAGGTGAAGGACCAGGTCCAGGCAGCCCGACTGCAGTTCCGGCAGGCCCTGGATAACAGACTTCTTCAGCAAAGGGTCAGCCAGTGGCAAGAGCTGGTCCGGGCCCGAGGCAACGGCGGCGAGGCTCTGTCCGGTCTTCCGGACCATTGGCAAACGCTGGCATCAGACCAGGCCGGGCTGTCCGACCGGGAACTGGTGATCCGCGCCGAAATACTCGCAGGCGCGGAATCCCCGGCCGAAGACCAGCAGCGCCGCATGGAAATCCAGGTCCAGCGCCTGTCGGAGGCCATGGGCAACACCGGGGAAACCGGTGACCGTATCGAGGAGCTCGAGAAACTGGTTGCCCGGTGGTGTCTGCAATCCGCCGAAAACACCGGGGAAACCGGTCTCGGGGAGCGGCTGAACAACGCCCTCTCCAGTGTTACCAGTCAATAAAGGGTCTCTGCGGCACTGCTGACCCAGGGTGTCCTGAGCAATTTCGCCAATGGGATTGGCAGCCCCCGTCATTACCCACCCTGCCCTGCAGGGGCTATGGTTAGTCTACTGATAGCGATAATCCGACAAAACCATCAGAGGAAAGGTAATGACCACCGAGGCGTATATCTTTGACGCAGTCCGCACCCCCCGGGGTCGCGGCAAAAAAGACGGTTCGCTGCACAGCGTCAAACCCATCACCCTGCTGACATCAATGCTCCGGTCCCTGCAGGAGCGCAACAGCCTCGACACCAGCGAGGTAGATGACATCGTCATGGGTTGTGTCACCGCAGTCGGAGACCAGGGCGCCGACATCGCCAAGACCGCAGCACTGGCGGCGGACTGGGATGAAAAAGTCGCAGGCGTTACTCTCAACCGCTTCTGTGCGTCGGGCCTGGAGGCGGTGAACCTGGCGGCCATGAAAGTCCGCTCCGGCTGGGAGGACCTGGTGGTCGCCGGCGGCGTGGAAGCCATGTCCCGTGTGCCCATGGGCTCCGATGGCGGGGCCTGGGCCACTGATCCGCAAACCAACCTGCACACCGGCTTCATGCCCCAGGGCATCGGCGCCGACCTGATCGCCACCCTTGAGGGCTTCAGCCGGGAAGATGTCGACGGATTTGCCGTCCGATCCCAGCAGAAAGCGGCCAACGCCTGGGAAAAGGGTTACTTCAGCAAATCCATCATCCCCGTCACCGACCAGAACGGCGTGGTCATCCTGGAGCGCGACGAACACGTGCGCGGCAACACCACCCTCGAATCCCTGGCCGGACTCAAACCTTCCTTCCAGATGATGGGTGAAATGGGCTTTGATGGTGTCGCCCGTGAGAAATACCACTACGTGGAGAAGATCAATCACGTCCATCACGCCGGCAACTCCTCCGGCATCGTAGACGGCGCGACCGCCGTGCTCATCGGCAGCGAAACCAAAGGCAAGGCCCTGGGCCTGACGCCACGGGCCCGCATCGTCGCCACCGCAATCACCAGCACCGACCCGACTATCATGCTGACCGGTCCCGCTCCGGCGGCCCGCAAGGCGCTGGAAAAAGCCGGCATGACCGCGGATCAGATTGACCTGTTTGAAGTGAACGAAGCCTTCGCCTCCGTGGTGATGCGCTTCCAGAGAGAACTCTCGGTTCCGGATGAGAAAGTGAACGTGAACGGTGGTGCTATTGCCATGGGCCACCCTTTGGGGGCAACCGGCGCCATGCTCGTCGGTACTCTGGTGGATGAACTGGAACGCCGTGAGCTGCGCTATGGCCTCGCCACTCTCTGTGTCGGTGGCGGCATGGGCATTGCCACCATCATCGAGCGCGTTTGAACCCACGTTCCACAACAGGAGAACCGAACATGAGTGCCATCAAGTACGACCTGGGTTCAGACCAGATCCTGACCCTCACCATCGACATGCCGAACCAGTCTGCCAATACCATGAATGCGGACTTCCGCACCGGCCTGTCCGAAACCGTCAGCCGGGTCAAGGCTGACCTCGACAAGATCCGCGGCATTATCATTACCTCCGCCAAGAAAACCTTTTTTGCCGGCGGTGACCTCAAAGAGCTGCACAGCGTCACCCGGGACCAGGCCAAAGAATTCGAGGACATGGTTAACGGCCTGAAGGCCGACCTGCGGTTCCTGGAAACTACCGGCAAGCCCCTGGTGGCCGCCATCAACGGTACTGCCCTCGGCGGCGGCCTGGAAATCGCCCTGGCCTGCCATCACCGTATCGTCCCGGACGACGACAGCATCCAGCTCGGTCTGCCGGAAGTCACCCTGGGCCTGCTGCCCGGTGGCGGTGGCACCCAGCGACTGCCCCGGATGATTGGTCTGGAAGCCGCCTTCCCCTTCCTGATGGAAGGCAAGAAAGTGAACCCGAAAGCCGCTCTCAATGCGGGTATCGTGGACGAACTGGTCAGTGCCCCGGAGGAATTGCTGAACAGCGCCCGGGCCTTCATCGAGGCGCACCCTGAAAAACAGCAGCCCTGGGACCAGAAGGGGTTCAAATTTCCCGGCGGTGCACCGCACCACCCCGCCATGGCCCAGAAGCTGACCATTGCTCCGGCCATGCTCAAACAGAAAACCAAAGGCTGTTACCCGGCGCCGGAACGCATCCTGTCCGCGGCCGTGGAAGGCGCCCAGGTGGATTTTGATAACGGCAGCCTGATCGAGACCCGCTACTTCACCGAACTCGTGGTGGGCCAGGTGGCCAAGAACATGACCGGCACCTTCTGGTTCCAGCTCAACGCCATCAAGGCAGGCGGCAGCCGACCGAATGGCGTTGACCGGGCAACCTTCGGCAAGGTGGGCGTACTGGGGGCCGGCATGATGGGCGCAGGAATCGCCTATGCCACCGCCGTTCGTGACACCGACGTTGTCCTCAAGGACGTGTCGGTGGAAAACGCGGAGAAAGGTAAAAACTATTCCGAACAGCTGCTGGACAAGAAGATCAGTCGCGGCCGCATGACCGATGAGCAGAAGACTGCCATCCTGGACCGGATTACGCCGACGGCTTCAGCAGATGATCTCGAGGGTTGCGACCTGATCATCGAAGCGGTATTCGAGGACAGCGACCTGAAAGCCAAGGTAACCCGGGAAGCTGAGCCGAAAATGGCAGCCAATGGCATCTTCGCCTCCAACACCTCCACCATTCCCATTACCCAGCTGGCCGAAGCGTCCGGCAAGCCAGAGAACTTCATCGGTCTGCACTTCTTCTCGCCGGTGGACAAGATGCAACTGGTGGAAATCATCGTGGGTGCGAAAACCTCCGATGACACCCTGGCCCGCGCCTTCGATTACGTCCAGCAGATCGGCAAGATCCCGATCGTGGTTAACGACAGCCGCGGCTTCTTTACCTCCCGCGTATTCGGTACCTTCGTTAATGAAGGCATTGCCATGCTCGGCGAAGGTATCCATCCCGCCAGCATTGAAAACGCAAGCGTACTCGCAGGCATGCCGGTCGGACCCCTGGCGATTTCGGACGAAGTCAGCATGACCCTCATGCAGCACATCCGGGATCAGAGCCGAAAGGACACCGAGGCGGCAGGCGGAACCTGGAAGGCCCACCCCGCCGAGGCGATCATTGACGCAATGGTCGACAAGCACGGCCGTAAGGGCAAGGCGGCCGGCGCCGGCTTCTACGAGTATCCGGACAAGGGCAAGAAATACCTCTGGCCGGAACTCGAGAAGCTGTTCGTGGACCAGGACAAGGCCCGAGCCATTTCACTCCAGGAACTCAAGGACCGAATCCTGTTCATCCAGGCCATCGAGACGGTCCGCTGCCTGGAAGAAGGTGTGCTCAGAACCGTGGAGGACGCCAACATCGGCAGCATCTTCGGTATCGGCTATGCCCCCTGGACCGGCGGCGCCATCCAGTTCATCAACCAGTATGGTGTACGCGCCTTTACCGAACGCGCCAGGGAGCTGGAGTCACAATTCGGTGAGCGTTTTGCGCCTCCGCGCATGCTCCTGGAGAAGGCTGAAACCAACACCGGTTTCGCCTGATTCCACCCGGCCAGCGGGTGTTATTCACCCGCTGGTACTCTTGCCTGTTGTTTTGTCCTTCCCGGTTACCGACCTGACCATTTCATGGACAGATTGTCACGAACCGATACTCCCTGCCTATAGCAACAGCGATAGCGCTTGCCTACAATAAATTCATCGCTCACGGGTTCGACACCGCCAGAAATGTGGCTATCGATTACCCAGCATCGGCAGGTAAGTATTTATGACCATCGCGGAAAACATGATGTCCCGTCGCCGTCCATTCACCAGTCGGGGAAAAGGCCTTTGCCGGGCGCTGGCTGTAGCCCTGCTGGTCTCGACGCCACTCGGGCTGCAGGCAAAACCGGAAGACAGCAGGGTCTACGAGCCGGTTGCCCCGACCATTGACCAGGCCCGGGCCAATATTCTGATCGCCCGCCAACTGCAGTTCACCCACTTCCGGGACCTGGGCATCAGCGACGAACTTTCCGGGGAAATTTTCAGCTCTTACCTGGAATACCTCGATGGGCAGAAGATCTACCTGACCCAGGAGGACATCCGGCGGTTTGACAGGGTGAAGTCCCGGTTGGGCTCCGCCCTGAAAACCGGCCAGCTCCAACCCGGTTTTGATATCTACAACCTGGTCCAGCAACGCATCATCGAACGCCTCCGGTTCGCGTTGAAAACACTCGATCAGGGTCTCGATAACCTGGACTTCTCCGCCGAGGAAAGTGTTCTGCTGGACCGTTCCAGCGCAGACTGGGAGCCTGACACCGCCGCTCTCGACAAACTCTGGACCAAACGCATCAAGAATGCGGTCCTTGCCCAGCGTCTGAACGGCACCGAAGACGACAAGATCGAAGAAAACCTGCGCCAGCGCTATGAGGGCCAGCTCAAGCGCGCCTACCAGGCCCGGAGCGAGGATGCTTTCCAGGCTTACATGAATGCCTTTACCAGCATGTGGGACCCGCACACCTCCTACTTCTCACCCCGCACCTCCGAGAATTTCAACATCAATATGAGCCTCTCGCTGGAGGGTATCGGGGCAGTCCTGCAATCCGATAACGAATTCACCAAGGTTGTGCGCCTGGTGCCGGGTGGCCCGGCCTCCAAACAGGGCCAACTGCAGCCGGCCGACCGCATCGTTGCTGTGGGCCAGGAAGGCGGAAAAACCGTTAACGTGATTGGCTGGCGCCTGGATGAAGTCGTGGATCTCATCCGCGGCCCCCGGGATTCCGTGGTGACCCTTGAGGTCATTCCCGCCAACGCTTCAGACGAGACGGTCACCAAGACCATCGCCATCAAGCGGGACGAAGTGAAACTCGAGGAGCAGAGCGCCAGCAAGGACGTGATCGAGCTTGAGCGGGGCGGCGAGGACTACAAGGTGGGCGTGATCACCATCCCCACCTTCTATGCCGACTTCCAGGCCATGCAGGCCGGTGATCCGAACTACAAGAGCACGACCCGGGATGTGCGCAAGCTGATCGGGGAATTGCAGGATGACGGCATCGACGGCCTGGTGGTTGACCTGCGCAATAATGGCGGCGGCGCCCTGCACGAGGCCAACGATCTGGTCGGCCTGTTCATCGACAAGGGCCCCACCGTGCAGATCCGTAATGCCAACAACGATGTTCAGGTTCTCAACGATGAAGATCCGTCAGTCGCCTACGACGGTCCCCTGGTTGTACTGGTCAACCGTATGAGCGCCTCGGCATCGGAAATTTTCGCCGGCGCCATCCAGGATTATGGTCGCGGGCTCGTCGTGGGCTCCCAGACCTTCGGCAAAGGTACCGTACAGGCGGTTCGCCCGCTCAATCACGGTCAGCTGAAAATCACCCAGTCCAAGTTCTACCGGGTGTCCGGCGGCTCCACCCAGCACAAGGGCGTGATTCCGGACATCGAGATCCCCTCCAGGATCGACAAGACCCGGATCGGTGAGGATGCCCTCGATCATGCCCTGCCCTGGGATCAGATTGAGGCGGTGCCCCACACCCGCTACTTTGATTTCAGCGGCATCATCGGTGAGCTGCGCAAGCGCCACGAGACCCGGTTTGACACCAGTCCGGAATTCAAACTGCTTCAGAGGGAAATCGATTTCCTTGAAAAGCAGAGGCAGCTTGAGACCGTCAGCCTGAACTTCAACCAGCGCAAGGCCCAGCATGAGCAGATCGAGCGTACCCGCCTGACCATTGCCAATGCCCGCCGGGAACTGCGCGGTGAAGAACCGTTCGACTCCCTGGAAGCCCTTGAGGACTGGCAGGACGCCCAGGCGGCCGATCTGGATACCACCGATGATGAACTGGACTTTGTGATCCGTGAAGGCGGCCATATCATGGCGGATATGCTGGAACTGGATCAGCAGATGGCCTCCATCCTGCAGCCCCGGCACTTTGCGGCCCAGTAAGCCAGCGGCCCTTTTATGACCTCCAGCAACGAAGCATCAAAAAGCATCCAGCAGAATGCCCGGGAAATCAGGAACATGCTGCTGGATGCGCTCCACGCCATGAAGTCCATGGAGAAAGTGGAAGCCACCGACACATCCGGTGCGGCCGGGAAAGCGCCGGAAAGCCTCGCCGACCACATCTATCAGCTCACCGGGTCCGCGCTTCGATTCAGCGCCCGTGCCACCGACACGTCACTCCGGTTTGGCCGGGCCCTGATCAACTCCCAGGACCAGCTCCGGACGATGCTACTGGCCGGCCAGTCCCTGAAAGACATCCGGGAAGTCGCGGGGCTCACGCTGACGGAGATGAGCGAAGTGCTCAATCTCAAAGACAAATCGGTACTGGAGGCCATCGAGAACGGCACGGCCACCGTGTCCTTCGAACTGATCCTGCGCCTGGCAGCACTGATTGCCCGCAATGATCCTATCCCCTTCATCATGCGCACCACCCGGAACTACAACCCGGAAGTGTGGAAGATACTGAACGACTGGGGTGTGGGCAGACTGCCGCTGCAGTTTGAACGGGAACGGGAATTCATCAACATCTTCCGCCGCCACGATGACGCCCGGAACCTGTCTGATGAAGGGTTCCGGCGGGTCCTGGAATTCACCCGCCAGAGTTTCGAGATGTCCCTGCACTTCGTGGAAGAACAGGAGCAGGAAGTGCGCAGAGTGAAAGCCCGCTACGAGGGCAAGGACGACCCCTCAAGCAAATAGCGCCCGCATCCCGGTGATATCGGGATTGTGGATGACGCCTTTCTCCGTGACGATGGCATCGATCAGGCTGGCCGGCGTTACATCAAACACCGGATTGAATACCTGCACCCCCGGCGGCGCCAGCGGAATGCCCCGGATCTCTCGTATTTCGGCTCCGTCCCGTTCCTCGATGGGGATGTCACGGCCGGAGGCCAGGGACATATCCACCGTACTGGAGGGCGCCACCACCATGAACCCGACCTTGTGGTGGCGGGCCAGCACCGCGAGACTGTAAGTACCAATCTTGTTGGCAACGTCACCGTTGGCGGTAATCCGGTCCGCGCCCACCACGATCCATTTCACATTTCCCCTTGCCAGAATGGCGGCCGCCGCGCCGTCGGCATTGAGGGTCACCGGAATGCCGTCCCGGGACAGTTCCCAGGCTGTCAGCCGGCTGCCCTGCAGCCAGGGCCGGGTCTCATCGACATAGACTCGTCGCAGCAGCTTTTCCTCGTGCAACCGGCGGACGACGCCCAGGGCAGTACCATAGCCGCCAGTGGCCAGAGCCCCGGTGTTGCAGTGGGTCAGTACCGATATCGGCTTTACCGGGTTGATGAATTGCAAGGCACGATCCGCCATAGCGAAATTGGCTTCCAGATCCTCATCGTGAATGCTTTGGGCCTCTGCAGCGAGGCGTTTTACCGCCTTGTCCAGGGAGTGGCACTCATGGAACACCTTCTCCATCCGCTGCAACGCCCAGAACAGGTTCACCGCCGTTGGCCGGGATTCCGCCAGCTCCCTGATCGCCTGCCGGATTTCCGCTTTCCAGTCGCCACCACCCGCGTGGCGGGCCGCCAGGGCGACGCCGTAGGCGGCACTGATACCAATAGCGGGGGCACCCCGAACGACCATGTCCCGGATACACTGGGCAACACCCGAAGCCCCTTCCGAGGTAATCCAGTGCTCCTCCGTGGGCAACAACCGTTGATCCAGTAACTCCAGGGAGTGCCCGTGCCAGCGCATGGCCACGGTGCCGATGTTACGTTCAGCCAGACGGGATTCATTCGCCATAAACGTGCTCCGTGTCAGTCCTGCAAAAGCCCGCAGTATAACGGTGATGGCAGGGGAAGCACCCCGAAAATTTCGCTACTCGATTCAGGTTGGTGCCAACCCACGCATTAAACAAGTCCCCGGGTAGTCCTTGCCGCGGCCACTGGTTATACTTTCGGGCTACATTTCATTTCGGAGCGCACTGAGTGCGCCCAATGCGGTAAGGCAGGTCCATGACGGCAGAAACCATCACCACCGCGGCTGATATCCGGATCAATGCCAGATGGGTGATTCCCATCGAGCCCGCCGGAGTCATCCTGGAGAACCACGCCATCATCCTTCAGGGTTCGCGAATACTTGCCCTGCTCCCGCAGGACGAGGCGGACCGCGACTACCGGGCCAGGGAAACCCTCGACTTGCCCGATCACGTAGTCATGCCCGGCCTGATCAACATGCACGGCCATGCCGCCATGTCCCTGTTCCGGGGAATGGCCGACGACCTGCCACTGATGACCTGGCTGAACGATCACATCTGGCCGGCGGAGCATCAGTTTATCGGTGAGCAGTTCATCGCCGATGGCACCCAACTGGCCATGGCCGAAATGCTTCGCACCGGCACCACCAGCTTCTCGGACATGTACTTCTTTCCGGAGCTCGTTGCCCAGGCCGCGCACGATGTGGGCATGCGGGCGCAGGTGTGTTTCCCCCTGATCGACTTCCCCACTGCCTGGGGCTCAGGGCCCGAAGAATATCTGAGGAAAGGGGCCGACCTGATCGAGGCCTGGAAAGACGATGAATACATTGTGCCGGCGATCGGTCCCCATGCGCCCTACACTGTTTCTGACGGACCACTGGGCGATGCCCTGGCGCTTTCGGAGGCTACTGGTGCCCGGATCCAGATTCACCTGCATGAAACCGCGTCTGAAGTAGCGGATGCCATCGAAAAATCCGGCCAGCGGCCAACCGGGCGCATTGAGGAGAAAGGCCTGCTGGGCCCCCGCACCCAGTGCGTGCACATGACTCAGATTGATGATTCCGACATCGAACGGCTGACCACCAGCGGGGCCCACGTCATCCACTGTCCGGAATCCAACCTGAAGCTGGCCAGCGGCTTTTGTCCGGTACAGAAGCTGATTGACCAAGGCATCAATGTCGCCATCGGTACCGACGGCGCAGCCAGCAACAACGATCTTGACCTGTTTGGTGAGCTCCGCAGCGCCGCCATGGTCGCCAAGGCCGTCGCTGGCGATGCTGCGGCCCTGTCTGCGCACCAGTCGCTGGCCATGGCCACCATCAATGGTGCCCGGGCATTGTGTCGCGAACACGATCTTGGCTCCCTGATACCCGGCAAACTGGCGGACATCATCGCCATCGATCTGAGCGACCCGTTCCTGCAGCCGGTCTATGACCCGGCCTCCCATCTGGTATACAGCAACCACGCCCGGGCGGTAAGCCATAGCTGGATCCACGGCGTCCCTCAGTTACAGGAAGGCAGGCCGACCCGGATCGATGTGGCCGACCTCATGCTAAGGGTCAATGACTGGCGTGACCGTATCCGGCAATATCAGGCCCAATAACCGATTTCAGACGTTTTCCAGGCAGAGACCAACATGACCAATCAGAACGTAGACCAGAATGAAATTGCCAAATTCGAGGCCCTGGCCAGCCGCTGGTGGGATCCCTCCAGCGAGTTCAAGCCGCTGCACGACATCAACCCGCTGCGGCTGAACTACATCGACGAGCGAGCCTCCCTGGCCGGCAAGAAGGTGCTCGATGTAGGTTGCGGCGGCGGCCTGCTATCCGAAGGCATGGCCCGGCGCGGAGCCCATGTGACCGGCATCGACATGGGCGAAACCCCACTGTCCGTCGCAAAACTCCACAGCCTGGAAAGTGGCATCAAGGTGGACTACCGGCAAACCACGGTCGAAGAACTGGCCCGTGACCCGGACCAGGCCGGCCAGTACGACGTGGTGACCTGCCTGGAAATGCTCGAACACGTGCCGGACCCGGCCTCGGTGATCAGGGCCTGCGCCGCCATGCTCAAACCCGGCGGACACATGTTTGTGTCCACGATCAACCGCAATCCCAAGTCCTTCCTGTTCGCCATCGTCGGGGCCGAGTATGTGCTGAACATGCTGCCCAAGGGCACCCACGAGTGGAAGAAGTTCATCCGCCCGTCGGAAATGTCCGATTACCTGCGCCACGCCGGTCTGGAGGTGCAGGAGCTCACGGGCATGACCTACAACCCGATCACCAGGGCCTACAAACTCGGCCGGGACGTGGACGTGAACTACCTCATGCACGCCAGGGATACCCGTGACGACTGATACGAAACCTTCCGTGGTGCTGTTCGACCTCGACGGCACCCTGATCGACACGGCACCGGATTTCATCCGCTGCCTGAACCAGCTGCGGGAACAGCACGGTCTGGCGCCGCTGCCTCCGGAACGGATCCGCCGCTCCGTCTCCGACGGCGCCCGGGCCATGATACGGGTGGGCTTCGGGCTGGAACCGGAACACCCGGAGTACACGGAAAAGCACACAGCCTTCCTGGATCTGTACGAGGCCGGCGTCGCCGTTGAAACCACCCTGTTCGAGGGAATGGACGAACTCCTGCGCAGTCTTGAAGAGCGGGACATTCCCTGGGGCATTGTCACCAACAAGCCGGTGCGCTTTGCCGCTCCGCTGGTGGAGGCCCTTGGCCTGGCCCAACGCTGCGCCGCGGTGGTCTGCCCGGACCACGTGGCCCAACGCAAACCCCATCCGGAAGCCCTGTTCCTGGCCTGCACGCAGATTGGTGCACAGCCGCAGACCGCCATTTACGTGGGTGACCACGAAAGGGATATCGAGGCCGGTCGCAACGCCGGCATGCGGACCATTGCGGTACGCTATGGCTATATCGAGAAGCCGGAGACGGTTGATTTATGGCAAGCCGACCATATAGCCGATACCGTCAGCGATCTGGTAAAGCTGTTACAATAGCACCTCAAATGAATCCGTATCCGGCATACAGACCGGCAACAACCTGAAACGGAGACAGGTATGCAAGATTACCAAGCACCCGCCGATCTTCTGCAGGACCGCATCGTGATGGTAACGGGTGCCGGCAGCGGAATCGGACGTGCCGCCGCCAAGGCCTATGCCGCCCATGGCGCCACCGTGATCCTGATGGGTCGTACCGTGTCAAAGCTTGAGGAGGTCTACGACGAGATCGAGGCCGCCGGGCATCCCAAGCCGGCCATCGTGCCGATGAATTTCGAAGGCGCGGCGGTAAAGGATTACGAAGAGCTGGCGATGACCATCGAAGACAATTTCGGCCGGCTGGATGGCCTGCTGCACAACGCTGCCATCCTGGGTAACCGCAGCCCGGTAGAACTGTACGATCCGGAGATGTGGAACAAGGTGATGCATGTGAACGCCACAGCGCCGTTTCTGCTCAGCCGTGCCATGATTCCGCTGCTGCGCCAGTCCGGCGATGCCTCGGTGATTTTCACCTCCTCCGGCGTGGGCCGAAAGGCCAGGGCCTACTGGGGTGCCTACGCCGTCTCCAAGTTCGCCGTCGAGGGCCTGAGCCAGCTGCTGGCCGACGAACTGGACGATGAGCGCCACAATATTCGCGTCAACAGTCTGAATCCGGGCGCCACCCGGACCAATATGCGCGCCAAGGCCTACCCTGCGGAAAACCCGCAGCAGAATCCCGCGCCGGAAGACCTGATGCCTGTCTACCTGTACCTGATGGGCAAGGACAGCCGGGGCATCAACGGCCAACAACTGGACGCGCAGCCCAAGAAATAATGGAACTGTACTTTTACACCACATCCCGGTGCCACCTGTGCGAACTGGCAGAAGCCCTGCTGGTGAACACACCGATGCCGGAACCGGTTCCGGTGGACGTGGTGGACATCGCCCGGTCTGAAGAACTGGTTGAACGTTACGGCACCCGGATTCCGGTGCTGCGCCGTAACGACACCGGTGCGGAGCTGGACTGGCCATTTACCAGGGACCAGTTACTGACCTTTCTGCAATGAGGATTTCCTGACATGTTGATGGTTATCTCCCCTGCCAAGACGCTGGACTATGAGAGCCCGCTGGCAACGGAAAGCTACACTCAGCCGGACTTCCTGGACGATGCCTGCGAACTGGTCGACCAGCTCAAGGAACTGGAGCCACACCAGATCAGCAACCTGATGAGCATCAGTGACAAGCTGGGCCAGCTCAACGCCGAGCGCTTCCGGACCTGGCACACGCCGTTCACGCCGGAGAATGCCCGCCAGGCCATTCTCGCGTTCAAGGGTGACGTGTATACCGGCCTCGACGCCGAAAGCTTCAGCGAAGGGGATTTCACCTTCGCCCAAAAACACCTGCGTATGCTCTCCGGCCTCTATGGTATTCTTCGCCCGCTGGACCTCATGCAGCCCTACCGGCTGGAGATGGGCACAAGGCTCGAGAACAACCGTGGCAAGGATCTCTATGCCTTCTGGGGCAACAAGATCACCGAAGGTATCAATCGCCTGCTGGCCGAGGATGACGGCGTGCTGGTGAACCTGGCCTCCAACGAGTACTTCAAGAGTGTGAAGAAGAAGGATCTCGACGGCCGGCTCATTACGCCCCGGTTCAAGGACTGGAAAAACGGCCAGTACAAGATGATCAGCTTCTACGCCAAGAAAGCCCGGGGCCTGATGTGCCGCTATGCGATCCGGAATCGCATCACCGAGGCCGACGACCTCAGGGGGTTCAACCTCGAAGGCTACTATTTCAGCGAAGACCAGTCCGACAAGAACAACTGGGTTTTCCTGCGCGACGAACAGTAATTTCAGTTGTTATCGGAGTAATCAATGAACGAAGCAGTCTTTTCTCAGGTCGCCATGCTGGTGTTTCTGACCGGCCTGATTGTCTGGATGGGTTTCATCGTCTGGGATCTCGCCAAGAAATCCCAGGCCGGCCGATTTGGCACCATGGCCCTGTTTACCGTACTCGGAGCCGGCGTGGTGGGCTTTATCATCAAGACGGTGCTGGTCGAGATCATGCAAATATAGCGTTATACCCGTCACTTTACGGCCACCATCCGGTAGCCGTATCATCCTTCCCCCTTTTCGAACCATCACCGATTCAAATCAAGAGCAAGGACCGAACCTGATGTGGTTTCGTAACGCCCGTGTATTCCGTTTCACCAAGCCGTTTGATATCTCCCCTGAAGAGCTGGAGGAGAAGCTGCAGGCCGACGCCTTCAAACCCTGCGGTCCCCAGGAAACCAGCCGTCAGGGTTGGGTGGCGCCGCTGGGCAGGCATGGCGAGCAGTTGGTGCACAGCACCGATGGCTATCACCTGATTTCCCTGCGCAAGGAAGAGAAGATCCTGCCGGGCCCGGTGGTGAAGGAAGCCGTGGAAGAACGGGCCGAAGCCATTGAAATCGAGCAGGGCCGCAAGGTGCGTCGCAAGGAGAAGGACGAAATCAAGGAACAGGTGATGCTGGAGATGTTGCCCCGGGCATTTTCCAAAAACCGCCGCTGCTACGCCTATCTGGCACCCCGGGACGGCGTTCTGGTGGTGGATGCAGGATCTGCCGGACAGGCGGAAGATCTGGCCTCTACCCTGCGCAAGAGCCTGGGCTCCCTGCCGGTTCGCCCGCCCGCCGTGGAGCAGTCACCCGCCTTCACCTTTACCGGCTGGCTGAACGAAACCATCGACCTGCCTGCCAGCATTGCCCTGGGTAGCGAGTGCGAACTGAAGGATCCCTCCGAGGATGGCGGTGTGGTGCGCTGCAAAGGCCTGGACCTGAAAGCCGACGAAATCCGCAACCACCTGGAAGCCGGCATGCAGGTCACCAAACTTGCCGTCACCTGGGACGACAACGTCTCCTTCGTGCTCGACGAGGAGCTGGGAATCCGCCGCCTGAAGTTCGGCGAGACCCTGCAGGAGCAGCTGGATGATGTTGACGCCGATGATGCCGTGGCCAGGTTTGATGCCGCCTTCAGCCTGATGACGCTGGAGCTGTCGCGGATGATTCCGGGGCTGCTGGAAGCGCTCGGCGGCGAGGATCGCTCGGCGATTGTCGAAGAGTGAAGTGTGAACACGGGGTCAGATGAAGGCTTTCACCTGACCCCGGTTAAAGATGCGCCCCGCGCTTCTTTAACCGCTCCTTCTGCCAATCCTTCTCCGGCTCGTTCAACACCAGCCGAAGATCCATCACCTCTTCTTCCGTGTTGTACTTGATCTCGAAGCCCAGGTGCTCCGCCAACTGCAGCATCGGCCGGTTGTCGGGCAGCACGTTGCCGACCATCTCCACGGTGCCCCGGGCGCGACAGTAGTCGATCATCTTCTGCATCAGTGCCATACCCAGGCCTTCGCCTTTCATCTTGTCATCCACCATTACCGCGAACTCGCAACGCAGGTTGTCGGCATCGGTCCAGGTGCGCACGGTGCCCAGGGTTTCCTCGCCTTCGCCATCTTCCCGCGGCGCATTGGCGACGAACACCATTTCCCGGTCGTAGTCAATCTGGACCATCTGGGCCACATCTTCCCGGGAGAAGTGCTTGCGGTACTGGAAGAACCGGTAGCGAATCGATTCCGGCGACTGGTGCTCGTGAAACTCCCGGTGCGCGGGCTCGTCTTCCGCCAGCACCGGCCGTATGATCACCCGGCGGCCGGATTTGGGTAGCACAATCCACTCTTCCAGCTCCCGGGGATAGGGCTGAATGATCGGTCTGCCCGGAGTATCATCCAGATTGATCGCGATGTTGACCGCCACCGCCCCGCTCTCGTTGAACAACAGCGGCGAGATCTCCAGCCCCTTGATCTCGGGAATGTCGATCACGATCCGGGACAGGGTTACCAGGGTTTCGGACACCGCCCGGATGTCCTCCTCCGGCTTCAGGCTGTGCTCCTTCAGCAGCTTGTACATGTAAGTACGGCGTAGCAGCTCCCGGGCCAGCACCATGTTCAGCGGTGGCAGTGCAATTTGCCGGTCGGTCATCACGTTGATCTGGGCGCCCGAGGCCCCACACACCACCAGCGGCCCGAATTTGGAATCCCGGGTAATACCCACACTGAATTCCACCCCGCCCACATGCTGGTAGGAACGCTGGACGGCAAAGCCCAGGAACCCGCTTTCGGGAAAATGTTTCTGGTGCTCCTCCATCAGGAAGCGACAGGAGTCCATGATCGCCGCTTCGCTGTTGAGCTTCTTCACCGTGCCCTTGTAGCGGCGCTGGGCGGGGCTCAGATCCAGGAACGGATGGCAGGTCTGCTCGTGCACAATGGTGATATCCACCGGCCGGCGTTCCACCGCAAAGGCTTCCAGCACCTCTTCGATATCATCACAATAGATGGTGTCGATGGTGTTGATGCCGTAATCCCGGATCACTTCCCGGGCTTCCCGGTTGGACAGATGCATCCGCCCCAAGCGCAGGGCATTGGCCACCAGGCGCCGGGGCCGGGCCCGGTCAGCAAAATGGTCGGTAAAGGACTCCGGGGTCTCGGTCAGCAGACGCTGGACGCGTTGGTGCCGGACATGCTGCATGAACGCCATCACCGCCTTCTCCGGATTGAAGAACGACGGAATCCCCGCCCGGTAGAATTCCTCCCGTGACTCCATCACCGTACTCTGGCCCAGCCAGCAGGTGAATACGTTCAGGCGGGTTCCCTTCGAGGCCTGCACCACTGCATCGGCGATCTGCAGGCTGTCTTCGGTCAGGCTGGGAGCGTACATGACCAGCACGTTGGCCACCTCCGGGTCCCTGGCCAGGACCTTGATGGCCTGGGCGTAAAGTTCCGGAGAGGCGTCGTAGTTCAGGTCGATAGGATTCTTGCGGGTCCAGTACGGGGGCAGCAATTCGGCCAGGGCTTCAATGGTCTGCTCAGACAACTTCGCCAGCTCGCCCCCCAGGTCCGCCAACCGGTCCACCGCCAGCACACCCGGGCCGACGCCGTTGGCCATAATCGCCAGGGACTCCCGGCGCAACGGGCGCATGCGGGTCAGGGTTTCCAGGGCATCAAACATCTGCCCCAGGCCATCCACCCGCAACACACCGGCCCGCTGCAGCATGGCATCGTAGATGGGATCGCTGCGCTTGAGACCGGCGGGCAACTCGTGATGGAACCATTCCGATTCGGGCACCCGGCCGGATTTGACCGCAATCACCGGTTTGGTGCGGGAAGCCACCCGCACCGCCGACATAAAACGCCGGGGGTTGGGCACGTTCTCGATGTGCAGCAGGATGGCGCGGGTCTGGGTGTCCTGGGCCAGATAATCGATCAGGTCATCATGATCGATGTCCATGCCATCACCCAGGGTCAGGAAATAGGAGAACCCGACACCCCGGGCAAAGGCCCAGTCCAGCACCGAACTGGCAATCGCGCCGCTCTGGCCGACAAACGCCACACGCCCGGGAATGGCTCCCATGTGGGCGTAGGTAGCGTTCAGGCTCCGAGCCGGCACCATGAGGCCGATGGTGTTCGGCCCGAGCACACGGATACCGGTCTCCCTTGCGGCCTCGCGAACAGAGTACATCAATGGCTGCCCGGTCTTGCTGTGGGTTCGGGACATACCACCGGTCATCACGATGGCGGTTCGCACTCCTGCCTTGCCCAGGCGCTTGATGGTTTTCGCGACGGTATCGGGCGGGGTACAGATAATGGCCAGGTCCGGCGTGAAGTCCATTCTGACTACATTGGGCACACAAGTCACGCCGTGGACGTTGTCGTAACCACTCTGGTTGACCACCAGCAGCTTTTCCGTGGGGTAGCCGCCACCGAGAAGGTTCCGCAAGACCATGCCACCGAGGTTGTCTGCGCGCTCGGAGGCGCCAATCACAGCGATAGAATTCGGGTTGAAAAGGCTTTCCAGGTAACGGGTGCTCAAAGCGGTCTCCTCAGATCAGCCCCGCCGGGCCGGTTCAGGCGATAACATCAATAAAACAGGTTACTTATCTGTGTATACCTTATCTTAGGCTTTCCGGTATTGATGTAAAACGACTATCACCCCTATAAGACCAAAGAAATGCGACGGGCTGCGGTTTTCCCTGATAACATTGGTGAAAATACAAGCATACCCCGGACGAACAGAGACGTATGACCACGGCATTCTTTTCCCACGACGACTGCATGAAACACGACATGGGCCCGGACCATCCGGAATCCCCTGAGCGTATTTCCTCGATCCTCGCCTACCTGGCAGACACGCACCTGGAGCGGGATCTGGACTGGGTTCGGCCCGAAGAGGTTACCCGTGATCAACTGCTGGCCGTGCACCCGGAAAAATACCTGCAACAGCTGGAACTGATGGAGCCCACCCACGGCCGTGTCTTTACCGACCCGGATACCGCGATGATGCCCGATACCCTGCGGGCCGCCCGGCTCGCCGCCGGTGCCAATGTCCAGGCGGTCGACATGGTGATGAGCAGCCAGGTTACCAATGCCTTTGTCTGCGCCCGACCTCCCGGCCATCACGCCGAGCGCGCCAAATCCATGGGCTTCTGCTTTTACAACAACATTGCGCTGGCGGCCATGCGGGCGCTGAACTTTCACCACCTGAACCGGGTGGCCATTGTCGATTTCGATGTGCACCAGGGCAACGGTACCGCAGACATCGTGGGCGGCGACGAGCGCATTCTCATGTGCTCCAGTTTCCAGCACCCTTTCTATCCCCACTCCCATGTACACCGCCAGGCGCCAAACATCGTCAACGCCCCGATCGAGGCAGGCTGCTCCTCAGCCGAGTACCGGAAAACCGTTGAGGCCGTCTGGCTCAAAAAACTGCAGGACTTCAAACCGCAGGTCATCCTGATCTCCGCCGGCTTCGATGCCCACAAGCTGGACCCGATGGCGGAGCTGAACCTGGAGACCGAAGACTTCCGCTGGCTCACCGAGATGATCACCAGCGTTGCCAACGACTACTCCAACGACCGGGTCATCTCCACGCTGGAGGGGGGCTACCACCTCAGGGCGCTGGCCGAGAGCGTGGTCGCGCACCTGGAAGTTCTGAACTCCGTCTACTGATCCACGGCTTCCCCGGGAGGACGAGCAACAACGCTGTTCACCTTCTGATATAATTCGGCAAATTTTCAGGCCTCCCGGAAAGCAGCCATGACAGAACAGCTGACCATCACCCGCCCGGACGACTGGCACCTGCACGTCCGCGACGGGGATATCCTCAAGGACGTGGTCCCGGCCACCGCCGCCTGTTTCGGCCGGGCCATCATCATGCCCAACCTGGTGCCCCCGGTCGTGACGGCAGCCGACGCAACCGCCTACCGCGAACGCATCCTGGCAGCAGCCAGCGGCACCGACTTCGAACCGCTGATGACCCTGTACCTGACCGAAGCCACCACACCGGAGATGATCCGGGAAGCCAAAAGTGCCGGCGTCATCGCCGCCAAACTCTACCCGGCCGGCGCCACTACCAACTCTGCTTCCGGGGTAAAGGACATCCGCAACATCTACCCGGTACTCGAAGCGATGGCTGACTGCGGCATGCTGTTGCTGGTCCATGGCGAAGTCACCGATGCGGACATCGATATCTTCGACCGGGAGAAAGTGTTCCTGGAGCGAGTGCTGGCACCGACACTCAAGGCCTTCCCGGGCCTGAAGGTGGTGCTCGAACACATCACCACCACCGATTCCGCAAACTTTGTCCGTGACTACAAGGGTGACAACCTCGGCGCGACACTGACGCCCCAACACCTGATGTACAACCGCAACCACATGCTGGTTGGCGGCATCCGCCCTCACCTGTACTGCCTGCCCATCCTCAAGCGCAACCTTCACCAGCAGGCCCTGCGCAACGCAGTGGCCAGCGGCGACAGGCGCTTCTTCCTGGGCACCGATTCCGCCCCCCACGCCAGGGACAGGAAAGAAGCCGCCTGCGGCTGTGCCGGCTGCTACTCTGCCTTCGGCGCGATTGGCCTGTACGCGGAAATCTTCGAGGAACTGGGCATCCTGGACAAGTTCGAAGCCTTCGCCAGCCATAACGGTGCCGACTTCTACGGCCTGCCCCGTAACCAGGACACCATCACCCTGGTGCGCAAGCCCTGGACCATGCCCGAGCAACTGCCCCTGGCAGAAGGCTCCATTGTGCCCCTGAAAACCGGTGAAACCGTTAACTGGCAAATGGCGTAATCTGTTACGCCGCATATACACACTGTCGACAACCGGAGTTCGAGTGACAGACGAAAACAAAGAACCGCATCCCATGTCCAAACGCTTCCGTGGCTTCCTGCCCGTGGTGGTCGATGTGGAGACCGCCGGCTTCAACCCCGAGCGGGATGCCTTGCTGGAAGTGGCGGCTGTGCTGCTGACCATGGATGACGACGGATGGTTGCGCCGGAGCGAGACCCACGTGCAGCAAATCGACCCGTTTGAGGGCGCCAATCTCGAGCAGTCTGCCCTGGACTTTACCGGCATCGACCCCTGGGATTCCAGCCGCGAAGCGGTGCCCGAGCGTGAGGGCCTGAGCGAAATTTTCAGCCCGATCCGCAAGGCGGTGAAAGCCCATGACTGCAAGCGGGCGGTGTTGGTGGGCCACAATGCCACCTTCGATCACAATTTCATATTCGCCGCCACCATGCGCGCCGACATCAAGCGCAACCCGTTCCACCCGTTCTCCACGTTCGACACCGCCACCCTGGCGGGCCTGGCCTATGGCCACACGGTGCTGGCCCAGGCCTGCAAGCTGGCCGGTATCCCGTTCAGCAGCAAGGAAGCCCACTCGGCCGCCTATGACGCCGAGAGAACCGCCGACCTGTTCTGCGGCATTGTCAATCGATGGAAGGAACTGGGCGGTTATCCACCGCCTCCGGTGGATATCTCCGAGCAATAACGCCCTGCCCATCTTCGGCACGAGGACATGCAGCACCGGGAGTCGATGCGCATGCCTCTGTCTTCGGAGCTTTCAGAGCTTGGCCGGCCTCGCGGGAAGGTACTCTTTAGAAGGCACTTTTTAGAAGGTACTCTTTAACAGGCCCGCCGCTGCAATGGAGAAAACGTGAGGGAGAAGTGCTTCGCGCCCACGGCCGGCAATGCCATAATCAGGAACTTATTGCGCTTTCCGGCGTCATTTCATCTCACAGTCAACAAGGTTCCCTCAAAACCACATCTATGCAAAAAGACAACCCGAATGCTGAACGCTACATCGCCATCGCCCGGGCATGCCTGAAGGCCATCAACGATACCGCCGCCAACTCCGGCTCCCGGGAGGAAAAAATCCAGGCGGTGTACCAGGCCATCGACCAGGCGTTCCAGGCCGAGTTTTCCGAATACCGTCAGTCCGTCGCCATCATGGCCACCGTGCTTGAGCGGATTGCATCGGGTCAGTTGGACGGGGAGAAGGCAGCCGATCTGGCTCGTAAAACCCTGGATCAGCAGCCCGAGGCTACCCGCAACGCGCTGATTCACTGAATCCACCGTATTCACAGACCGCAGAGGCCCTATGACTCACGGACAGCCGATCCGCCCATACATTCGAGTATTGTCCTGCCTGGCGCTGTTACTGCTTGGCAGCCTTGCCCTGGCCGCAGGCGACATCCGCAAAAGCCCGAACGACGATAACCAGTACCGATACCTGGAGCTGGAGAATGGTCTGAGGGCAATTCTGGTTTCCGACCCGGCGGCGGACAAGGCAGCAGCATCGCTGAATGTTGCCGTGGGTAGCGGCGATGACCCGAAGGGACGCGAGGGCCTCGCCCACTTCCTGGAGCATATGCTGTTCCTGGGCACCGAGAAGTACCCGAAGCCCGGCGAATACCAGCAGTTCATCAAGAGCCATGGCGGCAGTCACAATGCTTTCACCGGCTTCCAGAACACCAACTACTTCTTCGACGTGCAGGCGCAGTTCCTGGAGCCCGCCCTGGACCGTTTCGCCCAGCAGTTCTCTGCTCCGCTTTTCACACCGGAACTGGTGGACCGGGAACGCAACGCGGTGCACTCGGAATTCAGCGCCGGCCAGAAAGAGGATGGCCGACGCTTTTACTCCGTGAAAAAAGCCGTGGCCAATCCGGATCATGCCTTCAGCCAGTTTGCCGTGGGCAATCTGAGCACCCTGGAAAATACCGAAGAAAACCCCCTGCGCCCGGACCTGGTCCGGTTCTGGGAAGATCACTACTCCGCCAACCTGATGACGCTCTCGGTCTATGGGCCCCAGTCACTGGACGAGCTCGAGGCCCTGATTCGGCCTCGATTCAGCGCCATCGAGAACCGGAACCTCGAGCAGAAAAAGCATCCGGAACCCATTTTCCGGAGCGATAACCTGCCAGCGAAGGTCACCGTGGATGCCATCAAGGATGTCCGCCGCCTGACCCTGAGCTTCCCGATTCCCTCCCAGCAGGAAAACTACCGGACCAAGCCGGCAAGCTATATTGCCAACCTGCTGGGCCATGAAGGCCCTGGCAGCCTGTTCGATGTGCTCAAACGCGCCGGACTGACCGACAGCCTCTCCGCCGGGCTGGGCATGGACACCGGCGAAAATGCGACCCTGGAAATCAACATGGCGCTGACGCCCGAGGGCCTCGAGCGCCAGGATGAGATCCTGCCGCTGGTATTCGACTACATCGAGCGGATACGCCGGTCCGGTATCGGCGAAGACCGCTTCCGGGAAATGCAGCAGCTGGCCACCATCGATTTCCGCTTCCGGGAGCAGGGGGAGCCACTGCACGAGGCCATGCGCCTTGCCCGCCAGCTCCAGCACTATCCGGCCGAAGATATCCTGAGTGCGCCCTGGCTGATGGAACGGTATGCGCCTGAGCAGTACCGCGACATTCTGGACCGGCTGACTCCGGACAACCTCATAGTCTTCGTGCTGGCCCCGGAGCCGGAACTGAAAGAGCCGAACACCACCCAGTGGTACGGCGCCGCCTGGCAAATGACCGGGCTCTCGCCATCGGACATCACCACCGGCGCGCCTGAACAGTTGGCCGCCCAGCTTGCCCTGCCTGAACCCAACCCCTTCATTCCTGAAGACCTTGGGCTGGTTGCCGGGGGCAACATGGCGCACCCTGTGCAACTGGGCAGCCAGGACGGGATGGAAATCTGGTTTGCCCGGGATACGCGGTTCGGCACACCCAAGGCCAACGTCTTCGTCAGCCTGCGCACGCCAGCCGCCAGGGCCAGTGCCCGCAGTACCGTGCTGACCAGGGTCCTGGTGGATGTGGTCAACAGCAACCTGAGCGCCTCCTCCTATGCCGCCAGCCTTGCGGGCCTGGATTACAGCGTCTACACCCACCTGCGGGGCATCACCATCCGCGTGGGCGGCTACAACGACAAACTCCATACCCTGCTCAACCGCATTCTGTTCCAGGTCGGTGATCCGCTGCTGACCGAACAGCGGTTCCGGATTGCCCGTCAGAACCTGATCGACAACCTGCAGAACCAGGCCAAGAACCGCCCGGTCGAACAGACCTCCGAGTTTGTCCAGACCGCCCTGATCGAAGGCGCCTGGAGCACCGATGAGAAACTGGCCGCTGCCCGGGAGATCACTCTGGACGAGCTGCGCTCCTTTGCCCGAAACCTGCTGACTGAGGTTGACCCGGTCATGCTGGCCCATGGCAATGTCACCGAATCCTACGCCCTGAACCTGGCCAGGCAGGTGGAGGCGATTGTGCTGGATGACAGCCGGCTTGCCGAAGTCCCCCGCAGCCAGGTGCGCCAACTGCCCGGGGAAGAGATCCTGGTTTCGCTGGTTGTGGATCACCCGGATACCGGCTACACCCTCTACATGCAGGGGGATAACACCAGCTTCGCGGAGCGAGCCCGCTATCGCTTGCTGGGGCAGATCATCAGCAGCCCGTTCTACGAGGAAATCCGTACCAACCGTCAGTTGGGATACATCGTGTATGCCACCCCGTTCGAAATGCTGGAAACGCCGGCGTTGGGATTTGTGGTGCAATCACCCTCGGCATCACAAACCGAGATTGATCGGGCGGTAAGGGAGTTTTCACAAAGCTTCGAGGACGTGCTGGCCGGCCTGAGCAAGGAGCGGCTGGATCGGGAAAAGCAGGCCGTGGTCAGCAAGCTGCTGGAGCAGGACCGGCAATTGGGTGACATATCGAGCCGTTACTGGCAAGAGATCGACCGTGGTATGGCAAGCTTCAACTCACGGGAGCAGCTTGCCAGGGCCGTGAAAAACGTCACAAGGCAGGAACTGCTGGACATCTTCCGCGAGTCCGTACTGGAAAGAGACCAGGCGCTGCGGGTAGTCACCGGGGGCAACGGCCTTGAGGCCGACCGTGCCCTGGGTACACTCACCGTACTGCCGCCGGTACCGGCCAGCTGACAGCGTCAGGAGGTACCCAGGAAACGGGCCCAGTCCCCGGGCTCGTCCACATCCCAGCGGGGCTCCAGCAGGAAATAGCTGAGCCCCGCTTTTTCGAGTCGTTTGCAAGTCTGCTTCAGCACTTCCGGCGTTCCCCACCCGATATCATCCAGCATGCCCTCGACTACCCGGGAAGCGCCGATCAACACGTACCCGCCATCGTCGGAGGGGCCCAGCACCACGTCATGATCCGCCAGGCACCCCACGGCATGCCGGGCATAGTCCGGATCCACCGACGGGCAATCACTGCCAACGATCAGGGCCCGGTCATACTCTTGTAAGGATTGGCGCAATGCAGCCTCCATTCGTTCACCGAGACTGCTGCCGTGTTGCGCCATCTGAATCAGTCCTGCGCCTTCCACCTCTTCGAGAATGGGCAAGGCCTCGTCGGTCGGTTCGCTCACCTCCCGGTCCCACCAGAGCTCGACCGGATAACCGGTGGCGCACAGGTTATCGAGCACCTTCAGGGTCAGCCGGATGTGGGCCTCGAGCGCCCCCAGCGGGCCCAACTCCGGCATCAGCCTGGTCTTGACCTTACCCGCTTCGGGCCACCTGGCAAACTGGAGAAAAACAGCCGAGGAAGGATTACTCAGAGGCATTTCGGACATCCGATCGATAGGCCTTCGCCAGGGATTCCGGCGATTCGCCACGCCAGTAACGCCAACGCAATCGCCACATCAGCATAATAGTACGCCAGGGACCATTCTGTTCCCAGCGCCGGCTGTCGGTGACCACCGGCTGGGTAATACACCAGGGGCGGGACACCAGGCGCAACCGCCGGGAGAACTCCACATCTTCCATCAAGGGAATTTCGCGGAACCCTCCCAGGGCCTCGAACACAGCCCGACGCACAAACATGCCCTGATCGCCGGTACAGATTCCGGTCAGGCGGGAGCGACGGTTCATAAACCAGGCGATCACCCGGAAGATCGGGCGGCAGGCACTCAGAGCCACATCGAAACGGCCCCAGCCGAAACGGCTCCGGAAGAAACTCTCAAGTTCTGCAAGGGCCGGCTCCGGCAGGCGGGTGTCGGCGTGGAGAAACAGCAGCACGTTACCCCGGGCCACTCCAGCCCCGGCATTCATCTGCAGCGCTCTGCCCTTGCCAGAGGCCACCACCCTGTCACACCAGGGGCGGGCAAGCTCTGCAGTCCCATCCGGACTGCCCGCATCCGCCACGATCACCTCATGGCCAGACCCGCGCAGCCGCTGAAGCGCCTGCAGGGTTTCAACGATGGTTCCAGCCTCTTTCCAGACCGGAACGATCACGCTTAACGACAACGGCTCGGACAAAATCACACTCCCGGAACACCACTCAGCAAACCAACACCTTGAGCCACAAGCTTTCGCCCGTTATCATACCGGCCTTCTCGCAGATTTGCCCCCGTAGCTCATCTGGATAGAGCGGCCCCCTCCTAAGGGGCAGGTAGCAGGTTCGAGTCCTGCCGGGGGTACCATCCCATCAATAGAATCAAAGAGTCAGGCACCAAAAAGCAGCCGGCCCACCAACTTGCCCCTCAACCACAAAACGATCAATTTTTAGCCGGCATTACTTTCTTGCCAGTCCAATTAATAACTTTTCTTGCCTGGCTACTGCGGTTTTTCAGGAAAGGCGATATCTCTCGGTTTTGACAGGCATTCAAGCACAGGGTCCGGTCAAAATCTGTTTGCTTGCTAGAACGACGAAATGGGGTAACGTCGAATCAGGTCTGAAATGGCGTGACCGATCCAAAAAGCAAGCAGAGGATTATTCATAATAATTGTATTCAGAACCTCTGGTAGCAAATTAACCCCCTCTGTCAGCCCCACTGGTACACGTGGAGCAATTGTCTCAGACTTCAGATCTAGACAAGCAATTCAAGCGCTTCATAAACCACTATTCAAATCAGATGGGTAGGCTGCGCTATCATAGACAGATGGCATCAATACTGCTTGATCTTGGGCTAGAATCCAAGCGCGTAGCGGGAGCGGGGGAGAGGCATCATTCAGACAGAAGCTTCAAATACAGTTTGTAATGAGCAACAGTTCTTACTTAGCCCTGAACGCAAGCCCCTACAATTACATGTCGATCCGCTACGTCGGCCTTATGCGAGCCATGCGCCGGCGACCCACTGGTTATTCTCTGGGTGCAGGTGAATATTGCTGACTGTCTTCAGCCTCTTATCCGCTGCAAACTCTGCCTGCTTGAACAAGGCCTGATTCTCTTCTCTGCTGGGCGTCAGCGTTCCAGTGACACCGTTTGTTTTTAACCACTCAGCAAATGCATCTGGATTGGTCTGAACATCACCGTTGGGTTTGACCCAGTAGGCGGTGTATTCCTGCCGCATTCTATTTCCCTGGTCGTTCTGCCACCTGAGGAGACTGGTTAAAAGCGCTCCTCCCTTTAGGGAGTGATTCTCGATAACTGCGCTCAGGCCCATAAAGTCGTAGCTCTTTGCCTTTCTGAGCAGGTACTGCATCAAAAAGGAATCCAGATCCAGCATGTGGGTGTTTGGGCGGTTGACCACCAGGTCGCGATCCAGAGTGACTTCATAGCGGCTCCGCTCCACGCCCAGTTCATGTTGAACCGCTTCTGGAAGCCGAATATGAAAAAGCCGTCCATCGTGAGTTGTCTCAACAACCTCGATGTTGAGCATTCTGAACATACCCACTACAAACGCCACGCCGTGTTCGTGGCCTATCCTCAAGCTGCTGCCGGTTTCGTTCGGATCAAAGCCTGCAGCGTGCTCGAAAAGCTCCCGTTGCTTCTCAGTTGCCGCTTTTGCCCTTTCCAGTGCCTCGGAAATGCGCTCCTGAGTCCGAGTAATCCCCTCAACGGTGGCTTGCTCAAGGATCTGATTAACGTCTAGCAAATCCGCAAGCTCGCCAAGAATGTCGTCGCGAAGCTGCTCGTTGTATTCGGTACTCACCCCAGCCAGGTCCTCTACAACCTGGTCGATGCGGGTGTACATGAGCTCCATGACCTGTTCATCAGCGGTGTCCGGTGAATGAAGATTAAAGACGACTACCCGCTTCTTTTGACCGTAACGGTACAAGCGCCCAATGCGCTGAACCAGGCGCATCGGGTTCCAGGGTAGGTCAAAATTCACCAGGATGTGGCACTTCCGCTGGAGGTTAATACCCTCGCCACCTGCCTCCGTCGAAATAAGAAAATTAGCAGTGTCCTCAAAGCGGGCTATGGCATCGCGCCGCTGGGTATGGGGCATCGAACCATTGATCAGCTCTACACTGCGCTCACCAAACCGGGTCTTCAGCGCGTCACGAATATAGGCCTGGGTAGTCCGGTACTCGGTAAAAATCAGAACCTTCTCGTTCGGATTGCTGCCCAGGATTTCGGTAATCAGTTGATCGATAAACCCTTTCAGCTTTCTGTCGTCGCCACGTAAGCCGTCAGCTTCAGCGATGAGTTCGTCCAGCAGTTCGAGCTCTCCCTCGAAAAATTCTTTGGCGTCTGTGTAGAGCTGCTCTTCCCATTCGCCAAAAAAGCGCTGATCCTGATTTTCAATCTCCTCAAACTTGATACCATCGAGCATCTCACCTTCAAGTCGCGCCTTCCGATTGATCAGAGCCTGATGAATCGCCGCAACGCTGGAGGCCGCCAGTTTCCGGTATACTGTCATGACGAAGCCAATGGCGTTACCCTTGAAACCCAGCGCAGCGCCGGCGGCATAACCCTTCCTCAGATAGTCCTGCAGTTTTTCATCGAACTCCTTTGCTTTTTCAGACACGCGCACCGGCAGCGACTGGGTGGTTTTACCTTTGAACAGGAAGTTCCCTTCCGCATCCGTTACGTCCGCTTTGTTATTGCGGAATACCATCTCTCCGATGATTTCGGGATTCAACGCCAGCGTGGTGATTTCTTCCTTGCGCTCCGGATGAAGCAGCTCCAGAAGTGCCTGGAACTTGTCCTGCATACCCTGGTGGGGTGTAGCGCTCAAAAGAATTAAGGCATCCGTGTTGCGGCGGAGGTTTGCCGCCAGCTGGAACCGTTGGGATGTATCCAGTTTCATTCCGTACTGCCGCCGGCTGAGTCTGTGGGCTTCGTCAAAAATGACGATATCCCACTTCCCGGCTTGCTGGATTTGTTCCAGGTTCTCTGGGTTCTTAAGGCGATCAATGGAAGCGATAACGAAATCAAACATCTTCCAGTGGCGAGGCTCATTGATCATAAAGTCCTCACCGTAAATCTGGAACTCCCCCATTTTGAACTTGTAGTTGAGCTCCTCCTGCCACTGCTTGGTCAAACCTGCAGGAGTAACCAGTAGCACCCGCTTGAGGTGTCCTCTTTGTTTGAGAGCGGCGAGGAGCATGCCTGTCTCGATTGTTTTTCCGAGACCTACATCATCGGCAATCAGCCAATTGAGGTGGCCAGATGCAAGGATGTGGTGAACCAAGTGGATCTGGTGAGGAAGTGGATCAATTTCCAGATTCGACAGGGAGCCGGTGTTCTCATTCCACATTTCCAAGGCATGTGCCAACGATTTGAGCCTGAAACGCTCAGCTCCGTCCTCAGGACCGGTATCGCCAAGAATGAAACGATGTCTCGCCCCCTTTATCTGTCGGAGATTCTCGTACGGCAGCCATGCCTGACGACCCAACTGAAGGAAGTCGACAAGTGCTTGGTCTTTTCCACCGATTGTTCTTACTCGCTGGATTACTCCCTCACCAAGAGACGCTCTTACTCGTGAATTGGGCAGGTCCTGTACTTCTATCTGCGGTTTGAGACCACTCCGGAGGTTATCCAAAGATTCAATAGAAACCTGGCCGGATTTCTGCCACTTAACAGTGATAACCACATCATCGCCTCGATCCACAGAATCGACGACACGGCCCACTACTTCTTCGCCAGACGATGAGACCTTTTTTACCCAGCAGTTTTTGACGGGCAGAAGACGACTGCTACCTTGGCTCACTTTTTATCCTTCTCTTCGTCAAATGCTTCTTTCGGTAGTACTTTGAACTTATTTTCTATTCCCGGCATGGCGAATCCACTATCTGCACCGAGCTCCATGAGTTCGTCCCTCATCTCTGATATTTCACTCAAGAGCTCCGGGTTATCAACGCCCCACTCATCATGGACCGGGAAACTAAAGAGAAATCCAAGATCGCCCGGGAGAGTCCGTCTACTCGCACCCATTCGATACCGGAGGTACTTGAGAAATGCGTGGAAGTGGCGCCGCAACCGGTTATTGAAATACCACTCTTCAAAGAGCTCTTCGATAAAGGCTTCAATTTCGAATTCATCTGGAATGGATGGGAAGCAACGGATAAGCCTCAACGCATCTGCCCAGCTGAAATTCTTGTAAACGGCATCGGCCTGCATAAACGGCGCGTTGGAGCGCATCCGGAATGCGGTCCAGAGATATTCATTGCTAAACCAGATTGTGCGGACCTTTCTTGCCAAGACAATCTGCTCTGGCACAGCACCTCGTTCGATCTGGCTTTCGATCGCAATACGAGCTGCGCCCCACCCACTTTCCACGAAGATTGATTCAAGGAGGGGCAGATATTCCCTATCCCATCCCACTCGTTCGAGGACATCTACGGCAGCCTGTCGGGCTCGCATTTCTCTGGGGATACCGGTAAGCGTGAGGTCCTCGTCGTCGGTTTCACGACTCGCCTCGTCATCGAAGTCGTCGAGGTCTTCCCAGCCAAAATCCTCAGACTCAAAGTCATCCAAGGGGTAGTCTTCTACCGCCTCTGCAACAGGATCTATTTCGTCAAGGTCATCCTCAACATCGACGATGTCGAGAATGTTGCTGTCGTCATCTGGTAACTCAAGGTTGCCTTCGGACTTTTCTGAATCATCATCGCTTTCGAAGGAAAGGCTCAATTGAGATTCTGAACGATCTGGCGTTTCCCTCTGTTTGGGAGCAGAGATCTCACGGGATGCTCCCTCACCCGTTACCTCTGACCGGGATTCAAATGCCTCGGAGACATCTGGCTCTTCCATGCCGACATCCGAATCAACTCTACCAGGCTCATCAAGCTCACTTTCGTCAGTCCCATGTGCGATATCAACGGAAACGGCATCATTTTTCTTTGCGCGCCCCCTTTTGATGATCGTAATTTGAGGCTCGGAATCTTCAGGCGTTTCTGGGGCACTTCGTTTCTCGGGCTGTCGCTTCAAGTGGAGTGTGCCCGATCCTTCCCGATTCAGTACCTCGTCCTCCACGGGCTCAGCGCTGACTTCTTCTAGGGGAGAAAACTCATCGTTTGACGAATCTCCAGCTAACTCTTCAATATATTCTGCGTCTGCGTCGCTGAAGGCTTCTGGTGAGTAATCGTCATGGGAAGCGGGATTCGGGGCGGGGTTAGTTTTGGCAAGAGATCGTCGCAAGTAGACAACCGCTTTCTCCGGCTGGCGGTCCAGGAGATAAACCCGGCCCAGCGCGCTGAGAAGCGACGTATTGTTCGGGGAGTCGAAGATCGCTTCCTCAAGGAGGTCGATGGCGGCCTGACGTAACCCCTGGGTAACAAGCTGATTGACTTGCGTCAGCAAGGATGTCGTCGCTTCTGTCGACTTTCGACCTGCATCATTGTGCATTGTGTTTGTTAGTCCCTAACACCAAACAACTCCCTCTACTGCTAGCGACTCTCTACTCGGCAGACAACTGAACATTGCCGATATCCCGGAGTAACCGATTATTGGTCGCAGGCTCTGATTGCCAAAGGATAGCCTGCGACTTTCTTGTAGTAGCTTCAATACTGATTGATTCGGCGGATTTTTCCAAGCATCGAAAAGCCTTTCAGATCAGTTTCACGGGCTCACACCACTAGAATACGCAAGGAGAGCGACATTAAATGTCGCAAGTCGATGGACCCACAACCGTAGACAACCTCCCTATCAACCACATTTACACATTTATATGCACAACTCATTTATTTGGCACCAGAAATTTTAAATCGACAGTGCCTGGTATATGCTCGTGTTCAAGTAGGCGACACATATGGAAGATAGGAAACGTTCACTGATGCCGAACCTCTACGTATCCCCTCTGTCAAGGTAGTTGGAGCCCCACCCGACGTTAGACTCTACCAATGAAATGGGGCGAGACAGAGGGGCGACATACTCGATAAAAGTTACAACGAAGTCAGAGGAAAATACCAGCGCTTCTATTGGGGTTCAAAAGTCCCCAAAAACACAGACGCCAGGGCTCTCAGGGCCTTCCACATTTTTATGAAAAGGTGAGCACTTTCGCCGATATGCAGGCAGTGGTATTCCCTAGTGGCGCGTAGTGTCCAAGTGTACTCACCGGCCAGATTTGTTTGCCATTCTGCCCGGCTGATTACCTCTAAGGACACTTGGAGTCCACTTCGTACATCCCTCAATACAGCAGCATCAAAACCTCGGATTTCAGGCGTTGCCACATTTGATCACATTTCAAAAGGTTTATGGTCATCATCCTCCACTAGGCTTTGAAGTGTCGATAAATCAATGTTGCTGATGGACAACCAACAATAAAGCCTGAGGAGCAAACGCATGAAAAACGGCATATTGGAATCAAAGAACTTCTCTCACCTTCTGGCTCTCGCCCGAGGTGCCCGTGCAGGCAACATGGGGGCAAGCGAGAACTTGGCACGCCAGCTTCGCAACGCATCAAACGCCAAAGCGGTATTACGCCAACTCAAGCAGCAACTGCATCAGGACGAGATTGAACGAGAGAAACTGGCACTGCAGCGTCGAGCTGAGAGGGAGAGAAAACAGCATGCTCGCTTCCCGCCAACACACCCGCTGTTCCGGAAAAGCAGAGCCACCGGAGGCCGGAAGAATCATGATGCAATGAAGAGAGCGGTGCTGTGTGGCGGGTTCGAAACGAACAGAACCCGCCATTAGCCACGTTGTTTGTGCGGTCGGATTTCCGGACCATTACTTGTCCAGGTCCTCCTCACAGGCTCGCAGGTCGGCCTCTCGCCACCGAGCGATCTTGGGGGCGAGCTTGACCGGTTTCGGAAAGCGCCCTTCACGAATACAACGCCAAATGCTCTTGGGAGAGACCCCGTAAGGTTTGCTGACTTCTTTGATGCTCCCAGGCAGATCTCGCGACGACAGAGGCCCACCGTCGTGACCAGGAGCCAAGAACGTGAGCCGATTTCCTGTCCGGCCGCTGGCGGCCGACATTGCAATACCAGACCGTCTACTGCCGGGGGTACCATCCTGCCAATTCTGCGATTGTGATATTCCGCCCTCTTTTTTTCGCCCGGGATTCAGCTCCGCCAGAAATGCGGAGAAAACATCACAAACACACTCAACAGCTCCAGTCGACCCAGTAACATGGCCACCATCAGGACCCACTTGGCGGCGTCGGGCAGCGACTGGAAATTTCCTGCCGGGCCAATGATTTCGCCGAGCCCGGGCCCTACGTTTGCGAGGGCGGTCGCCGCACCGGTCAGACTGGTCACCATGTCCAGCCCGAGGGCAGCAAGGAGCGCCGCGACAACGGCCAGCGTCGCCAGGAAGATGAAGGAAAAAGCCACGCTGGATGCGACAATCTCGTCACTGATGATCCGGCCGTTATAATGTCGCGCCAACACGGCATTGGGATGAAGCAAGCGTAGAACCTGTTCCCTGAGCAGCAGCATCGAGAGCTGGAAACGGAAAATCTTCATGCCGCCACTGGTGGAGCCGGAACACCCACCTACAAAGGTCAGGAAGAAAAAGAGAACGACAACGAATGGTCCCCACAGGGAATAATCTTGCGAGGCGTATCCAGTGGTAGTGACCACCGATGTCACATTGAATAGCGCGTGAACAAACGCATCGAGCGGGAAAGCCCCTTCCCTCACAACCCGGTAGACCGTAATCAAACCTGCCATTACCAGCAGAAACTGGACAAAAAAGTGAACCTGTTTATCCCTGAGTAATGGCTGGGCATGGCCATTCAGCAATCTGACAAACAGGAAGAACGGCACTCCTCCGAGCATCATGAATGCGGAAGAAGCAAACAGAATCGAAAGTTCGTCAAACTGTCCCATGGAACTGTCCGACGTTGAGTATCCACCCGTGGATACCGTCGTTAATGCGTGGTTGACCGCGTTGAACAAGTCCATGCCAAGGGCCCAGTAAACGAGGACACAACCGGAGCTGAGTGCCAGATAGCTGAAAACCAGCCCCCGGGCAAGACGATTGGTACGGGGCACGGCTTTTTCTGTCCATTCCGAGGATTCAGTAGCAAACAGGCGCATACCACCAATGCGCAGGAACGGCAGGATGGCCACCGCCATGCCAATAATTCCGATACCCCCCATCCACTGCATAATGGAGCGCCATAGCAGGATATCGTCCGGTAAGTGATCAAGCCCCGTCATGATCGTGGATCCGGTGGTGGTAACCCCGGAAATGCTCTCAAAGAACGCATCCGTGACAGAAAACCTGAGGTCGCTCATCAGCAGTGGGAGGCTGGAAAACAATGGAATGACAATCCAGGCCGAGACCGTAAGAATGAACATCTGACGCTGTTTGAGGACTTGATGTTTACGCCCGGCACTCAGAAAGCAGGCAATTCCGACCAAAAAACTGATGCATGCTGACTTTACGAATGCCATCCAGTCAGGAGTATCGCCGAACATCAGCAGATTGACCGGGAGCGTCATCATAAAGCTAAGCAGGATCAGGAGAAAACCGAGAATCTGAATAACCGGCAAGAGATGTAACAACGGCATAGTCAGTAGCGCATGGCCCTTTGGGAAAGTCGTTTGGCAATCACACAGCGTGGCTACCAATACTCCGGTCGTGCCGGATTGGATCAGAAGCTAAAGGAAAGCAAAAACGATAGGACTATAGCACACACCAGCGGGATTTTTTACGCTATTTTTAAGGGTACAATGGAGCCGGATCGTCGGCTTTATGCGACTATGTTTGACGCATGTACGCTATCAACCACCCCCGATCGGGGTGGTTGTCATTTTCTCATTCAGGCTCCCGGAGATTTGTTTTCATCATGGTTGAACAGCAGCAGATCATTGTGATTGGTCTTGGGGTGTTCGGAGCGACTATTGCCACCGAACTGACCCGGCTCGGGCACGATGTGCTCGGAATCGACTCGGATGCCCACCGGGTCGACCGGATGGCGGACCTGATAACCCATGCCGTCATTGCCGACGTAACCGATGAATCCAGCCTGATCGAGCTGAATGCCGGCAGTTACGATGTGGCTGTGGTTGCCATCGGCCGAAGCGTCGAGGCCACCATGCTGGCGACGCTTCAGCTAAGGGAGCTCGGCGTGGAGAAGGTTTGGGCCAAGGCACTGACCAACCAGCATCACCGGATTCTGGAGCGCCTCGGGGCGACACGTATCATTGCCCCTGAATATGAAATGGGCGTTCGCATTTCCCAGGAACTGAACTATCCCATGGTTCATGACTACCTGAGTCTGGATAACGATTATTTTGTTGTGGAATTCCGCGCGACAGCCGATCTCGTCGACAAAACCATCGGAGACCTGGTTGGAAACCTGGACGTTAAACCCCTGGTTGCCAAACGGCACAAAAAGGCACACACAAACCCGGACCACACCTGGGCTATCCTGGCCGGTGACAAACTGGTTCTCGGTGGCCAGCTGGACGATCTCAGAAAACTCGCTGACAACCTATGACTGTTCGCCTGTTTGACCGAGTCGGCAAGAGGCCGGGGCCCGACAACCACCGGAGGATCAACCCTCCGAGACTGTTGCTGCAAAGTTTTCTGGTGCTGATCGGTCTCGGCGCGGCACTGCTCAAGCTGCCGTTTGCGACGACCAGCCCGATCACCTGGATGGAAGCTGCTTTTACCGCTACCTCGGCAGTTACCGTGACCGGACTCGTCGTCGTGGACACCGGCAGTCAGTTCACCCTGTTCGGCCAACTGGTGATTCTGACACTGATCCAGCTGGGCGGTCTGGGACTGATGACCTTTGCCGTCCTCACTGCCCTCGCCCTGGGCTTCAAACTCAGGCTTCAGCATCAGCTGGCGGCCCAGGAGGCTTTCAATGAGATATCGCTCCATACCGCCCGCAAAGCCGGTGCCTCGATCGCCGGATTCGCCCTTACCGCCGAACTGATTGGTATTGTCATCCTGGGCAGTTTCTTTGTGCCGGAACTGGGCTGGTCTGAAGGGATTTATCATGCGATTTTCTACACCATTTCGGCATTCAATAATGCCGGGTTCGCGCTGTCACCGGACAGCCTGTCCGGGTTTGTTACCCATCCAGGAATCACACTGTCGGTGACTGCCCTGTTCATCGCCGGCGGTCTGGGCTACATCGTGATGATGGAGCTGTTCGAGCACCGCTCCTGGCGCAAGCTTTCGGTCTACGTAAAGATCATTCTCGGGGCTACGCTGCTTCTGAACGTCATTGCAACGGTGGCGGTGCTGGTGCTTGAGTTTGGCAACCCGGAGACGCTCGGAGCACTGGACAGTTTCACCGATAAACTCCTGGCAGCCTGGTTTCAGGGCACCACACCCAGAACCGCCGGTTTCAACACCCTCGATATCGGCGCCCTGACTGCAGGCACAAGTGTCTTGATGCTGCTGCTCATGTTCATTGGCGGGGCGCCCAACTCGACATCCAGCGGGATCAAGATATCCACGTTTGTCATCCTGCTGGCCGCTACCCGCTCCTTTCTCCGGGGTAATCTCAAGGTCTCGTTTTTCTGGCGTTCACTCAGTCAGGAAACGGTCCTCAAGGCACTGGCCACAGCAACCCTCGGCATGGCGATCATATTCCTGGCGGTATTTTTCCTCTCGGCCACCGTTGATGACGAATTTCTGAACATCGCCTTCGAGGCTGTCTCCGCGTTCGGCACCGTAGGGCTTTCCAGGGGCACCACCGGCGAGCTGGGAACTGTCGGGCAGTGGATCATCATGGCTGTGATGTTGATCGGGCGTCTTGGCCCACTGACCCTCGGCTACACGCTGACGGTCCGGAGAAAGTCGCACGTGCAATACGCTACGACCGAGTTCCCTGTGGGATAAATGGCAGATGGCCAACCTGAACAACGACGCACCCGGCGCCAGAGGATTACCACGATGCAGAACACACACTGAAAACCGGCAAGGCCAGTGGTGCGTTCTCCGGCATCCGCTGCGATTGACCATGGCGCTCTGAGCCGATTGAAGCTGACCGGGCCAACTACCCGCGGGTGGTTGGGGGCTGATAAAAGGGAATCGCTGACGGAAGACAAATCAGTTACAATATGTCAATTATTGCAACAGTTTTCCCGGCACGGCTATCGATGGATATCACTGAACACAAACGCCATATCATCATCACAGCCGTCGTCGCTGTTGTACTCACAGGCATTCTGGTCGCCACCATTGTAGCCGCGCCCCTGATCAACCAGCTCCACTCCCGGGCCGAACTCTCCGCTGCCAACTTCGCCGGCGCCAGGGCCGCCAGCATCCACGCTGCCTTCGACCAGCACCGCAACCTGGCCGCACAAACCGCCAGTCGCTCGGAACTGGCCAGAAGACTGGCGCAGTATCACAACGGCGAAATCACACGGACGGACCTGGCGAACTTTACCCGCCCTCGCCTCGCGGACGCAGCAGAAGGCCTGACCAACCTGCAGGCCATCCTTCGCTACGATGCCGATGGCTCAGAACTGGTTCGCATTGGTCCGATGGCGGACCGGTTACCTGCCCGGCTACCGCTGCAGGAGCATCTTGATATATTGGCATACCCCCTGAACAGCGGAGTGACCAGCCCGCCCCTGCTCCATGTCGCCAGCCCGATCACCTCGGAGAATCAAGCGGTGGGTTTTGACGTTCTGCTGTTCAGCCTGAATTCGCTCCAGGGCCTTTTCGAGGGCCCGGATAATTTACGGATCTGCCTGCTTGACAGCGACCGCACCAAACGAATCACCATTGATCAGACCACAGGTCAGTTTGTCCTGACCCCGGCAGGCCCGTGCCTGGCGAATCAGTTGAAGGTGCAAACCAGCGAGGGCGGGGAGTCGTTCCGGGCCACACTGGAAGATGGTACCCGGATGATGTCCTTTCTGCGCCCCTTGCCCGGCTATGAGTGGGAAGTGCATGTGTGGGCAGAAACCGATGAAATCTTCGGCACGGTTATCCGGGACATTGTTTTCAGTGTCATGGTCACCCTCGCGCTATCCTTTCTGGCTGGTTTGCTGGTGTGGCGATCCCTGAGGCCGGTCCTGCAGAGGATCGCTGAACAGGCATCCGAGCTTGCCAGGTCCAACAGGGAGCTCCAGTTGGCGCAGCGCAAGATCCGGCGTCAGGCCGACCATGACCTGCTGACCGGCCTGCCAAACCGGGCCGCCCTGCTCAACACTCTGAGGCAAGCCGTCGATCGCGCCAGAGGTGATCACACCCGCTTTGCCCTGATGTTTGTCGATCTGGACCACTTCAAACCGGTCAATGACCGATACGGCCACCAGGCCGGGGATGAACTGCTGAAAATGGTCGCGAAACGCCTCGGAGGATGTATTCGGGAAGAAGATGTCGTGGGCCGACATGGTGGCGATGAGTTCCTGGTGATTACCGCGCCCCTGGCCAACATCGATGATGCAGAAGTAATCGCACAGAAAATCATTGCCGTGGCCGCACAACCATTCCGGATTGAAGATGACGCCGTGCAGGTGGGCGCCTCGGTGGGCGTGGCCATCTATCCGGACAACGGCGCCACCGTAACAGAGCTCCTGCAGGCGTCGGACGCCGCCATGTACCGGGCCAAAGCCTCCGGGCGCGGCGGGGTCAGCTTTGCCTGACGCATCTCACCCGTTCTGGTACTC
>Ga0114984_1000043_pt1 | contig 49393 bp, 33 predicted proteins | sample Shrwel1BS1Day1_FD_96987 | JGI IMG/M metagenome (GOLD analysis project Ga0114984, IMG submission 96987) | Subsurface microbial communities from deep shales in Ohio, USA - Utica-3 well 1 S-1-Day1 | ecosystem: Environmental > Aquatic > Deep subsurface > Shale gas/oil reservoir > Produced water/Flow...
GCTTCCAGCTGGAAGCTGTGCATGTCGTTCAGGACGAAATCGAGTTTGGCGGTATTGTTCTCGCTGGTCTTCTCGGGGTAACCACCGACAATGTCGTCCTCGTCGCGCTTGTAGCGCGAGCCATAGAGGCTCAGGGCCAGATGCTCCTGGACCAGCGGACCGCTCAGGTAATAGCGAGTCTGTCCCGCCGTGCCGGCGGCGTCATCTTCATGTAGCAGGTGGTCATAGCTGATCTGGCCGGACCAACTCGCAGCTGTGGTCTTCTTGGTAATGATATTGATCACGCCAGCCAGGGCGCTGGAGCCGTACAAAGAAGACATCGGGCCGCGAATCACCTCGATACGTTCGATGGCCGACATCGGCGGCAGCCAGCCGAACTGAGTCGCACTGCCGAAACCGTTGTAGTAGGCCTCACCTGAGGAACCCAGTGGTTTGCCGTCGACCATGAACAGCGTGTAGGCCTCACCCAGACCACGGATGTTGATCGACGTGCTCTCCAGCTTTCCGCCTGCGCCACCTTCGATAGATACGCCGGGAATGTCCTGTAGGGCGTCGGTGACGTCGCGGTAGTACTTACCTTCCAGTTGCTCCTTGGTGATGACCGTGATCGAGGCTGGGGCCTCGATCAACTGTTGCTCGTAACCAGATGCTGTGACGACTACGTCTTTGAGGTTCAGCGCCTCTGTACCCTCAGCGGCGTATCCGATTGCTGGTGCCAGCGAAATGGCCGCGGCGAGAACCGTAGGACGAAAACCCAGTAGACGATTGGCATGTCGCATAGACATTATTGCTGAACTCCCCTTAATGGATAATACAAATGATAAGTGATCTCATTATTGTGGGCGGCGACTATGCCAGCGATCGCTGACGCCAACCTGACGGGGGAGAGAACTAATCCGACGCGGAGAAGCTTGCGCCTGCGCATCCTGGTTGCTCTGTTGCTGGTGTTCGCATTGGGCTTCGGCAACCTGGCGATTCACCTCTATGGCACCCGTGACGAGCTGCGAAGGACGATGCTGGAGCTTCAGGCGCATGCCGTCACAGAGGGGATACGGGACGAGAGAGACATGAGCCGGCTGCCGCTCAGTTATGCCGGAGAGCCATTGGGCTACACCCTTTATTCGGCGCAGGGAGAAGTGCTGTGGTTCTCGGAAAACCTGGATCGACCAAGCCGTTTGCGTACTGCCATGTTGGAGCAGGGAAGTCGCTGGTGGCGCTGGAGCCCAATCGGTGGGCGTGTGATCAATGTTCCGGTGCGCCTGCCTGATGGTGCGACGTTGATGGTGACGCGCAACGATGCGAAAGAGCGCGGGACGATTGATCGTCTGCTGCTCGAACGTCTACGGCAGAGCCTCTTGATCATGCTGCCGCTGGGTCTGTTGTCAGTGCTGTTGATCCTCTGGTTACTCAACTGGACGTTGCGCCCGGTGAGGCGTGCTGCCGATCTGGCTGCTTCCATTGGGCCCGGGGAGTTGAACCGACGCATCCCTCTCACCAATTTGCCCGTGGAAATCCGGCCCTTAGCCGAAGCGGCCAATCGAGCACTCGATCGTCTGGCTGAGGCCTTTGCTGGTGAACGTCGTTTCGTGGCGGATGCGGCTCACGAACTGCGCACGCCACTGACGGTGCTCGACCTGCGCATGCAGGAGGCTCGCGAGAGTGAACGCCCGGATTGGCCGGCCTTGGAGGGTGAAATGCGTCAGATGCGTCGTTTGGTCGGGCAACTGCTCGAACTGGCGCGTCAGGAGGGAATGGCGGGTACGCAGCAGAGGGGCGAGCAGACGAGTCGCGTGTCACGTGTGATCCGTGAGTCGGTGGCGAGCATGCTGCCCTTGTTCGAGGCCAGGGATCGTGAGCTGAGCGTTGACGTTGAGGATGGCTTGGTTTGCCGGGGTAATCACGATGAATTACGCGAGGTGATGCTCAACGTGCTGGAGAATGCCCTGCTGCATGGCGCAGGGACAGTCCGGGTGCGGGGGCGGAAGTCCGCCGGGAATGTCGTCATTGAGGTTTGCGATCAGGGTGAGGGGGTCGCACAAGATCAGCGGGAAGCAATGTTCCAGCGTTTCAGCAAGGGGCGCCAGGGCAGTGAGGGGACGGGGCTTGGCCTGGCCATCGTGCGCCGTATCGTGGAGAACTCCGGTGGCCGCGTTGCTTTCATCGATGGACAAGCCAGCACGTTAAGTATCGTGTTGCCTTTAACGCAGCCTGCTGATGCGCACCAGCACCGGCTTTAGCAGCAGACCGTAGAGCTAGAATATTCATCGCCGGCAGCGAGTGCTGCTCACTCCGAGTATATTTTCCCGTGCCAGAAGTGCCAGCACAGCACTTCTGGCACTTGGAGTATTTCAACGAAGCAACGACCATTCTTCTGGGCCAACACCTATCTGGATGTGAAGAAGGATTTGAAAGGCCGGTATCCAAGCACTACTGGCCGGACGATCCCTTGATTGCCGAGCCCACTGCGCGGGCCAAGCCGCGCAAGTGAGGGCTCAGGGTGTTTCGCGGCGTAGCGCTGCGCCCAGTTGCACTTCCAGGCCATCGCCATGGGCGATGAACTGCAGGGTGCAGCCGCAACGTTCAGCGATGGCCTTGACGATGGAAAGGCCAAGGCCGCTGCCGTCGCTGTCGGCGCTGCGCCAGAAGCGCTCGGTGAAACGCTGCAGGCGTTCAGGGGTAATGCCTGGTCCTTGGTCGCGTACCTTGAACAGCACGCCATGCAGGCCATCAAGGGCTATGTGCAGAGACACCGAGGTTCCTGCTTTGGTGTGGCGGCGGGCGTTTTCCAGCAGATTGCGCAATGCCGCGATGGCCAGGGCCGGTGGCATCGCCAGACAGCGTTCGGGCAGATCGTCGGCGCAGCTCAGCTCGATTGCCGCACCGCTTTTCTGCGTGGCATCGGCGATGGCCTGACGAGCGATCTGCAACGGCCGGCAGGGTAGGCCTTCATCGAACGGCAGGTTGCCCTCGACCCGTGCCAGCATCAGTAACTGTTCGAGGATGCGTTGCAGGTGGTCGGCGCCCTGTTCGGCCATGGCGATGGCCGTGCGTGCGTTGTCGCCCTCGGTCATTGCCGCCACTTGCAGATGGGTTTTCACCGCCGTCAGCGGGCTGCGCAGTTCGTGTGCGGCGTCGTCGGTCAACCTGCGTTCGCGCTCCAGGGTGTCGCCGATGCGTTGGAACAGTTGGTTCTGCGCCTCTACCAGGGGCGCCAGTTCTGCCGATAGACCGGTCAAGGGCAGCGGCTCGCTGGTATTGGCGCTGCGCCCGGCGAGTGCGGCGCGGATGCGTTCCAGTGGCGCCAGGCCGCGACCGAGCCCGATCCACAGCAAGGCCAGGCTACCGAGCAGGGCGACTACGACGGGCAGCGCCGCAGCCAGCAGGATCGAGCGTTTCAGCGTGGCGCGCTCATCCAGGCGATCGGCCGTGGTAATGCGCAGATCACCCTGGATCAGGGTGAAGCTGCGCCAGGGGCGGTCACCGATGATCTGGTCGCGAAAACCTTTCTGACCCGCGTCGAGCAGGTCGTCCGGGGTCGAATGGCTGCGCGCCAGTACCTCGCCGCGCAGCGAGCTGATCTGGCAGGCCAGACCGTTGGGAATACCCAACTGTTCTGCGCTCAAATGTGGCACGCCATCATTGGCCGTGCGTGCCTGCGGTAGTTGCACCAGCAAGCCCGCAACCATGCGCGCGGAGGCGGCCAGGCGTTCGTCGAGCGACTGCATTAGCTGGTTGCGCAAGTCATAGAGCATCCAGGTCGCGGCCAGCGACCAGAGCAGGACGAAGGCGGCGCCAAGGCCCAGGGTAAGGCGCAGACGCAAGGTCATGGCTGCTGCCCCTCATGCCCGGCAGGGCCGAGGCGATAGCCCAGGCCGCGCACGGTTTCTACGATGCCGTTGCCGAGCTTTCGCCGCAGGTGATGGATATGCACGTTGAGGGCGTTGCTCTCGACCTCGTCATCGAGGCCGTAGACCGAGTCCTTGAGGTGTTCGCTGCTGAGGATGCGCCCCGGATTCTGCAGCAACGCCTGCAACAGCGCCTGTTCGCGGCGCGAAAGATCGATGGGCTGGCCGCAAAGACTCACCGCACAGGTGGTCGGGTCGTACTGCAATGGCCCGTGATCGATCAGGTGCGTGGTCCGGCCTGCGGCGCGGCGCAGCAGGGCGTGCAGGCGGGCAGCCAGCTCGCGCAGATCGAAGGGTTTGGTCAGGTAGTCGTCGGCGCCGGCCTGCAGACCAGCAACCCGCTCGGCGATGGCGTCGCGTGCGGTGAGGATCAGTACCGGCAGTGCCATGCCGTCGCGGCGCAGGCGTTGCAGCAAGGCCAGGCCGTCTTCGTCGGGCAGGCCGAGGTCGAGAATCAGCAGGTCGAAATGGCTGTGCTGCAACAGGCTTTGCGTCGCCGCCGCACTGGCCGCATGGGCGACGGTGAACCCCTGGGCTTGCAGGCCGGCGATCACGCCGCTGGCGATCAGCGAGTTGTCTTCGGTAAGCAGAACATGCATGGGCGGTAGTGGCGGCAGAGGGCGAGTCGACAGTATCGCTCATCGCGATTAAGGCAGGATTATTGGCGCTGATTGGCGGGCTGTTAATCGGCTGTTAATTGCACTTTGGCATCCTCGACATCTCCTCAGTTGCGCGGTGTCGTCATGCGTTTGCTCGTTGTTCTCCTCAGTCTGTTCTGTAGCGCCGCGTTTGCCTCGTTGCCCATCGACGGCCTGCGCTCGGGCGATGACTTTCTCGCTGCCGAGCAGGCATTCGTGCTCGACGTGCAGCAGCAGAGCGAAGGTGAAACGACGCTGAGCTGGGACATAGCGCCTGGTTACTACCTGTATCAGCAACGGCTCAAGTTCACTGGCCTGACCGATGAGCAGGCGCCAGAGCTACCGCCGGGCCTGGCTCATGAGGACGAATATTTCGGTGCCTCGCAGATCTATCGTGAGCGCCTGCAACTGACCCTGCCAGCCGAGGCGCGCGGGCGTATCCAGGTGCAGTGGCAAGGCTGTGCCGATGCCGGTCTGTGTTACCCACCGCAGACCCGGATGCTCGATCTTGGTGGTACTGGCGCCACCGAAGCCGGTCGGGCCGATGACCTGGCCTTGCTCGATGGTCTGCAGCAGCAGGCGCTGTGGCTGAGCATGGCAGTGTTCTTCGGCCTGGGCCTGCTGCTGGCGTTCACCCCTTGTTCACTGCCGATGCTGCCGATTCTTGCGGGTATCGTGGTGGGTAGCCGCGCTTCGCCATCACGTGGCTTTGCCCTGGCGGGTAGTTATGCGCTGAGCATGGCGCTGGTCTATGCGCTGCTCGGCGTACTGGCGGCAGCGCTCGGCGCCAATCTGCAGAGTCTGTTGCAGCAACCCTGGTTGATCGCCTCGTTCGCGGCGCTGTTCGTGCTGTTGGCGCTGCCGATGTTCGGTTTCTTCGAGTTGCAATTGCCGGCTGCGCTGCGGGATCGCCTGGAGCGGGTCGGGCGCGGGCAGCAGGGCGGTAGCCTGGTGGGGGCCGCTTTGCTCGGCGTGCTCTCTGGTCTGCTGGTCGGCCCCTGCATGACTGCACCGCTGGCGGCTGCCTTGCTGTTCATCGGGCAGAGTGGCGACCTGTTGCAGGGCGGCCTGGTGCTGTTCGCGCTGGGGCTGGGCATCGGTACGCCGCTGGTGCTGCTGGTAACGCTGGGCAATCGCCTGCTGCCCAAGCCGGGGCTGGGGATGGAGCGGGTCAAGGCGGTGTTCGGTTTTCTCTTCCTGGCCACGGCGCTTTATCTGCTGCGACCACTGCTGGCCGAGTCGATCTGGCTGGCGCTGAGCGGCGCCTGGCTGATCCTCGCGGCTAGCAGCCTCGTGCACCTGGCTGTGCAGTTACAGGCGCAGCGTGCGCTGGCCCATGCCGGTGCGGCGTTACTCGGATTGTGGGGCGTGGCGATGCTGCTGGGCGCGGCTGCCGGCGGCAGCGATCCTTTGCGCCCGTTGGGGGTGTTCACTGTTGTCGCTGCGCCCCAGGGCGAGGTACGCACGGCCAGCTTCGTCGATGTGCGCGAGCCCGAACACCTGCAGCGCGAACTGGATGAAGCCAAGGCGCAGGGACAATGGGTGCTGGTGGATTACTACGCGGACTGGTGCGTGTCGTGCAAGGTCATGGAGCGCGAGGTATTCGGCAACACCGAGGTGCAGGCGCGCCTGGCCGATGCGCGCAAGCTGCGTCTGGATGTCACCGCGCCGGGGTCGGCGAGCGGTGAACTGCTCAGCCGTTATCAGGTACTGGGGCCGCCGACCCTGCTGCTGATCGGCCCGGACGGCGAGGAGAGGCGCCAGCAGCGCATCACCGGCGAGGCGGATGCACAGCAGTTTCTGCGGGTCTGGGATAGCACGATGGAGCGTGGTTGATGTTGACGATAGGTGTAGGTCCGCTGGCGCTGGGCGTCGGCCATGTATTGCTGTTGGTGAGCCTGCTGCTGGCGACCCTGGTCGGCTGGTGGCTGGGGCGCAAGCGCCAGGTCAATCCGGAAAAACTGATCTTTCGCTTGCTGCTGGCCGCCTTGCTGGGGGCGCGCCTGGCTTTCGTTGCGCTGTATTTCGAGCATTACCAGGATGCACCCTGGCGCGTGATCGACATCCGCGATGGTGGCTTCATCGCCTGGGGCGGTGTGCTGGCGGCTGGGCTGCTGGGCGCCTGGTATCTGTGGCGTCACGCGCAGTTGCGTGTGGCGCTGGGCGGTGGCATGGCCACGGGGCTGCTGATCTGGGGCATGGGCAGCCTGGTGCTGCACACGCTGGAGCAGGGCACACGGCTGCCGGAACTGGCCCTGCGCGATGTCCAGGGGCGGTCGGTGCTGCTGCGCGAACAGCTTGGCCAACCCATGGTGATCAATCTCTGGGCGACCTGGTGCCCACCTTGCCGGCGGGAGATGCCGCTACTGGCCGAGGCGCAGCGTGAGCATCCGGGTGTGACCTTCGTCTTCGCCAACCAGGGCGAGGGTGCTGGAGAGGTCAGTGCCTTTCTCACTAGCCAGGCGCTGCAACTGGACAACGTGCTGCTCGACAGTGGCGGCCGCCTCGGGCAACTGGTCGGCTCACGGGCGCTGCCCACCACCTTGTTCTACGACGCCGAGGGTCGCCAGGTTGGCAGCCACCTCGGTGAACTGTCCCGCGCCAGCCTGGCCCGGGCCCTGGAAACCCTGAAGACGGACGAATGATCATGAACTCAATCAAGTCTCTAGCCTTGCTCGGCTTGTTGCTGACGCCACTGGCCCAGGCCGATGAGCTGCCTGCGGCGATCAAGGCTGTCGAAGGCCGTGGGGCCAAGGTAGTGGGTAGCTTCGACGCGCCTGGTGGACTCAAGGGCTATGCCGCGCGCTACAACGGCCAGGGGCTGGCGCTGTACCTGACGGCCGATGGTGAGCATGTGCTGATCGGTACCTTGCTCGATGCCAAGGGTGAGGACCTGACCAAGGAGCCACTGGAGCGTCTGGTCTATCAGCCGCTGGGGCAGGAGATGTGGCAGCAGTTGCAAGACAGCACCTGGATCGCTGACGGCGACGACAAGGCACCACGCGTCGTTTACATGTTCTCCGACCCCAACTGCCCTTACTGCAACATGTTCTGGCGTCAGGCGCGGCCTTGGGTCGAGGCCGGGCGTGTGCAGGTACGCCACGTCATGGTCGGCATGCTGCGCCCGGACAGCCCCGGCAAGGCGGCGGCGCTGCTCGCTGCCAGTGATCAGCGCAAGGCGCTCGGCGAGCATGAATCGGCCGGACGCGAAAGCACGCTCAAACCGCTGGGCAAGATCCCCGAAAAGATCACGGAGCAACTGAACGCCAACATGGAGCTGATGGACGAAATGGGTGCCTCCGCGACGCCGGCCATCTACTACCTCGATGATGCGGGCCGTCTGCAGCAGCAGAACGGTGCGCCACGTCCGGACATGCTGGAAACCATCATGGGCTCTGCCAAGCCCTGAGTGTCGGCGTGCAGCCTGGGTTGTGCGCCTAGAAAAGCCTGATAACAACAATTGTTGAGAATGCCCATGAGAGTCTCTCGTTTAAACCTGTTGGGATTATGTATCGCATTGAGTGGCGGCGCGTTCGCCTCCGAGCCACTGCCGATTGCGCAGCATGGTGGTGTCAGTCAGGTGATGTTGACCTGTACGGGCTGTCACGGCGAGGCTTTGATGGGCGTTGCGGCTGCCGGATTTCCGCGGCTGGCCGGGCTGTCTGCTGATTACTTAAGCAAGCAGCTTTATGATTTCAAGGCCGGCAAGCGTTTTAACCCATACATGCAGCAGTTCGCGGCCGGGCTGAGTGATCAGGATATTCAGTCTGTTACAAGGTTCTTCGCCGCTTTACCAACGACACAATACGCAAGACCCAGCCGTGCCTCAGCGGCCGAAGATCTTGGTGCGCGTCTGGCTTTACGTGGCGCCTGGGAACGCAATATCCCCGAGTGCGTGTCCTGTCACGGGCCAGGCGGCGTAGGTGTTGGCAATACCTTCCCGCCGCTGGCCGGGCAGCCGGCGCTGTATCTGGTAAACCAGTTGCGCGACTGGCAGAAGGGCGTGCGTCGCAATGATCCAAACGATCTGATGGGGCATATCGCCAAGGCCCTCAACGAAGAAGAAATCCAAGCCGTGTCCGACTACTTTGCCGGCCTGCCTGTCGGAGGTGCCCGATGAAACACCTGATCCCGTTCGCGCTTTGCCTGGCCAACGCTGCCACCGCCCATGCCGCGACCATCGCCATGGAGGACCAGAGTCAGCTATCCGCAGCGCCGGCCAAGGCCGAACACAGCGAGTGGTTTCAGCCTCCGCATGAGAAAGACCTGCCCAACGATGGATTCGGCCAGCTGGTACGTGAGGGACGAGCGATCTTCGTCGATACCCGCAACCAGGCGAGCGAGTATGTCGGCAACGGCATGAACTGCACCAACTGCCATCTGGATCAGGGGCGCAAGGCCAACTCGGCGCCGTTGTGGGGTGCCTACACCATGTATCCGGCTTATCGAAAGAAGAACGACAAGGTCAACAGCTTCGCCGAGCGTATCCAGGGCTGCTTCCAGTTCAGCATGAACGGCACCGCGCCAGCGGTGGACAGCCACATCATCAACGCCATCACGGCCTATTCGTACTGGCTGGCGACCGGTGCCCCGGTGGGCAAGACGCTACCGGGGCGGCTATATCCAGTGGTGCAGGAACCGGCGGGTGGCTATGACCTGGCCCGTGGCGAGCAGGTCTATCAGCAGCAATGCGCGGTTTGTCATGGCGATAACGGAGAGGGGCAGAAAGTCGGCAAGGACTATGTCCTGCCGCCGCTATGGGGCAAGGACTCCTACAATTGGGGGGCGGGCATGCACCGTATCAACACCGCCGCCGGCTTCATCCTTCACAACATGCCGCTGGGCAAGGGCGGTACGCTCAGCGATGCCGATGCCTGGCATGTGGCGGCCTACATGAACAGCCACGAGCGCCCGCAGGACCCTCGGCTGATCGACGGCTCCATCGAGAAAACCCGCGACAAGTACCACGCCGATGATGGTGTAAACCTGTATGGCAAGGTCATCAACGGCGTGATGCTGGGGCAAGGGGTGGACTGAATTTATATCGGTTACCGTCATTCCAGCCTTCTCGACAGATCAGAACCTACGACCTGCTGCATCTGATCCAAGATAACGGCGGTCACTTGACGGTGGGGCTGGCAGCGAAGGATGAGGAACCGGCTGAACATGCTGCGCACGCCTGAAAGGGCGCAGCAAAAAGGGGGCTCAGCCCCCTTGTTTCATAACAGTCCAAGCTCAGCGAAAGACGCCGTGCGTTGGCCCGCAACGATGATGTGATCCAGCGAACGGACATCTACTAGCGCCAAGGCTTCTTTCAAGCGTTGTGTTAGCACCTTGTCAGCCTGGCTTGGCTCTGGATTTCCGCTTGGATGGTTGTGCGCGAAGATCACTGCAGCCGCATTCAGGCGCAGTGCTTCTTTGACTACCTCCCGCGGGTACACTGACGCGCTGTCGATGGTGCCGCGGAACATCTCGACGTACTGGATCAGGCGATGCTTCGTATCCAGAAACAGCGCTGCGAAAACCTCGTGCTCAAAGCCACCCAGCTTCGCGATCAGGTACTCCTTGACCAGCTCCGAAGACGTGAAGGCTGCGCCTCGCTGAACCTTCTGATCGATCACCTTGCGAGCAGCGTCCAGGATCTGTTCTGCAGTGGCAGGCAGATAGCGACCTTGCTCGTCGTGAATCATCAGAGAAGCGTCAAAGGCGAGAGAAAGCTGAGACATGATCGTGCTCCAGTTGCTCGGGCGGAATTGCCCGGAACCGGCCCAGCACGGCGCAGCGCAGCAGTCAGGGGGCGTTAGCCGGCCCCGCCGCAAATGCGCGAAGCGCATGCAGCCCTTGACGGCGAGAACGCCGTGATACGGTGAGAGGAAACAGCAAGACCGCCATTCCGCCGATCTCACAGGCGACACCAGCAAGCGCAGCGCGCAGGCTCTATCGGTACAGCCTAAAACGCTCAGAGGCGTTGTTGGCGAGCAGTAGAGCTGCAGATATGGCCTGCACCAACAACGAGAAAGGAACGAGGCTGGTCGCCACTTGTGGCCAGTGCCCATCAAAACGATTGGCAGACGGCCGCTACCGAAATATTCTCCGGTCTCTGGGCTAACGAAGTGCAAACAGTCAGTACTCTGACCCTGCACTCCGTTAGCTCAGAACCTCCCTTCCTGGTCTGTGTAAACAGACCACTTCATTGGCATTTGCCATGGCTCAGGTCAGCCCTGACAGCTCGGTTCGGCGAGCGTCAGGGTCTTTCTGTGGCCAAAACAATCACCCGCGGTATAGATCTCGGCCTGCTCACCGCAGCGAAGATGCGAGCACATACGCTGGTGGATACGACTCAGGAAACCCACCTCAAAAGCTCGCCTCTCAATAGCGCAGGGCAGCAGATCGCGCTCCGCGATCATCACTGCCCAAAGCCATCCACTGCGAGCGTTATCGAGCCAGGTCTGGGCCAGCTTCACGCCCTGGTCGAATGCCTCTCTGCAATCGGCAGCCCAGGTGATCTCCATACCTGGATGGCCGTCATTAGGTGGAAGGCACGTCATGACGCCATTGCTCATCTGGCACCTCCCCGCACTTCGGAGAGGGCGCGGCGATAGAGCACGACCATCTCATCGAGCAGAGCCAGCGCTGAATAAGCAGCGATGCGCACGCGCAGATCCGCGGGATGCAAGCCTTCAGGTTCAGCCAGTTGATCGAGTAGATTGCCGAGCATGACGCCGCGCATTTCAGCGGCAGCTTCAGAGGGTAGAGGAGAGCGTTCGGATTCATGCAGCGGGCTTCGCTGCAACGGAAAAGGTACAACGCAGGATTCGAACTCAGCCATGGTGCACCTCCTGAGCAGAGGTGGACAGCAAGACCTGAAGCCCAAGGCGGAGCTCTCGGGTAAAAAAGGGGTAGCGCATTTTCCTTATGCTCCTCGGTTTGATTAAGGAGCTGCCACCCACTGTTCTGACGCAGTATGGTGGCAGACCGTACGGGGGTCAGAAACCGGTAACCGAGGGAACCGGCCAGGCAAAAGCCTGCCCCGCACGGCCTGCCATAGAAAGCGATAGCAAATACTGGGGCATTTGCCGCTTCGCTATGACGCAACCGCGCCCTCGATTGATCGGGTTCTGACGCCCGGCCGTGGGACTTACCACGACCGGCGCACTCTAGCCCGAGGGTTTCAGGATGGCAACCTACTGTGGCGTAGTTTCGGATTTCAGCGAGAGTACGTTGAGCAGTGGCACGCCCCGTGGGCATGGCTGTGTACCCTGACATGAGGTATGTGCAGAATGTTTACAGGATAAAGGCTCAGAAAGCCAAGGACGCTGCGTCAGCGCAGCGAGAGGAGGCTCACTCTCGTCACAATCTTGCGCTTGAGGCTATCCAGAAGCGGCAGGATGAGCTTGAGGATGATTTACGCCGTCGTAAGGAAGAGATCGAAAGGGAGCAGCGCACTGAACTCGAGGAGCATGAACAGCTACGCAATTTGCTAGCCTCCGCCGCTGCTCGCGCCTCAGCCGAGCTTGAGCACCTGAAGAAAACGAAGGTTCTTCCTAGCTCCCAAGACGCCCTTGACGCAGCTCAGCACGCGATAGACGAGCAAGCTGCTCTGCTGGCCGCTTTCCAGGCCGAATTAGCAGTTGTCCGTGGAGAGGAAAAGAGCCTGCAGGATGAGCAATCCAGGCTGGTGTCTGCGTTCCAGGGGCTTGATAAGCAGCGTAGCGAAACAGCGAAGCTGCGCGACGCGCTGAAGGAGCAACTTAACGCTGGTGCAGAGACGATGCTTGGATACAGCTTCCTAGAGCTCAACTCCCGCAGTTCAATATCCTCCCTAAACTACCTCCGTAAATACTGGCATCCAGCGGTGCATCTCAAAGTCCATTTTTCTGTCCTGAATGGACCTCATGCAGAGTCTCCAGACCCTCCCCGCCGTTCGTGCAATGCCATACTACTCGACCAAGCAGCACGCCGCCTTGACGTACTGGCTGCTTGCCAGTGTTTACGGATATGCTCCGACCACAGCATTACGTCCAATCCCATGATTGTGGGGTGGCACCAGCCTCAACAGGCTGCAACTGATGCCATCGCCGCCAAGGCGCCTGCCGAGACGAGTGGTTTCTCTTTCCGTGCAGGAGGGCATGCCTATATGGAGATCGCATGAGCTTTTTTTCGGACGAAGAGACAGATTCACTCAAGATCACCCGGATGATCCTACACGTGGTGGGTACCAAGCACTTTGAGGCCATGCCGGAGCGGGCTTTGGAGGAGGAGGCATTCTTTATCGGTAAAATTGTGGACATGGCTGCTGCGCCGGTCTTCATGTTTAAAGCTGTGTCTACGACCCGGAAAGAAATTGAAGCTATTGCAGCCGGAGACACATCGTTTGTTGATGGTGCACAGAGCCTGGCCGCCAGCTTCAACCGGCAACACGTGGTCGGCAGTGCTGATGGGGTTCTGTTGATGTTCGAACTAGCGGTCAAAGACCCCGATGTGAAGATCTATAGCCTGATCAAATATGACTACAAGCTGGCCTTGGAACAGAACGACGGAGCTCCTGGGAAGAAGCTGCGCCGTATCGTGAATGCCTTGGTGGATGAAAAGAGGGCCATTCAGAAAACTGCACTCGTCCGTGTGGTCGGCGGTGTTGCAGACCAGAACATTTCGGCTACTGATCGGACGAAACAGGGCGTAGACCTCACGGACTACTTCGCTGACTTCCTGGCTGTGAGCAGGGCGGTCTCTGACACGGAGCTGAGCGAGATCACCCGCAAGGTTCTCAAAGCGGCGCTCCAGAGTTGCATAGCTCATCTGCCAGGCCAGGATGTGGCCAAAGCGCTGAAGAAAGCCCAGGCCAATCTCGGAACCCGTAGACGGATCGATGAAGAGGCGATCGTTGAGGCAGTGATGCTGGCTGCTGGGCATCCTGAGGATGAGAAAGTAGCCAATCGTCTGGAGCGTGAGACGCGCAGCCGTGTCAGGAAAAGCAAGCTGCACGAGCTTAGCTTCAAGCCCGATCGGCGGATCCTTCGACAGCCGTACATGCGCAAGATTGTCACGACCGAAGGCGTCACGATCCTGTTTCCCGACAGGACAGAGAACCCCAATGTGACGGTGGTGGATCTGAAGGGGGATAAGAAGCAAATCATCGTAGATACAGACAGGGTCACGGAGGACAGCGTTGTCACACCAAAGACTGGCCTGCCTTCTTAACGACTTGTCACGGAAGCGTCAGGCACTCATCACTGAGGGAAAGACAACCCTCATCGTATCTGATCTACAAGCGGAGGCCGCCCGGGCAATTGCTCAGGCAGCCTCCGCTGCTACCTGGTCGATCACGATCTTTGACAGCGCGGGTATCGAAACCGAAGTCGAAGACGGTGACGAAGACTTCGGGCCGTTTCGTGCTGAGCTGGAGAAGCCTCTTTTGGGGGCGCATGTTCAGGCTGAGGTCTTGTATGTGGCGACGGAGGAGGGTTTCAAGGGCTTTCTCGACAAGGGACATCCTGCGCAGCATTGGCATGTGCTCGGCCTGACCAAGCCCTTCAACACTCGTGCAAGGTCGTATAGCGATTGGGGTGAAGGAGAGGCTTTCGTCGAGTCTCCGCTGACTAAATCACCCCGGCTTCTGGTGAAGGAGTCGGCTAATGTCCGGACTGTGCCAGAGGATGTGCGCCATTGGTTGCTCGCAGAAGGGCATGGCCTGGATAGTGATGATTCTTTGCACATGGTTTGGGCAATGTATGCCTTCGATGCTTTGAGTCGGTGTTTTGCGAACGAGATCGACACTACCGGGAGCAATCTCAGTTTCAGAGGACCGCCCAAGCTGAATCTGACGATCAAAGAAGCGGTCGAAGGCGACACCCAGATGGCTCTGAAAGACTTCGATGTCGTCCAGGCCGCCGCAGTCTGGGTGTTCGAGAATGCACGGGAAGCCGAGGTTAAGCATATTCTGCTTTCTGCAGAGATTGCCCGCTCTGGTAGAGCAGATGGAGAGGTGCAGCAGTACTTCAAGGAGAATCTTTCTGCTGCGTTGGATTGCGCGAAGATCGCTTATCAGATGTCGGTTTCAGAGATCACCAAGGATACCCTCAAATCCTTGGGAGACCTTCGCAAGGCTGTTACCGAGGAAACCTCGAAGGCAACAGATGCGACCCGCCAGGCGATCACGGCGATCTCTACGGCGCTGACTGTGGGCATGGGCTTGATCGTCGCGCGGCTAACATTGCAAATCAACCCATACCTCATTTCGCTCGTAATGGCCGTTGCATTTGGATATACGACGCTCAATGTGATGTCGGGTCGGAAATTCATAAACATTCAGCGAAAGCTGCGCCATGACTGGCAACCGAAGTTATATCGCTTCCTCTCCGAGGCTGAGTTCAAAAAAATGGTGGGTGACCCCATTGAACAAGCTGAGGGATTCTTCTATCGGGTCAGTTGCCAAGGCTTGACAATGCTCGGTGCCGCGGCGTTGGGGATTGCAATTTTTGCCTTCGTTTATAGCGCTCCGACTGCGGTTAAACCGCTAGCTCCTTCTTCGCCCTCCGCCCCAGCCCCGGCAAACCAACAGCCATCTTCCAGTGATCCGGCGCCCCAGTCGAAGTCGATACCCCAACAGAGGACTCCGGCGAAGCCGTCGTAAAAAGCTGAAGCCCCTTTTGTACATTGTGGCCAAGATATCCTTGCTTGCGCATAGGGGCGAAGTTTCACCATTGGGCCGTTTGATTGCGGTGAGCTGTTTTACTCTGTCGCGGATCCAATCTGCTGCATAATGGACTTCGGTACCCTCAACCCTTTGACAACATCTGCTTCATCTGGTTGGCGCGCTTGTTGGTGAACAGTTAGGCACAGTGCGGCTGCGCCGCACCGAACACTTGAACCACCCAGGTAAACGCAGTGTCAGTGCCGGCTCGCATGTCCAGCGGCTCGGGGGCGAGCCAGATGCGCTCGATGCGGATCACTTCAGCAGCTCGCGCAGGAAGCGGGTTCAGTGAGCGCTATATCGAGAAGTAAATGGAATGATGCAGAGGGGAGATTGAATTGCCCTGGCCAGGCGAGCCGCTGAAAGTCTTTGTTGGCAAAGGAAAAGTTTACGATGGCATGCTTTACCGAGGGGGAGCGTCTAGCTAAGGTGATGGCCTCTGTAAGAGGCCACCAAAGGGCTATCAGGGATGAGCAATGATCAGGTCTCGCCTTCCTCCCCATCCCCGCGAAATTTGGCTTGTCGGCTAGGCATGATCTGGCGGCAGCCCTAGGCATAGTTGCCGCATAACGAAATTCAGACAAGGTACGCCATGCAATTGACCCAAGCCCCGGCGCCTGGCGCCCGTGCGCTGATCCGCGATGAAGAGTGGATCATCCAGAACGCCGATCAGTGTAGCCTCGGGGGCTGGCAGCTCTCCTGTATCGGTGTGTCGGAAACTGTACGCAATCGCCATGCGTTGTTCCTCACCGAGCTGGAAGACATCACCCTGATCGACCCGGCCAAGACCGAGCTGATCTACGACGAGTCGCCCACCTTTACTGCCTCGCGCTTGTTTATCGAGGCGCGCCTGCGGCAGTCGGCGCTGCAGAATGATGCCGTGGTGATTGGTCAGCACGCGGTGATGGATGCCCTGCCGTTTCAGCTCCAACCGGCGCAACGGGTTCTCGAACAACTGCGCCCGCGTCTGTTGATTGCCGATACCGTGGGGCTGGGTAAAACCCTTGAGGCCGGAATCCTGACGACCGAGCTAATGCGTCGCGGCAAGGCCCGGCGCATTCTGGTGGTCACCACCAAAAGCATGATGCGCCAGTTCCAGCAGGAGTTCTGGAACCGCTTTACCATCCCGCTTACCCGTCTGGATTCGGCCGGCATTCAGCGTATCCGCCGTGATATTCCGGCCAACCACAATCCGTTCAACTATTACGACCGCACCATCATCTCGGTCGATACGCTCAAGCGCGACAGTGAGTATCGCCACTACCTGGAAAAGGCCTGGTGGGACCTGATAATCATCGACGAGGCCCACAACGTCTCCTACAAGGGTAACCGGACCCAGAGTAACCGCCTGGCCGAGCTGCTCTCGCAGCGCTCCGATGCTCTGATCCTGCTTACCGCTACTCCGCACAACGGTAAGAAGGACAGTTTCGCCAGCCTGATGCGCATGCTAGATCCTACGGTGCTGCCATCCGGCGCGGACTACACCCGCGAGGATGTCGAGCACCTGTTCATCCGCCGCTTCAAGAAAGACGTGCGCGAGCAGATGAAGCAGGACTTCCCCGAGCGCGAAGTCTTCCGCCTGGCCGCCGAGGCCAGCCCTGCGGAGAACCTGGCTTTCGATGCCCTGGCCGAGCTGAGGCTGAACAGTGAAGGTTCAGGTGCCCGCGACGGCGCCATGCTGTTCCGTACTGTGCTGGAAAAGGCCCTGTTTTCTTCTCCGGCTGCTTGCCTGCAGACCCTCAGGGAGCGCATCCGCAAGCTGGAGAACAAAGACCCGCAGCATCCGGACCTCGACGGCCTGCGAGACCTGCAAGGCCTGGTGCAGGCCATCGGTCCGCAGCAGTTCAGCAAGTTCCAGCACCTGATCGAGCAATTGCGCTGCGGTCAGCACTGGCGCTGGGATAGCCGCGACCCTAGTGACCGTCTGGTGCTCTTCACTGAGCGGGTCGAGACCCTCAAATTCCTCCAGCAGGAGCTGCCCAAGGCGCTGGGCCTGAAGGATGAAGCCGTTGCCATTCTGCATGGCCAGTTGCCGGATCAGGAGATCCAGCAGACCGTCGAGGACTTCGGCAAGACCCACTCACCGCTGCGTCTGCTGATTGCATCGGACGTCGCCTCCGAAGGTCTCAACCTGCACTACCAGGCGCACCGTCTGATCCACTTCGATATTTCCTGGTCGCTGATGGTGTTCCAGCAGCGCAATGGCCGGGTTGACCGTTACGGTCAGACCCGCGCACCGAAGATCGCCTACCTGCTTACCGAACCTCGCCACGAACGCATTCGCGGCGACCTGCGATACCTGGAAATCCTTATCGACAAGGACGAGCAGGCCGCCAAGAACATCGGCGACCCCTCGGCCTTCATGGGCCTTTACGACGAGGAGTTGGAAGAGCTTGAAGTGGCCAAGGCCATCGAGGGCAACGCCACCCTGGAAGCCTTCGAGGCGCTGCTGGCGGGAGATGATGTTGATCCGTTCGAGGCGCTCTGGGCCAGTGCCGGCGCAGCGGAAACACCCGCCGTCCATACCGCACAACCACAAAGCACCCAGACGCAGGAACTCACCAGTCTGTTCGGCAATAGCTACCAGTACCTGCGTGATGCGTTGCGCCTGCTGGCCGAGCAATCGCCGCGTGATTATCCGCCAGTCAAATACGACGACGCCAACAAGACGCTGAGCCTCCAGCCCAGTCGTGACCTGGCGCAGTTGCTCAAGCGCGATCTGGCCAGCGAGATGTGGCCGGAGGACAACACCTTCGCCCTGAGTGCCGACAAAACTGTGGTCGAGTCCGCCATCCGCCAGGCCCGCGACACCAACGCCTGGCCGCAGCTACATTACCTCTGGGCGCTGCACCCAATTGCCCAGTGGCTCGACTACAAGCTGATGGCCCTGTTCGGTCGTCAGCGCGCTCCATTGCTGCGCGTGGCGCAGGGGCTGAATTCCGGTGAGGCCATCGTGCTGGTGCTGGCGCAGGTGCCCAACCGGCGTGGCCAGGCGGTGCTTGCCGAGTGGATGGGCGTGCAACTCAATGCCGCCGGGCAGGTACAGGGTGTGCTCAGTCTGGAGGGTGCCCTGCAGTGCACAGGTCTCGCTGGCAACCTCGGCAGCGGCGCCAACATTCGCGCCAACGACGGCAACGCCCCCGATGCTCGCGCCCTGCAAGCGGCGCTGCCGGCTGTGATTCAGGCTGCCCAGCAACACATCAAGCCAATCAAGCAGGCCTTTGATGCCGACTGCCGGGCACGCCTGGATCGCGAGCTTAGCAAACTGAAAACCCTTCAGGACAAACACACCGCCCAGCTGGAGCTGGATTTCGCCAAGGGCATCGAGCAGGTCAACGCGGCCAAGCGCAAGCAGAAGGAAAGCGACACCGCCGAGCTGTTCAACAACTACCAGCAATGGATACGCGACACCCTGCAACTGGACGACCGCGCCCAGTTCACCGTCGTCGCGGCCCTGATGGCGTAAGGAAGGAAATCCCATGAGTTTTGCCATTGCCGGCCTGACCAACGCCAACGAGTTCTACAGCCAGCACTACCTGGACGAGATCCTCGAAAAAGACCTCAAGCCGCTGTTCGACCAGTGGAAGGAGCAGGGTGTTGACAGCCCCGTCGCCCGTCTGCGCACGGCCTCGGGTGCCAACGGCTACTTCCGCGCCCGCCAGCGGTTCCTCACTGAACGCAAGGCCAGCGAGCGGGCTAGCCTGTTTATCGATCTGGTGCAGCCACTGTTGCAGGCCATCGGCTACCAACTGGCACCGGAAAACCTTGCCCTGGCTGATGGCGAGCTGCCGGTGCTGGCCACCTACCGTGACGCCAAGCACCAGCCGCTGCTGGTAATCGCCGCGGCCATTGCCGGAGTGGATGACGAAGAGTTAGGCCCGCTGCAGCTCAAACCGCAGGCAGCCGATAGCCAGAGCAAAAATCGTCAGGCCGACAGCGATTGGGAAGAAACCCTGAGTCGCCGGCTGTTCGCCGACAATCACCCGCCGCGCTGGGTGCTACTGGTGCACCACGAGGAATGGCTGCTGATCGAGCGCAGCAAGTGGGGGCGCAAGGCGCTGCTCAGCTTCAAGCTGCCCGACCTATTTGGCCCGCGTGACGACAAGCTGCTGCGCGCTCTGGCGGCACTGGCCGGCAGCCAGTCGGTGCTGCCCGCCGAAGGCGGCGTAGCCCTGCTCGACAGCCTGGACGATAACTCCCACAAGCATGCCTTCGAGGTCTCCACCGACCTCAAGTACGCCCTGCGCGAGTGCATCGAGCTGATCGCTAACGAGGCCATCTGGTACAAGCGCACCGTGGCCAAAGAGAAGGTCTACGAGCGTAACGACACCGACCTGGCCGATCAGCTCAGCCACGAAAGTCTGCGTTACATGTACCGCCTGCTGTTCCTCTTCTACATCGAGGCGCGCCCCGAGCTGGGCTATGCGCCCATCGACGCCGAGGCCTACCTCAAGGGCTACAGCGTCGAACACCTGCGTGAGCTGGAGCAGACTCCGCTGACTACCAGCGAGGCGCAGGAAGGCTACTACTTCCATGAAAGTCTCAAGCAGCTGTTCGGCTTGATCTGGCAGGGCTTCCCGTGCCGCGCGGACAACAGCGGGCAGATGGACTTCACCGCAGGCCACGATCTGCTGCTCGATACCGGCTTTACCATTGCCCCGCTGCAAGGACACCTGTTCGATCCGGCACGTACACCGCTGCTGGGCAGCGTCAAGCTGCGCAACCGCGTGCTGCAACAGGTGATCGAACTGATGTCGCTGTCCCGCGGTGGTGGCAAGCGTCGCCGTGGCCGTATCAGCTACGGCACCCTGGGCATCAACCAACTGGGTGCGGTGTATGAATCCCTGCTGTCCTTCCGTGGCTTCTTTGCCGAGGAGGACCTGTATGAAGTGCGCCCCGACCCCAAAGGCAGAAAGGCCAGCGCAGACGAGGAGGGCGAGGACGCCGATAACGAGGATGACCTCGACAGCAGTGACGAGCCGGAAAGCAGCGTGGCGGACAAAAAGAAGGACGCCGAGCTGGACCCGCTCGAAGCGGCCTATTTCGTCCCGGTCAGCGCCATCGGCCAATACACCGACGCCGAGCGCCTGTTCGGCGGCAATCCGCGCAAATATGCCAGGGGTACCTTTATCTACCGCCTGGCCGGCCGCGCCCGGGAAAAGTCCGCCTCCTACTACACCCCGGAAGTCTTGACCCAGTGCCTGGTGGAGCATGCGCTGAAGGAAATCCTTCCCGGCAAAACGGCGGATGAGATTCTCCAGCTCACCATCTGCGAGCCGGCCATGGGTAGCGCGGCGTTCTTGAACGAGGCCGTCAACCAGCTCGCCGAAGCCTACCTGCAGGCCAAGCAGAAGGAGCTGGGTCAAAGTATCCCGCACGAGCAGTACACCGAAGAAAAGCAGCGGGTGAAGATGTACATCGCTGACAGCAATGTTTTCGGTGTGGACCTTAACCCCATTGCTGTGGAGTTGGCCGAGGTCTCGCTCTGGCTTAACGCCATTTTCAAGGGCAGCCATGTGCCCTGGTTCGGTCTGCAGCTGTATAACGGCAACTCCCTGGTCGGCGCCCGCCGCGAGGTATTCAGCACCGCCCAGCTTACTCCCGGCAAAGGCGAGAACGGTTTGCCCGAGCGCGACTGGCGCGCTGCTGCGCCCAAGGCATTGCCGCTGACGCAGGCTCCGCAGGCCACCGATATCTACCACTTTCTGCTGCCCGCCAATGGTATGGGCATGGTCAGCGACAAGGTGATCAGGGCACTAGAGCCAGCGGCCTTCGAGCAGTTCAAGCAATGGCGCAAGGCCTTTACTGCGCCTCTGACCAAGGATGAAGTGCGTCGCGTGCAGGCCCTGAGTCAGGCGGCGGACAAACTCTGGCAGCAACACGCCGAGGAACTGGCGCGGGTACGCAAAGCCACCTGTGACGAGCTGCACGTATGGCCCGACCCGGCGGCCAACCGCGCGCCCACCAGCACCGCGCAGAAAGATGCCATCTACCAGCGCGAGATGCTCAGCGAGGCGCAGAAAAACGCCAGCCCCTACCGCCGCCTCAAGCTGGTGATGGATGCCTGGTGCGCCCTGTGGTTCTGGCCGCTGGACAAAGCCAGCGAGCTGCCCAGTCGTGAGCATTGGTGGTTTGTGCTGGAGACTGTGCTGCTGGGCAATGCCAGCCTGGCCAGCACTCCGGCTGATGATCTGTTCCCGGAAACCCAGCCGCAACAGGGGCTGGACTTCACCCCCGAGCGCGACCGCTACGGCCTTGTGGATATCACCGCGCTGGTCGAGGCGCTGCCGCAGCTGCAGGTGGCGCAGCAGGTGGCCGGCCAGCAGCACTTTATGCACTGGACGCTGGAGTTTGCCGATGTGTTCAAGGCCCGTGGCGGCTTTGATGTGATTCTCGGTAACCCGCCGTGGATTAAGGTGGAGTGGAACGAGCAGTCGCTGCTGTCGGACTTCGATCCGCGCTTTGCCATTCGCAAGCTTAGTGCTTCAGATACTGCCAAGCAGCGTGAGGCTGTTTTTGCTGAGTTGCCGCTGGCTCGGGCGGATTATCTGAGTGAATGCGTGGCCACAGAGGGTATGGGACAGTTTCTTAACGCTACGCAGAACTATCCGGTGCTCAAGGGTCAGCAGAGCAACCTGTTTAAGTGCTTCCTGCCGCTGGTGTGGCAGGTGGGCAGTGGCGTGCAGGCGTTGCTGCATCCCGAAGGGGTATATGACGATCCCAAGGCGGGAGAGCTTCGCGCCGTGTTGTACCCGCGTTTGCGGGCGCATTACCAATTCCAAAATCAGCTGATGCTCTTTGCAGAGATTGGCCATCGTGTGAAGTACGGCATCAATATTTACGGTCCAGCCTTATCCCAACCATGTTTCAAAACATTGGCCAACCTCTTTCATCCGTCTACCGTCAATGCTTGTTTGCAGCATCCAGGCGGTGGTGTAACGCCTGCGATCAAGCGTGATGAAGGTGGCTGGGACTTTAGCGGGCATATCAATCGCATCATTGAGGTAGATAAAGCGCTGCTCGATACCTTTGCTCGGCTCTACGACGCACCGGGTACGCCAGCCCTGCAAGCACGTCTTCCCGCAGCGCATAGCCGTGAGCTTGTTTCGGTGCTGGAGAAATTTGCCCGAGTACCGCGTCGGCTGGGTGACTTGCAGGGCGACTACTACACGCTGGAGATGTGGCACGAAACCGGCGCGCAGAAGGATGGAACCATCCGTCGCCGAAGTGCCGGAGAGCAGGGGTTTGTTCGTGACCCGTCCGAGTTTGTGCTGTCCGGCCCGCATTTCTTTGTCAGCAATCCGCTAAGTAAAACGCCACGCGCGGTCTGCACCGAGAAAGGGCATTACGACACTCTTAATCTTGAAACCCTGCCCGAAGACTACCTGCCGCGCACCAACTATCTGCCAGCCTGCGACGCCGTTGAGTACGCTCGTCGTGTGCCTAGGGTTAGCTGGGTAGACGAGGGTGCTCGGGAGGCTAAACCCGTGACTTCATACTATCGGCAGGTTTTTAGGGGGATGATTTCTCCAAGTGCCGAGAGAACGCTAATCGGCAGTATCGCAGCTAAAAGCGTTGCACATGTGCACGGAGTGCAATCATCTGCTTTTAAATCAAACGAAGCACTTTTGTGGTTGAATTTCCTTTCGAGCTCAATAGTTGCAGACTTTTCCATTCGGGCTAGTGGCAGATCAAATCTTCACCAAACTTGGATGCAACTCCCGCTGATGGAATGCTCTCTAGAAGCAAAGAGTCGTGTACTTGCCATCAACTGCCTTACCACTCACTACGCCGACCTTTGGCGCGACTGCTGGCAACCCGCCTTCCGGCAGGATAGTTGGGCTAGCAACGACCCGCGCCTGCTGCAGCAGTTCTTCGCTCAGCTCACCCCCGAATGGCAGCGCAACTGTGCCTTGCGCAGCGACTATGCCCGCCGCCAGGCATTGGTGGAAATCGACGTGCTCGCTGCCCAGGCCCTAGGCCTGACCCTGGACGAGCTGCTGACCATCTATCGTGTGCAGTTCCCGGTGATGCGTCAGTACGAGCGCGATACCTGGTACGACGCCAGCGGCCGTATCGTTTTTACCGTCAACAAGGGGCTGGTCGGCGTTGGTCTGTCGCGCAAACCCGGTAAGAAGGACGAGCCCTGCACCCTGATCCACCCCGACGGTCGCCGCGAAAGCAAACGCCTTGGCTGGGACGACGTGATGCCCAAGGACGGCAAACCCCAGCTCGCCGACGGCACCGTCATCGAGCGCATGGTCTTGGACGACACCCAACCCGGTGGCCCGATCAACCGCATCATCCGCTACACCGCCCCCTTCACCCTCGCTGACCGCGAAGCCGACTACCGCGTGGCCTGGACAGACTTTGAAAGAAGGAGCGACTGATGACTCAGCAACGCTATCCAGCTGATTTGTCGGTGACGCTGGAAGCCTTTCAAGGCTGCGGTTGGAAAGAAGTTCTACAAGGTATAGCAGAGGAAAATTTCGGCTATTCAGCGTTTTGGAGCGCCTTCTCCAAAGCTGCAAGCTCAGCAATGGAGGCGGGACGTCAGGCGCATGCAAAGGTGCTTTGGCTGCTAGCGGATGCTTGCTCGATGATGCTGCATCCCAAGAGCTTGACCGAGCCCTTTAAGCCCTTTGCGGTGTTCCAGGATCGTCGCTCAGCGTTGCCTGACGATTTCAGTGTTGAGGATTTATCGCTTTTTCGCTCGGCGCTGGAGTTTGTTGACGATCCACTGCTTAAGGCGCGCTTGGCTGATTTGCTTTGGCTGGTGGGCAGCCCCCGGGATATTAATCACGCGCTCTCAGCGATTGATGCCTATCGCGTTTTGCCACTCAGTGCCGACACTTGGAGCAGAGGCGGGCAAGAGTGCTGGGAACGAGGGTTGGTACTGGCCCAAATGGTGGGTAAGGGGGGCGGAGAGCGCCTCGCAACACTACAACAGCGAGTCGTTGATGCACTTCAGGCAATTACGGAGGGAGATGGATTCTTCGGGGTTAAGCTGGCCAGAATGCTGCGTAATCATCGATTGGTTCGAGCGGGAGGAGGTGGCATTGCGCAGAAGCTGGAGGCGCTAGCGCGGACGCTGGATGAAAAGGGAGATGTATTCGGGGCTAGGGCTTTCTATGAAGAGGCTGCGTACTGGTTTCGCGGCCTGGGGCTGCAAGATAAGTACGCGGAAATGACTGCAGGCCAGGCGGAAACCTATGCCAGGGAGGCAGCGTTTCAGTCGGCAAATGCACAACCGTCCAACATGCACGCCAATAGCCTCTACGAGAAGGCGATACAGACTTATCGCGATATTCCAGGTAAGTGGCGGCCGACTTATCAAGTGGATGAGCGCATCGCAGAGCTGCGGAGACAACAGAGCCAGGCGGGTGAGCAGGTGCTCGATGAAATGGGAGTGATTCGGAGCCCTGGCATCGATATTAGTGAATTTGTTGAGCAGGCACGCAAAACGGTCAGTGGTAAGCAGCCCATCGAGGCACTCCGAGGACTTGCCAATATCCACCCTGGCGAGCGAGCTGGTGCACTGCGAGAGCGTGTGATTGAGCGGATCAAAGAATTCCCTCTGCAGTGGATGTTTGAGAGCACGATGTTCAGTCGCGACGGCCGGGTCATTGCTAAGCGCCCTGCGTTGAATTTGCTGGCCACGGAGATATCGGAGAGCGACGAGCGAGCCATCCAGGCCGCGATGGTTCGGGATTACGCCATGTTTCTCGGAGTCACTGTGCAGAGTGCCATCCTGCCTGCACTGGAGGTTTTGCGCCTGGAGCACCGATTACGTGATGCCGATTTCATCGAGCTATCGCAGCACTCTCCCATCGTACCGAGTGGCAGGGCCGTGTTGTTCGGTAAAGCGCTTTTCGCTGGCTATGATGGCGACTTTGTTAGTGCGCTGCATCTGCTGACCCCTCAGCTTGAGCATATGGTTCGTACTCATCTGAAACAGGCCGGAGCCTCTACAACGACGCTCGATAAGGAAGGGATAGAAAACGAAAACGGACTAAGTACCCTTATGGCTCTTCCTGAGGCTGCAAAGGTTTTCGGCGATGATCTGGCCTTTGAGCTAAAGGCACTGTTTTGCGATCCCTTTGGACCCAACCTTCGCAACGAGCTGGCTCATGGGCTGCTAGATGATGCCGATTGCAGGTCGGCTGCATCCATTTACGCCTGGTGGTTGGGATTTAGGATCGTGTTCAACGCATGGTGGAACACCGCTGTTACCAATCGGGAATAGAGCTGCACCGCCTGATTTACAGCACAGGCGCGAACTAACTTTCAACATCGACTGCTAACAAGGATCTCGTTCATGGCTTCGCTGTATCTCAATCGCCTCTCTGCCGACGAACGCACCGTATTAGTTGCCAAGCTGCACCAGGCCCAGCACGGGCATTGCTTTATCTGCGAGCAGGATCTGGATCTGGTGCTGCATAAGGACACCCTGGATATTGACCATGTAGTGCCCTTGACCAATAGCGGCAAGGATGATCCCAGCAACTTCGCGTTGACGCATGCAAGCTGCAACCGTTCAAAGCAGGCCAGTAATCTTGAGGTGGCACGGGTACTGCGGCGTTTCGCAGCCCTTAAGTTGGAGATCGAACCAGAGAATCGCAGCCCCAACCTGGGGGATGTGCTTAAGCGTGCTGGCGGTGGCAATGCGGATCTTAATTTCAAACTGGAAGAAGGGCAGGTGCACTTCACGTTCAGCGCTGTTGGTGATGAGCGCATCCACAGCCTGCCGGTGTATGAGGATGAGCTGAGTGGTTTCCGTTATTTCTTCGTCAAGCTGCCTATTCAGTACCTGCGTCATGATGAGCGCATCAATCCGCGCCCAATCGGCAGCAATATCAGCAAGCTGGTGGAGGAGTTCTACCAGAAGCGTCCGCAGTTGCATGTGCCGCTGGCGTGGATGAGTAGTGAAGATGGCAAGCGTGCCGTGCATGTCTTCGATGGCCAGCACAAGGCCGCGGCCCAGATCATGCTTGGCGCCAAGGCTTTGCCAGTGCGGGTATTCATCGATCCTGACCCCGATACGCTAATCACAACCAACTTCAATGCCGGCACAACGCTCAAGCAGGTCGCGTTCGACAAGTCAGTTCAGCGGCATTTGGGCAGTACTCTCTATCAGGATCGTATAGAGCGCTATCGGCGTGAAACCGGCCGTAAGGATGATGATCTCGCATTCAGCGAACGCGATCTTGTGAACTATTTCAAGGGCCAGTCGCGAGAGATGAAACGGTACATTTTGGACGCGGTTCGTGACGCCGTGACCTCGTCACCTGATAACAAACTGCGTGATTTCATCGATAACGGTGGTCGGGGTAAGGAACGGCCTCTGTCCTATAGCTCAATCGACAAGACTTTCTTCTCGTTCTTTGTTTACCAGGAGGTGCTTGAGACTCGTCTGGATCATGGTTCGGAGAGCGGGGAGAACCCGCGGGAGCTTGAGACTGAGCAGCTGATTCAGTTGATGAACCTGCTGGCAGAAGAAATCTACATCGGCAAATTCGATAGTGATGTAGGTACCGACAAGATCGAGAGCCGTCTTCAGAAGGGCGAAAATTTTTCGCATGCCCACCTGCGTGCTTACCGGATGAGCAAGGAGGAGGTCATCTACAACTGGCTTCGCTTCGTGCGACAGATCGCCACCAACTATTTCATTACGACCGGAAAGCCGATCCAAGAAGCCAAGCTATTCCAGTACCCCTTCCCAGATCAGCTGTGGACCAACATCCGTCACTTCATTCGTAACCTGGCCGATCTTCCTCTGTGGGTTAACAAGGATCTGTCTGCCACCGTGTTTGGCGGCAAGCAGAACAATAGCTTCTGGCAAACAGTTTTCGAGACTGGCAAAAGTCCTCAAGGGGTTCAGGTGATGGCGCAGGGCATCAACCTGGTTGAGCTGATCAAGTAGAGATCTTTTAGTACATGCAGCCTCTTATTGTTTCCCAGCAGCTTACGCAGGGCGTTGCCGACTTTCTGTGTACAGCATTCCCTTCGACCTCCAATGGCTTCGAGGGTCTGCTAGAGCGCTTTCTTGAACAGCGCAGCAACATTTTCAAAGGTCCGTATCTGACGGTGCCGCTGCCGTTTCGTAAGCATGATGGGGCGCGCGGGCCGGCATTTCCTTGGTTGTTTTCAGGCTTCGTTCCACATGCTCACCAGGCTGCAGCATTTGCGCGGTTGAGCGGTGAGGGGGCGCAGTCCACTCTGGTGGCCACCGGCACAGGCTCAGGCAAAACTGAATGTTTTCTCTATCCGATTCTGGAGCATTGCCGTCAGGCACAGGCGGAAGGGCGGCGAGGGATCAAGGCAATCATCTTGTATCCGATGAATGCCCTGGCGACTGACCAGGCTGGGCGAGTAGCTAAGGAGATTGTCAATACGGCTGGACTGGCAGGGGTTCGAGCGGGCTTGTATGTAGGGGATGCGCCTGCCGAGCTGTCGCAAACGGTACGCCGACTGGAGGATGGCAGCTTCTCGGTGATTACCGATCGCGATGTGCTGCGTAGCAATCCGCCGGATATCCTGCTGACCAACTACAAGATGCTGGATTTTCTGCTGATTCGTGCCGCCGATACGCCGCTGTGGGTGCATCAGCAGCCGGATACGCTGCGCTATTTGGTCGTGGACGAATTGCATACCTTCGATGGTGCGCAGGGTACCGATCTGGCCTGTCTGATCCGTCGCCTGAAAGGCCGCCTGCAAACTCCGCCTGGGCAACTGGTCTGTGTGGGGACTTCGGCCACTCTGGGCGATGATGGAGTGGGCGATCTGCTGGCGTTTGCCGGTGATGTATTCGGCGAGGCGCTGGATGAGCAGGCAGTCATCGCCGAGGATCGTGAATCGGTTGGCGATTACCTGGCTGAGGCACTGGTGGAATTCACCCTGAGTCCGCAGCCGGCGCAGGTGGACAGGTTGCCCCCTGAGCAATATACCAACCTGCCCGCCTATCTGGCTGCACAAGCCGAGCTGTGGTTTGGCGAGCCCTGCGCGGCTGAGCAGGTGCAGGACTTTCGTTGGCGCTGTGCGCTGGGCGATCGACTCAAAAGTCACTTTGCCTTCCAGAACCTGCTGCGTGATCTAGAACGGTTAGGGCCCAAGTCGGTATTGCTGGACGATCTGCTGACGCTGCTGCAGCGTCGCCTGCCGGCTTGCGATGAGCCACGCTACGTCTTGCTCTGGTTGTCCAGCCTGCTGGCGCTGGTGGCCCATGCGCGTAAAGACGCCCATCAGGATTTCTTCTTGCAGGTGAAAGTTGAAATCTGGCTGCGTGAGTTGCGCCGCATGGTCGCTGTGCTGGATGAGCACCCGCAGTTGCGTCACCACGATGATCTGCGCAAGGCCGATCTGACGCGCTTGCATCTGCCGGTCATCCACTGCCGAGAGTGCCATGCCACTGGCTGGGGTGCGACTGTGCAGAAGACGAGTCCTAATCAGTTGGGGCACGATCTGCAGGGGTTCTATAGCGCGTTCTTTGCCGAAGATGTGGCGACCCGATTCGTTTTTCCGGTGGGTAACGAGCACAACCCTGCGGTGTTTGAACGCAAGCAAGTCTGTCCGGCTTGCGGCACCTTGCATCCGGATGCGCAAAGCCACTGTGCCCATTGTGAGGATCAGTCGCTGGTGCGGGTGGATATTGCCCACAACCTGCGAGAGAGCACTCGCAATGGTGCCAAGTTCACCAAGGCGCACCACGACTGTCCTTATTGCAATGGCTACAAAACCCTGACCATTGTCGGCTCCCAGGCAGCCAGTCTGGCAGCGGTGATGGTCGGGCAGTTGTTTGCCAGTCGCTTCAATGCGGACAAGAAGCTGATTGCTTTTTCCGACTCCGTTCAGGATGCGGCGCATCGTGCAGGTTTTCTCGCGGCTCGTACCTGGCGCCTGAACCTGCGTCCGGCGTTGGCCCAGGTAATCGCTCAGGCGGGTGAGAGGCCTCTGACCCTGGCTGAGCTGCCAGCGGCCTTTGCCGGCTTCTGGCGTGCCAGGTTGGGCGATGGTCACTACGTGGCCAATTTCTTGCCGCCGCAACTGCAATGGCTGCGCGACTTCGACACGCTGATGGAGGAAGGCCAGCTGCCCCAAGGCAGCAACCTGGGGCGTGAATTGGACAAGGTATTGCCTTGGGTGTTGAAAGCTGAGTTCGGGCAGGACGCACATATCGGCCGAACCTTGGTTGCGACGGCAACGGCTAGCGTGGTGCCGCTACCTGGTCGACTGCAGCAGGCGGTGGACTGGATGAGACCTCGCCTGCGAGAAGCCCTGGAACCATTGGCTGACACTCACGGCAATGACTTGGCCGTGTTTCTTCATGGCCTTATCCAGATGATGCAGCGTCTGGGAACCTGGCGTGATCAAGAGTTGGATTTTTATGCGCGCATGGGCAGCAGTCCCTGGGGGTACAAGAAGAACCCTAGCCATTTCAAACTGCTTAGCGGCCCCAGACCTCCGCGCTTTGTCACCCTCACCGATTATCAGCGCTGCGCTGCTGTGAATGGCAGCCATGCAGGGCTGTTCCGTGCCTGGGCATTCCAGGCGTTGCCAGAGTTGGATGGGCTGGCGCTGGGGGCCGAGCAGCTATGGTTGCCGCTGTATCGTCTGGCATTCGAGGCTTTAGCCGAGGCGGGGCTGGCAGATTATGTGGATGCGGAGGGCAAGCCGGATATCCGCGTATGGGGGCTGCAGCCGGACGCCTTTGCTGTTTTGCCGGGTGGTAGAGGCTGGCGCTGTGATCGTTGCCATAGCGGCCTAATGGCTGGGCCAGAAGAGAGCCTAGCTGGGCAACCGTGCCGTCGGAAGGACTGCCGCGGACATCTACGCGCATCTGCCGAACAAGGGGATTTTTACCGCAAGCTTTATCTCAATGCCGATATCCAAAGGGTGATCGCACATGAGCACACCGGGCTTTTGCCCCGCGATACGCGCGAGGCAGTGGAGCGTAACTTCAAGTCCGATAGCGGGCGCCCGGGTGCGATAAATGTATTGTCGGCAACGCCCACGTTGGAGATGGGTATTGATATCGGTGACCTGTCCAGCGTGCTGCAATGTTCGGTGCCACCTCAGCAAGCCAATTACATTCAACGTGCTGGCCGGGCAGGGCGCAGTACAGGTAATGCACTGCTGATGAGCCTGGCTACCAGCAAGCCGCATGATCTGTATTTCTGGGAAGACCCCAAGAGCATGATCGCCGGTTCGGTCCAGGCTCCGGGGGTTTTCCTGAATGCTTCGGCGGTGCTGGAGCGGCAGCTGACCGCCTTTACCCTGGACTGCTGGGTGCAGCAGAACGGCCGCAATGCGCAGATCCCTGCAGAAGTTCGCCAAGTGTTCAGTGCCATCGTTAATCAAAGCACAACGCGCTTCCCCTATCCCTGGTTGAGTTTTGTCGAGCAAAACCGGGCACTGCTGCTGCAGCGCTTCCTTCGACTTTTCAATCACGGGACTCAGGCGCCACTGAGCGAGGCTACGCAGCAGTTCTTACAGCGGTTTATCGAGGGCGATGAAGCGCAGAACAGCCCGTTGGCGCTGAAGATCATCAATCGCTTGCAGGGTATTGCCTCCGATGTGGAAAGCATCAAGCGCAAGCGCGATGCCACTGTCAAGGAGATCGATAAGCTTCAGGCACTGCCGGTGCGTGGTGAGGAGCAGGAGGAAGAGCTGGCTCGTCTGACGCAGGATCGAACGGCTCTGGCGCGATTGATCGGCAGTATTGAGGGTAAGGCGACACTAAACGTGCTTACCGATGAGGGACTGCTACCGAATTATGCCTTCCCCGAACAGGGCGTTCTGCTGCGTTCGATGATTGTGCGGGACTCCAAGCCGGGTACAGCGACACCGGTCTCGGAAACCTTCGAATATGAGCGGCCGGGGTCAACGGCCATTACCGAGTTGGCGCCGAACAACACCTTCTATGCCGAAGGGCGCAAGGTGGTGATCAACCAAGTAGATGTGTCCAAGGTAAAGCCAGAGTACTGGCGCTTTTGTCGGCAGTGCTCCTATACCGAGCCCCTGAGTTCCGGGGATCAGCACCCGAGCTGCCCTCGTTGTGGCGATGGTTTGTGGAAAGACAGTGGTCGGGTGCATGAGATGCTGCGGCTGACCACGGTATTTGCTCGAACCCTGGATCGCGATAGCCGCATTGCCGATGACTCGGATGAGCGTGAGCGCGGCTTTTATGTGCGCCAGGCTCTGGTGGATAGCCCACCTGATGCCGTGCGCCAAGCATTCGTGTTCGATCAGCAAAGCTTCCCCTTCGGCTTCGAGTTCCTCGACCGAGTAACCTTCCGCGAGGTCAACTTCGGTGAACAGTCGGAACAGGGCGCGCCGATGGAGATCGGCGGCAAGGAGCTTAACCGCCCTGGGTTCAGCATATGCACCGAGTGCGGCACCTTGCAGCGCAAGCGTAAGGCAGAAGAGCTATTCCGCAATCACGCATCCTGGTGTTCCAGGCGTAAGAACCCTGAAGCCAGCACCCAGCAGTGCGTGTTCTTGTACAGAGAGTTCACCAGCGAAGGTATTCGGTTGTTCCTTCCGGAGGTCGGCTTTGCCGATACCAACGAAGCGCTGTTGAGCTTCGTTGCTGCGTTGGAGTTGGGGCTGGCCAGGCGCTTCCGTGGGGCGGTTGATCACCTGCGAATCGCGTTGGATATGCGAATGGCCGCCGGTTCGGACAACCCACGTTGCTATCTGGTGATCTATGACAGTGTGCCCGGAGGTACGGGTTATCTGAAAGAGCTGATGCGCGCGCCGGAGCCGTTGCTGGAGGTGTTTGAAACGGCCCTTAAGGCGCTTGATGAATGCAGTTGCAATCAGAATCCGGAAACCGACGGTTGCTACCGCTGTGTCTATCGCTACCGCAACAGCCATGAGCGCCAGTCGATCTCCCGCAGCACGGCGCAGAAGCTGTTGGGGGAGGTTATGCAGCATAAGGGTGGACTGCATCCGGTCAATCAACTGGCTGATGTGCAGCCTGACAATCAACTGCTGGAAAGTGTGCTGGAGAAGCGTTTTGTCGAGGCACTGCGTCGTGAGCATGATGGCGGCAGGTTCAAACTGAGCGAGGTGCTATTCAAGGGCAAGGCTGGCTATGAGTTGCAGGCCGGTGCGCGCCGCTGGCGGCTGGAGCTTCAGGTGCCTCTTGGGGAGGCCGATGGTGTGGTGGTGTCGTGCAGGCCGGACTTCGTGTTCTGGCCTGACGACACTGTGGATGACCTGCCGATTGCGTTGTTTGTCGACGGTTGGCAGTACCACAAGGACATTGTGATTACTGATCTCGTCAAGCGTATGGCCGTAGCCAAGAGCGGGCGCTTCTCTGTCTGGACGTTGACCTGGGACGATGTTGAAGCGGCTCTTGTAGGGCAGCCAGTCAAGACCCCATCACCCTGGCCAAACCTGATAGAGGCTCAGTCTCAACAGGTTGTTGAGAAACTCTGTAGCGGTATGGGGCTGCAGGGCTTTTCCAGCTTTGCCGTGCTTGAGCCATTCACTCAGCTGCATCGGCTTCTTGCTGGTGTCACAGGCGCACAGATGCGCCAGTACAGTGTGGCGCTGGCGGTGGGGCTGTTGATGCCTCCGGGGGATCAGAGTGCATTGCAGGCCATGAAGGGACGGGCCTTTTTGCAACGGTTGGATGAGCTGGCCTTGCTGCCGAACCATGCCGATTTACGCCAGTCGTTCAGGGAGCTGGGTGATGGCGTGTCCATGACGTTGGCGATGCGCGCTGATCAATTACGCCAGGTAATGAGCGGCAAGTGCGCAGCAGATGACGAGCCTTGGCTGGCCTTGGAATGGCTGCAAGAGAATATGGGGGACGAAGAGATCAAGCTGCGCTGGCAACAGCTCTGGCGTTTGCTCAACCTGCTGCTGCCATTGCGCCATCTGTGGGCCGGTTGTGCCGATATGCCCGGCCTGGCGACGCTGTTAAATAGCCCTCTGTTGCAACAGTCGGACGTAACTGCCGATTGGCTGGAAGCATTGGAGATTGTCGCTACTGAACTCTCATCCTGGTGTCAGGCCTTGGCCGCCATGGGGGTTAATGCTCCGATTGCCGGCTTTGAGTTGCTGGATGACAAGCAATGCGTGTTGGCGGAGGCAGAGCTGGCTTGGCCGGCATTGAAGGTGGCGATTTTCCTGCCGGATTACTCGGATACCCTGGGTGTATTCGAGAACCGTGGGTGGCATTGTTTTGTCGCTGAAGGCGAGGCGCTGCCTGAGCCGTTACGTAATCTATTGATGGAGACTCTGGCATGACGCTTGCCCCGAAAATCGCGATGTCTGACGACTTTCTCAAGTCCTTTGCTGCCGTGCCTCGTGCTCAGCAGTTGGCCGTACTGAATTTTGTGGCCAAGTTTCGGCAGAACCCCATGGCGACAGGGATTAATTACGAGCGCATTCGTGATGCTGCCGATGCAAACATGCGTTCGGTGCGTATCAACGACAATATGCGCGGCATTGTGCTCAAGCCTGATGTGGGCAATGTGTATTGCTTGCTCTGGGTCGATCAGCACGATGCGGCATACCAATGGGCCAGCCGTCATCGCGTAGCTATTCACCCGGATGTGGGCAGTATTCAGGTGTATGCGGTTCATGAGGTCTCCGATGCTCAGCCTGCGCAGTTCGAGCAGAGCCTTGAGAGGGTAGGCCTTTTCCATGCGCTCAAGGATCGCGAGATTCGCCGTTTGGGGGTTCCGGATGATCGGTTGGCGGCGGTACGGGCGGTTTGCACCGAGGAGCAGCTGGAGGCTCTTCAGAGTGAGCTTCCCGATGAGGCCTTCGAGGCGCTTTATCTTTTTGCTGCTGGTGATTCCTACGAGAAGATAGTCAGCGAGCGAAGCGCTCCAGATGCGGTGGATCAAAATGATTTTGCTGCGGCGCTTGAGCGTGATGGCAGTCGTCGACATTTTGTCGTGCTGACGGATGACAGCGATCTGGAGGCTTTGTTGGCCGCGCCTCTAGAGCGCTGGCGAGTGTTTTTGCATCCTAGCCAGCGCAAACTGGTGGAGCGCGATTGGAATGGCCCAGTCAAGGTAACGGGCGGTGCCGGAACCGGGAAAACGGTCGTGGCGATGCACCGGGCAGCGAGGCTTGCGCGCCAATACGCGGCACTGCCTGGTAAGCCTGTTCTGTTCACCACCTTCACTAAAACGCTGGCTGAAGACATTCGCCAGCATTTGCAGATGCTCTGTACACCGCATGAGCTGGAAAAGATCCAGGTAGTCAACCTTGATCAATGGGCTTTGGGTCTGTTGCGCCGCTTTGGTTACGCCCATGAGTTGCTCTACAAAGAGGCGGATCGCCGGCGCTTCTGGCAGGCAGCTATGTCTGCAATGCCTGCGGGGGCTGATTTATCTCTGCCCTTTATGCGTGCGGAATTCGAGCGTGTTGTGCTACCCCAGGGCTGTGAAACGGCAGATCAATATATGCGTGCCAGCCGTATCGGTCGCGGGGGGCAGCTTGGTCGTGCCCAGCGCAAGTCAATCTGGCCTGTGTTTGCCGAGTACCGTGCACAACTCCAGGCCGCCAATCTTCGGGAGCCGGAAGAAGCATTTCGCGAGGCATGTCAGCTTTTGGAGCGGGAGAAGCCGGTACTGGGCATACGCGCCATGGTGGTAGACGAAGGGCAAGACATCAGCGCTGCAGCCTTTGCCTTGATCCGCGCAGCTGTGCCCCCCGCTGACAATGACCTGTTTATCGTTGGAGATGCGCATCAGCGCATCTATCGGCACAAGGTCGTTCTGAGCCGAGTCGGCATTGAGGTGCGTGGTCGTAGTCGCAGTTTGCGTATTAATTATCGTACAACGGATGAAATCCGTCAGTGGGCCTGTGCGCAGCTGGAAGGCTGCAGCGTTGATGACCTGGATGGTAACGCCGACAGCTTGCGTGGCTATCGCTCACTCACCCATGGCGATACGCCAGACCTCATTCGTTCATCTTCGTTGCAAGAGGATGGGGAACATATCCAGTCGGTTCTGAATCAGCTCCAGGCTGATGGTATTGAACTCCGCCAAGTCTGCATTACAGCGCGGACCAACGACGATCTCGATGCTCTAGGGGATGGGTTGAGACGAGTCGGGATTCCCACTTTGCGCCTGGATAACTCAACTTCAGATGACGCTTCGGCTGAAGGAGTGCGCCTGGCAACCATGCATCGCATCAAAGGGCTTGAGTTTGGCGTGATCATCGTAGCGGCCTATAAGGGGGCTGTGGCCTATGCTGAGCAATTTAGTCGTGATGAGGATGCGGGGGTAGCCGAGGATACCGAGCTGGCAGAACGTTGCTTGCTGCACGTGGCCGCGACGCGGGCTAAGAGGAATCTCTTTGTACTAAGTCGGGGTTGATGTGAGCCGCAAGCTGCTGACTCGGGTAAGATTCTAACTGTCGATGGCGCTATCAGCATTGCCCCAGAAGCGCTCTGTTATCTTGCTACTACAGCTTTGCTCGAATGACGGTAGAGGCGGCGGTATGGCTCCATTGCAATCAAAACGAATCCCTTTAGCCAAGCGGGCGGCTTGTTGATGATCGAGTGGGGTGGATTGCGCAAAATCCTTGGCAACACTCTATCTGTACATCGTACCAGCAGCCCCCTCAGCTTGCTGGCCATGGTTGCTTCTCGACTGGGCATCGCCCTGGTGCCTGATACCCTGTCGGACGTTGTCATTCCTGGAGTTGTGTAGCGCGAATTGGCGGATGCACAGCCGCAGGCTGATTTACTGCTGGTTAGCCGCAAAGCGGAAGGTGGCGGGGCGGAGCGATTGAATATCCTCGTTCAACGACCTGCCTGACGGCTTCTTCTTGAATTCCGGCGTGAATCGCTGGGTGCTCATAGACTTCCTCCTATGCTTTTGAGTTAGTGCGTTATGGGTGGTGCCAATCTGCTCAGGGACTTTTGCGGGGAATCGTTGAAAACCGTCGGATAGAGTAGAGCATTGGCTGCAGCGAGCGCTCAAATTTATCCTAATAAAATCAATGCTTTATAAGGTCGACCTCCGGCATGGGGTGCAAGGGGTCGAGTGTTCGAATCACTCCGTCCCGACCAAAAAACCCTAGAAAATCCAGTCACTTAGCAGTGACTGGATTTTTTTATGTCTAGTGGTTTTGTGGTGCCTTAGATTTTCGTGCCACTTTTTCCGCCACCGGGATTTTTGCTGCTATCGAGCCTGATGCTGGCTAGCTATCTTCCGTACTTGTTCAATGGAAGGGGCTTGGTTTCTGCTGACATTGCGAGCCTCCGGCCAGCGGCTGAACGCTTTAACAGACGTTCCTGTTGTCACGGCCCTAGTCCTGAAGGCAGAGCTCAAGGCGCAGTTACAGATGGAAATCACCGGCGGCCTCCGGTTGGTAGAGCACTTTTCTGATCTCGATCCGGCGGCTTCGATCTGAAATCCGCCAGTCGATGGTGTCTCCCTCTTGGTCGCCAAGGATGGCGGCGCTGTTCCGGCGATCTCTGATGAGTTCGATTTTCCAGGCAGTGGCTGGCCGTTGGAATGCCGCACGCGCTGCCGGGAAAACTGCCTGAACCCTATTCCGTTGACCTTAGTCCACTGCAGACATCGTCTCGCGCTAGCGCTCTTGGCTGCGCGAATGTATCAGCCAGTTTTTAATTGGAGAACGATCATGCATAACGCTCGTTTCGAATCCTGCATCAAGGCCTGCCTGGACTGTGCAGTAGCCTGCGACTACTGCTTCAGCGCCTGTCTGGAGGAGTCACAGGTGCAGATGATGGCGCGCTGCATACGTCTGGACCGCGAATGCTCAGAGATCTGTCGGCTCGCCGCATCGCTGATGGCTAGCGGCAGCGACTCGGCGCATGCGCTTTGCAAGGTCTGTGCAGACATTTGCAGGCAATGCGGGGAAGAATGTGCCAAGCACGAGGCTGAGCATTGCCAGCAATGCTCCAAGGCCTGTATGCATTGTGCCGAGCAGTGCAGCCAGATGGCAGCCTGATACCGCGAGTGGGATAGCCGACGTTATCTCCTACGTCTGAACCTCGCGAATGAGCGAGAGGCAGGGACTTTTGCCTGCCTGGGTTCACCGCAGTACATCGAGGAGCAGCTTGGTCAGTCAGGCGAACGGTTGCGCGGATGCCGGGTGAACCGAGCGGGGATGCAACACCATGCTCAAGATAGAGGCAGATCGCTTTTCTGTCCGGGTTCTGCTGCGAGTCTGCGGCGCACCCGCGCCCTCGCGCCGAAAGGGAGGCAGCGATGCAACAGCTCTACCTGGGACTCATGGCTGCGACGGCCATCATCCTGCTGCTAGGGCTGCTGTCGCGCCCGCTGAAGCGTTACGGCCTGGCGGCGCCCTTTCTCGCTCTGCTGGGTGGCGTAGTGCTTGGTCCGCAGTTGCTCGGCCTGTTACAGCCGGATGGCTGGGGGCACCCTCAGTTGTTGCTGGAAAAGGCGGCCCAGTTGAGTTTGGCGATAGGTCTGATGAGCGTGGCGCTGCGCCTGCCGGCCGGTTATGTAGCGAAGCACTGGCGCTCGCTGTTGGTACTGGTGGGATTGGTTCTGCCACTTATGTGCCTGTGTGCAGCGCTGCCGGCGTATTGGCTGTTCGATCTCTCGCCTTTGCTGGCGCTGCTGATCGGCGCCGTGGTCTGTCCCACCGACCCCATAGTGGCCACCTCTATCGTCACTGGCGAGATAGCCGAGCGTGATCTGGATGAACCTCTTCGCCACCTGATCTCTGCCGAGTCGGGTCTGAACGATGGGTTGGCTCTGCCACTGGTAATGTTGCCGTTGCTGTTGCTTGGTCTGCCTCCGCTCGAGGCTGGCCGGCAGTGGCTGGTGATGGTGGTGTTTTGGGAGATCGGCGGTGCCGTGCTGTTCGGCCTGTTGCTCGGTTGGCTGGCCGGCCGGCTGCTGCGACTGGCCGAGGGAAGGCACTTCATAGAACGACCTTCGTTCATGAGCTACACGGTGGCTCTGTCTCTGCTAGCACTGGCCGCAGCGGAGCTGCTGCATACCGACGGCGTAGTAGCGGTGTTCGTCGCCGGGCTGGCATTCGACAGGATGGTTGGCGGCAAGGAGCGGGCGGAAGAGGAGCGGGTACAAGCCGCGATGGACCAATTTTTCACCCTGCCGATCTTCATGCTGCTCGGTGTTTTGCTGCCTTGGGGCCAATGGCTGGCCCTGGGCTGGCCGGCTGTCGCGCTGGTGGTGGCGGTGCTACTGCTGCGCCGGCTGCCGGCCCTGTTGGTGCTGCGACCGCTGCTACCGGCGTTGCGGTTGCGTCGCGACCTGCTATTCGCAGGTTGGTTCGGCCCGATCGGCATCGCTGCGCTGCTTTACGCGTTGCTGGCCAGCGAACGCAGCGGCGAGCCATTGGTCTGGCAGCTCGGTAGTCTGTTGATCTGCGCCTCGGTGATCGTTCACGGCCTAAGCGCGACGCCCTTAACGCGCCTTTATGGACGCTGCAGACGGCGCGGTTGAGCCATATAAATATGCCGCCATATCCAGCGCCACCTGGGTACTCACTCCCAGGTCGGGCATCGCCGAGCCGGGTGCGATCGTTTGCGGGTCGCGCAGCCATCGCACCAGGTTGGCAGGTGTATTAGGCAGCACGCCGGCAAGATACTTTCGCTCGGAAAGGTCGCTCAGCGGGGGGGGCAACATGGGTATCGGCGCCAACCACGCCGGGGATGACGTGGCAACTGGTGCAGCCGTGCTGCTGAAAGGCTCCACGCCCATCTTCAGCATAGCCGACCCCCACACCGGGTACGGCCAGCAAGCGCGCATCATTGCAGCCGGCGAGTGTTAGCGCGGTTAGCAAGATCAGAGCGCGCAGATTCATGGGTGAGCCTCCGCACTGGCGTGATGCTGCTTCACCGCTTCGCGCCGCGCCCGGTAATCGGTCGGGGCCAGCTGCGCCAGTTGCTCGATGAACGCCACCAGATCCCACAGCTGTTCGTCATCCAGGCGGTATTTCCAGGCGGGCATGCCGGTCATCTTGATGCCGTACTTGGCGGTCCAGAAGATGTCGCCAGGTGGCCAGCGACGGGAAGTTTCCACCAGATTCGCCGGTATCGGCGTCAGCCCCAGGGCGAACGGCTGCGGAGCGACACCGGGCCCCCCGTGGCATTGCTCGCAGTGGGCGATGTATAGCGTAAGGCCGCGCCCTATGCGCGCCGGGTCATCCAGCACCGGAGCAGTTATGTCTTTGCCTCGGCGGGAAATGGAATGGCGCATCACGGTGTCGGTCAGCCAATACACCGGTCCGGTGTGCTGCCCGGTAGCCGCCACGTTATAGACCCCGAGATGCACGAAGGCGACAGCGCCGATCAGCATCACTGCAAGCAGAGTGGCGGCGGCCAGTAGCCAATGACGGATAAGCAGCGAGGAGAGTTCGTTCATGAGCGTTCAATCCAGCTGATGAAGAAAGGCGGCGATATCCCGCGCCTCGTCGGCGCTCAGACCGACGTCCGGCATGGCGGTATGCGGGTCGACTGCTTGCGGTCTTTGCAGCCAGCGCACCATTTGTTCTTCGTAGTTTGGCAGTAGGCCGGCGATGTAGCCGCGCCGGGCGATCTGCTCCAGGCTCGGCCCGACCCGGCCGTTTGCGCCCGGCACGTGGGGAATGCGGTGACAGCTGCCGCAACCGTAGGCATGCGTCAGTTCGCGGCCGCGCTCGGGGTTGCCGGAATAGGGTGGCTGCTTGTTCTCTGCCATCGGCTCGCACGCTGCGAGCAATAAAGGCAGGAGCATCGTGGCCAGGCGGCTCATCTCGACTCCTCCGTGAGCGGCGGCTCGCGCAGGCAGCGGGCTGTCAGCAGCAGGCCGGCGGCGAGGAATACCAGGCCTGCGGGGATCCACATGATCAGCCCACCGAGGCGTTGATCGTCCACCGGGTCAAGTCCGAAAAATCGGGTGGTTTCCAGGTAAGGCGAATACCACACCGTTGGCGAGAAGCTCAGCAGGGCCCCGAGCAGGCTGCTGTGCACCGCGGTGGTGAACAGATAAAGCACCGCGCCGGCCTGGCGGCGCTGCAGCAATGCCCACCAGAACAACAGGGCAGACAGGAAAAAACTGCTGTGCTGCAGTGCATGCACTGCGTCGTTGCGCACGCTGGCATCGAACAGCGCCGGCAGGTGCCAGCCCCAGAGCACCGCTGCGTGCAACAGCCAGGCACCCTGGGCGGAGGTCAGCCCATCCCAGGTCGCGCGCAACCAGCGTTGCCGGCGCAAGCGCTTGAAACCTTCGCGGCCGCTTGCCGGCAGGCCCCATAGCAGCAGGCCGCCGGGGCGGCTGAGAACCAAAAGCGGTGCGCTGATCAGAATCAGTATTTCATGCTGCAGCATATGGGCGGAGAACAGGTAGCCACCCAGTGGATCCAGCGGCGGACCCAAGGCCATAGCCAGGGATAGCCAGCCGGCGCAGAACAGCAGCAGGTCACGTTGCCGGCCGATTTCTCCGCTGCGTTGGCGTAGGCGTCTCAGCCCGCGTACGTAGAGCAGCGCGCTACCGATCAGCAGTGACCATGACCAGGGGTCGAAGGCGAACAGATTTATCTCGTCCGGTGTTTGCGCGGCAGGCGCATGGCCCCAGGCCGAAGGCACTATCCACAGCAGGGCGAGCATCATCAGCCAGGTCATCGACCGCACCCCTCGACCAGCAGGAAAGGCAGGCTCTGCATGGTGATCGTCGCGGCGAATAGCAACCCCAGCAGGCAGCCGCTGCAACCGAGAAAATACCGTACTGAACCTGGCGAACGCGCCACCTGGACATTGCGCCAAGCTACCCACGTGCCGCCAAGCGCCACGCTCAGGCATAGCAGGCTGGCCGCATAGAGAGCGAGTGGCAGCGGATGGCGGCAGTCCCAGCCAGCCAAGGCGTAGACGAGAGCCAAGTGCAGCGCCCAGGCCAGCGGAGCGGCGAACCAACCGACGGCCAGTCGCAGCGTCGTGGGTCGCTTGGACGGATCAGCGGGCATGTTCGGGCTCCTCATAACCAGCGTGGTACCCAATACAGGACCAGATACAGCGGGATCCAAACCAGGCCGACGAAGTACCAATAGAGAGTGTCCACCACCGCTGCGATCTGCCGCTGACGGGTGAAGAAGCCACGCAGGCCGAGCAGTACCACGACGCCGGTACCGATGACCGCCGAAACCACATGGATGAAATGAAAGCCCGAGATGGTCCAGAGGATAGAGCCGTAGGGGCTGCTGTCCCAGCGTACGTCGAGCGCGTGAAACTGTTGCCAGCGCGACAACAGCACGAGGCTCGCCAGCAGCACGCTGATGGCCACGCCCAGGGTGAACGAGTTGCGCCGGTCCTGCTTGAGCTTCTGCCCAGCCCACCACATGCTGACGCAGCTGGCCAGCAGCATGACCAGGCTCAGCGTTGGCCATAGTAGCTCGGGCGGCGCCACTCCAGCCGGAGGCCACTGCGTCTGGTACAGGCGCAGATAGAAGTAGCTGGCAATGAAGCTGGCTACTACCGTTGCCTCGATCAGGATCAACATCGTCACGCCCCACCATAAAGGCGCTTCGCTGCCCTCCTGAAAACGCGACAAGCCACTGACGTCGATCACCTTGGGCATCGCTCAATCCTCCCGCCAGGGCCGACGTGGCCAGAGCCAGCCGACGATCATGAAAAAGCTGAAGAAGAAGCCGAACACAAAGAACCACGGCGAGAACATGAAACCGATGAAGCCTGTGGCTACTGCCACCGCCAGTAGCGCCGGCCAGATCGACGGCTCCGGCAGGACCACCACGGTCTGTGGCTCGGCGTCCACCACACTGGTGGCGACCACTTCGCGGCGGTCGGCGCGCAGGCCGGTGACATGGCCCATTTCGCCGAGGGTCTGTAACTGTTCGGGGTCACCGTCGCGCCACAGCGGCTGACGGCTGGCTACCACCGGGATGCGCGGAAAGTTGTAGTTGGCCGGCGGCGAGTCGGCCGCCCATTCCAGGCTCTCGGCGCCCCAGGGATTGGGGCCAGCTGCGGGACCATGGATGCGCGCGCGTAGCGTGTTGATCAGGGTCAGCAGCACGCCGCCGGCGAAGACGAAGGCGCCCACCGTGGCCAGCAGATTCAGCGGCCCCCAGCCCATCTCGGCCAGGTAGGTGTAGACCCGACGCGGCATGCCGTCGAAGCCCAGTTGGTGCATGGGGAAGAAGGTCAGATGCAGGCCGATAAACATCAGCGCGCAGCTCCAGCGCCCCAGGCGCTCCGACAGCAGCCGACCGAACAGCTTGGGGTACCAGTAGTAGAGCGCGCCAAACAGCGGGAACACGGCACCACCGATCAGCACATAATGGAAATGTGCGACTACGAAGTAGCTGTCGTGCACCTGGCGATCGAAGGGCACCGAGGCCACCATCACCCCCGTCAGGCCACCGAGTACGAAGATCGCAAAAAAACCGAGGATGAACAGCATCGGCGTTGCGAGGCGGATCCGTGCACCCCACAGGGTGGCGATCCAGCAGAAGATCAGCACCCCGCTGGGTATGGCGATCATCATGCTCGCCGCGGTGAAGAAATCCAGGCTCAGCTGCGGCAGCCCGGTGGTGAACATGTGGTGCACCCACAGGCCGAATGAGATGAAGCCGATTCCCACCAGCGACAGCACCGCCGCGGTATAGCCGTACACCGGGCGGCGGCAGAAGGTGGTGAGGATCGCCGAGATCATGCCCAGCGCCGGCACCAGGATGATGTACACCTCCGGATGGCCGAAGAACCAGAACAGGTGCTGCCAGAGCAGCGGCTGGCCGCCGGCGTCGGAGACGAAGAACAGCGTGTCGAAGGTGCGATCCAGCGCCAGCAGTACGCTGGCGACGATCACCGAAGGCATGGCAAAGACGATCATGAACGACATCACCAGGATCGCCCAGACGAACAGCGGCATACGGCTGAGAGTCATGCCCGGCGCCCGTAGTTTGAGGATGGTGACGATCAGCTCCACGGCCGCTGCCAGCGCGGAAACCTCGATGAAGGTGATCACGGTGGTCCAGACATCAGAGCCCTGGTCCGGCGAATAAGTCTTGCCGGCCAGTGGCACGTAGCTGAACCAGCCGTCATCTGGAGCCATGCCGAGGAACAGGGTGAGGAAGAAAGCGATGCCTGCGATCAGGTAGACGTAATAGCCGAAGGCGTTCAATCGCGGGAAAGCCATGTCGCGAGTACCGAGCATCAGCGGCACCAGGTAGATGCCGAAGCCTTCCATGGCCGGCACGGCGAAGAAGAACATCATGGTAGTGCCGTGCACGGTGAACAGCTGGTTGTACAGCGTCGGATCGAGCAGACCGTTTTCCGGGCTCACCAGTTGCAGGCGCATCAGCAGCGCCAGCACTCCGGCCAGCAGGAAGAAAATGAAGGCAGTGACGATAAAGCGCAGGCCGATCTTGCGCTGGTTGACCTGCATGAACCAGCCGACCAGCCCGCTAGGCGAGCGCCAGGTGTCGTCGAGTTGTTGCCGTTCGCGTGCGTCCAGCAGGGCTGTCATGGCCATCGGCTCCTATTCCAGTGCCTGGAGGTAGTCGAGCAGGGCCCGCAGCTCCGCGGGTTGCAGACGGGTAGCCGGCATCAGTACGCCGGGCTTGTTGCTCTGCGGGTCGGTAATCCAGCCGCCGAGGTGCCCGCGATTGTTCGGCAGGGTGGCGGCGGCCAGCGTCTGGCGCGAAGCCAGGTGGGTCAGGTCGGGGCCGCTCTGGCCGCCCGCACGGGTCCCGCGGATGGTGTGGCAATCGGCGCAGCCGCGTTCGCGAAAGATCTGCCGTGCGTCATCCATGGCCAGCGCAGCCGCTACGGCCGGCTCGCCCTGGCGCTGCAACCAGTCGCGAAATGCCGGTTGCGCCTGCACCTCGATGCGCACCGCCATCAACGCGTGCTGGTCGCCGCAGAACTCGGCGCATTGACCGCGGTAGACACCTGGGCGGTCGATGCGCAGCCAGCGTTCATTGGTCATGCCTGGGATCATGTCGGTCTTGCCATCCAGGTTCGGCGCCCAGAAGCTGTGGATCACGTCGCTGGCCTTGAGTACCAAGCGCACCGTTTCGCCGGCCGGCAGGTGCAGCTCGTTGGCAGCCACCGCGAGCAGATTGTCGTCGCGATCGCGATAGCGGATTTCCCACCACCAGCGGTGGCCGATGACCTCCGCGGTCAGCTCGGCGTCGCCCTGTTCGCCGGAGCTGGCCTGGCCGACCAGGATGCTGGCGATCACCAGCGCCAGCAGGATGAACGAGGGCACCACCACGCCGCCAAGCAGCACCAGATTGCGGCTGGCTCGTTCGCTCAGACTGGTCCTGGCGCGCATGCCTCGCCACAGAGCGACACCGGCGAGCAACATGACCACTAGGAACACCACCGTGAAGGTGCCGATCATCCACCAGCTCAGGTTGGCGATCAGTGCAGCCGGCTCACTGTGCGGTTGTAGCATCGACTGCAGCGGTGTCTCGCTTGTCAGACGCAGCCAACTGTCGCGGGACAGGGTATCGAGGTTCATGCGCCACTCGCCCGTATACAGGCGGCGCGGGTCGAGTGATCGTTGGCGCGGTCTTCCATCATCGTGCTTTCCGTTCGCTGCGAAGTGGCGGTTGAATTTGTCGCCGCTGAAAACGCGACGACGTGATCTCTAGGATTCCGTATGTGTCGGTTGCTGCAACCAATGCAGCGGCGAAGGGGGAGGCTGACAGCGAAGGTTCCGTCAGCAGGTTGCCCCGTGAACGTCCGGCACGATCCATCCGGAGCTCACAAGTTGTGACAGAGGAGCGCCCGAGGGGTTTCCACATTCTCGCGATGGGCTCCGCACGTCCTGATCGAGCGCTCTGAATCTCGCCCAGTTCAGGTGAACGCCTACGCATGTTGATCGGACGAGTGCCGGCTCGCCCTTTCGTCAACCTTGCGCCCCCCCTAATTCACTGGAACGTCGGCTCGCCCCGTCGCTCCAACTAAGCGTTACCGGAGAATTAACCCACCAATGCCTTGCGCTAATCTCACCACCGACTTTGCCAGGCTCTTGCTCCGGCCCGTCTCATGGCTAACCAGGGTTGTGTTCGGATGAAAGCTAGCCGCTGGATCATCTTGGCTCTGCTGGTCACCGCGGTAGCGTGTTTTTTCATCTTCGATCTCGGCGAATACCTCACTCTCGAATCGATCAAGTCGCACAGCGGCGCGTTGAAGGCGAAAGTCCAGGATCATCCCTGGTGGGCCGCCGGGGTTTTTTTCGCCATCTACGCCGCGCTGACCGCGTTATCGTTTCCAGGTACTGTGGTGCTGACACTGCTCGCCGGCGCGCTGTTCGGCTTGATAGAAGGGACGCTGCTGGTTTCATTTGCCTCGAATGTCGGTGCACTGGTGGCGATGCTCATCAGCCGCTTCATGCTGCGTGACTGGGTCCAGAAGCGATTCGGTAAACAGATCGCCGGAATCAACAAGGGCCTGACACGCGACGGCACGTTCTACCTCGTCTCCTTGAGGTTGATTCCGATAGTGCCGTTCGTGCTGCTGAACCCGGCCCTGGGTCTTACCCGAATCAACATGTGGACCTTCTGGTGGACCACGCAGCTGGGAATGCTTCCCGGCCATGCCATCTACGTGAATGCCGGCGAAAAGCTCGTCACTCTGCGCTCGGTGTCCGACATCCTCTCGCCGAGCATCATCAGCACCCTGGTGTTGCTGGCGGTGTTCCCGATCATCGCGACGCGCCTGTTGGCCTACTACAAGGCGCGCAAGGTCTATAGCGGGTGGAGCAAACCAAAGCGCTTCGACTACAACCTTGTAGTGATCGGTGGCGGTAGCGGTGGGCTGGCCACGGCGCGTATTGCCGCCTCGTACAAGGCACGGGTCTGCCTGGTCGAACGGGAGCGCCTCGGAGGTGTGGCCATGCATGAGGGCGGTGTGCCGACCAAGGCGCTGCGGCGCTTGGTGAACGAACTTCATGTGAGGCGCGACAGGCAGCCCCCGGCCGAGGAGTTCGCCGAGCTGATGACGCAGGTTCGCCAACTGACAGAATCCGCCCGCCACGACACCTTGTCCGAAGATTGTTCGCGGCTCGGCGTCGAGGTGGTCGAAGGCGAGGGCCGACTCAGCTCGCCCTGGACGGTCGAGGTGGAAGGCCGCACGCTGACCACCCGCGCGGTGATCATTGCTACGGGCAGCCGACCTTGGCTCCCACCGATCTCTGGCCTCGATGACATTGAGCCGCTGACCTGCGACACGCTGTTGCAGTTGCGTGAGCGCCCTGACCGGCTGCTGGTGCTCGGCAGCGGGGCAGGGGCCTGCGAATTCGCTCAGCTCTTTCAACGCCTCGGATCCAGGGTCTCCTTGGTCAGCGAAGATGCGCGCCTGCTCGAGCAGGAGGATGCCGATGCCGGAAAGCTACTGGCCGCCGCACTTGCCGCTGACGGCGTGGACATCCAGCTTGGCTTGAAGGCACAGCGGGTCGAGTCGCATGCGGGCGAACGCCGGCTGGTTTGCCAGGGTGGTGAGAATGGTGTTGTGTCGCTGCCGTTCGATCGGCTGTTGCTGATGACCGGCAATTACGCTGATGTCGAAGGGCTGGGGCTGGACGAACTGAAACTGCAATGCTGTGACGATGTTACGTTGGAAGTGGATGAGTATCTGGCCACCTGTTACCCGAACATTTACGCAGTAGGAAGTGTCGCCGGGCCGTGCGGGGCCCCGCATGTCGCAGAGCACCAAGCCTGGTATGCCGCGGTGAATGCGCTATTTGGTGGACTGAAACGGTTCGTGGTGAGCGAGCGGGTATTGCCCCGTGCCGTCTTCACCTCGCCGGAGATAGCGTCGGTGGGCCTGACCGAGCAAAAGGCGCGAGAGCTGAAACTGGAGTACGAGGTGACCCGCCTGGATATGGCGACGTTGCCGGGGGCGGTGGTCGAAGGTGCAAAGCAGGGGTTCGTCAAAGTGCTCACCCAACAGGGTGAGGATCGAATTCTCGGCGTCACCATCGTCAGTGCCCAAGCGAGCGAAACACTCGCCGGATTCGTTGTGGCGATGAAGTACAAGCTGGGCTTGCGCAAGCTGGGCGACACAGTCCAGCTTAGTCCTACCCAGGCTCAAGCGCTGAGACGTGTCGCTGAGGCCTGGCGGCAACAGCACAGATCCGCACGACTGCTGGCCTGGACCGAACGGCTGAATCGCTGGCGAATCAGAAGATAAGCGTGACAGCCTCAGTGATGTTGTCGCTTTCGGCCGCTGAATTGAGTAGCTTGAAGACTTCGCTACGAAATTGTCGAGTCAAGTCTGGGCCAACTTCACGCCGAGGTTGAACGCGCCTGACAGTCGGCGGCCCAATCTATCGCCAAGCGTCTTCCGAAAGAGAGTAAGTGGGGGCGAGTGTCGGATCACTCCGTCCTGACCATACAACCCTGAAATCCAGTCACTTAGCGGTGGCTGGATTTTTATAGATGGATTTCTAGGGGCGGCATTTTTTGCAAATTTTACCACCGGGAGCCGTATTTTATCGATGGGCGAGGGCTCAGCCTCTATGCCGTCATTTGAAATCCTAAGCTTGTATATCTCTACAGCGTTTTCTAATACGTGCACCTCGTGCTTCTAATGTTGATGCAGCTGGCTTGCAACCCTAAGAAGTTAGGGGGCGCTGCGAGGACCGATGACGGGTCGCATACCTACATCGGCTGATTTTGCTATCGGTGGAAGCGAAGTCCGCGTGTGATGGCTACGAGCGTCACGCGTTGCTTTTGAGGCGAGCTTAGGAAAGTTCTTACACCGTCAAAGGAATGCTCCCGCTGATGAAAATCAACGTTTGCTAGATAATTGTTCTGGAATAAAGCTCGGAACTAGCTATGCAGCGCTTATCTGTCCTCGTTCTCGAAAGTAATGAAAGCCGTCGCGAGCGGATAGCCAAGGCTCTTGAGCAGCTTGGGGTTTTCCGCGTATGGCGGGCTTCGACAGCAGACGCTGCACTCGCGATGTTGCGTGAGACTCCCTGCGTTGATATTGCCGTTTGCGGGTTGGCCCCGGGGCATCTTGAAGCCCTGGCTCTCGCTGGGCATGAAAACCGGCTGGAAGGGCTGGTGCTCATAGATGAGCACTGTGATCTGCACAGGCAGACAAGACGGTTAGCCCAAGTTGGGCGGCTGCAAATCTTAGGATGTGTAAGTCTGCCATTCAAAGCCTATGAGCTAGCTCAGGCGATTGGTAATTTCTCGGAGTCTAGGCGTTCCTATGAGGCAATGTTGCCGACCAGGGATGAATCGCCCCGGGTTTTGTGGAGGCCGTTTCGTTTAAGTCAGGCCGCCATGGCCTGACCTGCTTGTTGCTGGTGGAAGTTTGCCTCAGCCTCCGCAGGCGGGATATATCCGATTGAACTCAGCAACCGTTGGTGGTTGTACCAGTGCACCCATTCCAAGGTCGCCATTTCTACAGCTTCGCGGCTCTTCCACGACTGGCGGTAGATCAGTTCGGCCTTGTACAGACCGTTGATGGTCTCAGCCAATGCGTTGTCGTAGCTGTCGCCCTTCCTGCCAGCCGAGGGCTCAATGCCAGCCTCTGCCAGCCGCTCGGTATAGCGGATTGAGACGTACTGGCTGCCACGGTCGCTGTGATGGATCAGACCACCCGTGCAATGCGGCTGGCGGGCATACAGGGCTTGTTCCAGAGCATCCAGCACGAAGTCGGTCTTCATGCTGGTACTGACTCGCCAGCCAACGATCCGCCGCGCAAATACGTCGATCACGAAGGCCACGTACAGCCAGCCCTGCCAGGTCGACACGTACGTGAAGTCCGACACCCACAGCTGATTTGGACGGTCGGCATGGAACTGGCGCTGCACACGATCCAGCGGACAGAGCGACTTGTCGCCGGCCACCGTTGTCCGCACGACCTGGCCGCGCCTGATGCCCTGTAATCCAGCCCGACGCATCAACCGCTCCACCGTGCATCTGGCAGCCTCGATGCCTTCTCGCCGGAGTTGCTTCCAGACCTTCATCGCGCCATAACACTGCATGTTGGTATCCCATACACGCTGTATTTCCAGGATCAATTTGTCGTCACGCCGTGCACGGCAGCAACGTAATGCCGGGTTGCGCTGCTGAGCCGCGTGCCTGCGGTAACCGGACGGGGCGATCTGCAAGACACGGCAGATCGACTCGACCCCGAGACGGTCACGATGCTGATCGACAAATGCCCTCAGGACTTGGTGCGGCGGTCGAGCTCCGCCTGGGCAAAA
>Ga0114984_1000044_pt1 | contig 49384 bp, 46 predicted proteins | sample Shrwel1BS1Day1_FD_96987 | JGI IMG/M metagenome (GOLD analysis project Ga0114984, IMG submission 96987) | Subsurface microbial communities from deep shales in Ohio, USA - Utica-3 well 1 S-1-Day1 | ecosystem: Environmental > Aquatic > Deep subsurface > Shale gas/oil reservoir > Produced water/Flow...
AGCCCATGGCACGGTCCACACACGCATGGTGCCCCGGCGGGCGCACGGCACAAAAAGCATTGTTCACTGCGTGGGCCATGACCAAATCGACCGCATGCACGCAAGCACCCGCCGCGCGGCGGGCGGCGTCCAGCGAGAATTCCGACAGCGTGGTGTCTCCATCGATGTCGATATTCCGTTTCAAGGGGAAACGGGCTTTGATGCTTTCTACATATGCGGGAGTATGTACTGCCGTCACAGCCGACCATGGCACCTCGGGTGCCTCGCAATGAACCAGACGTGGCCACAAATCGGAGGCCTGCAATTTTTCGCGAATCACCCGCAAACGAGCCATGCTCTCGGGGTGGCCCAGACCAGGGTTGTGCAAGGCGCAATCAGAATGGGAAATATAGGCTGTGGTCATGGCTTAGGCCCAAACAGTACGGGAATGCTGGGTTATAGTGAACAACAGACCTGCCAATTCAAACAAACATGCGCCGGGTCGACCACTACTTCTTTTGACTACACCGATACCGGACATGCTGACTCCTTTTGTGACTGCTCAACGAATCTTAACAAGCTTTGCCTCCATTTTAATCAGCACAGCCCTGTGCACTCAAGCTGTGCACGCCCAAGACGCCCCGAAGGTAAACTTTGCCGAGCACAAAAATGCGGCTGCCTTGGCAGAGCGCCTGCAAACCAAAGAAGGAATACCTGCAGCGATGACGCTAGAACTGTTGAAGCAGGCTGAGCTTTTGCCACAGGTGGTGAAAGCCGTAAAGCCGCCCAAGAACAAGAGTGTTCGTAACTGGGATACTTACCGAAGCCGTTTTGTGGAACCTTACCGCATTCGCAAAGGCGTGGAGTTCTGGGATGCAAACCTGGACACTTTGAAAGAGGCGGAGGCCAAATACGGCATTCCGCAAGAGGTAATTGTGGCCATCATCGGCGTGGAAACCATTTACGGGCAACACATTGGCAACTACCGGGTACTCGACTCCCTGGCCACGCTGGCCTTTGCCTACCCTGAAGGCCAACGTGACCGCTCTGAATTCTTTTTAAGCGAACTTGAGGCGTTTATTGCGTTGTGCAATAGAACTCACCTGGATGCGCTTGAGGTGAAAGGCTCGTATGCGGGGGCTATCGGGCTGGGCCAATTCATGCCCAGCTCATGGACTGCATATGCCGTGGACGGCGATGCCGACGGCATCGTGGATTTGTTTCACAGCCGCCGCGATGCAATTTTCAGTGTGGCCAATTTTCTGAAAGTACACGGGTGGGAAACTGGCAAAGCCACTCGTGTGTTGGTGGACATAGAACATACCGACAATTTGCAGGAATTGCTGGCACCTGACATTGTGCCCACCTTTACCCCGGCAGTGATGCAACAAAAAGGCGTAAAGTTAAATAGCGAAACATTGCCTGACGAAAAACTGGCACTGATTGAACTGGTGCGCGGAGAAGCCGAGCCTGCGTTCGTGGCAGGCGGGCAAAACTTTTACGCGGTGACCCGTTACAACCGCAGTTCTTTCTATGCCAACGCCGTGCTTGAACTCAGTGAGGCATTGAAACTTAGAAGGGACATGCTGAATTGAGTGCTTTGTCAGGCAGGAAACACCCCTGTGGACAGGTAACGATCACCACGGTCGCACACAATAAACACGATGGTTGCGTTTTCAACTTCTTCCGCAATTTTCAGGGCGATGTGCGCCGCACCTGCTGCTGAAATGCCACAGAAAATACCTTCTTCAGCTGCCATTTTTCGGGCCATTTCCTCGGCCTCAAGCTGGGTGACTTGAACCACTCGGTCTACACCGGCGGGTTTATAAATTTTGGGCAAGTATTCTTTCGGCCATTTGCGAATGCCCGGAATTTGCGAACCCTCGCTGGGTTCAGCCCCAATAATTTGAATATTGGGGTTTTGGCTTTTCAGGTAACGCGAAACACCCATAATCGAACCGGTGGTGCCCATGGCGCTTACAAAGTGAGTCACTTGGCCAGCTGTATCGCGCCAAATTTCAGGGCCAGTGGTTTCAAAGTGGGCAAGTGGGTTGTCTTCGTTGGCGAACTGGTCAAGAATCACTCCCTTGCCCTGGTCACGCATTTGTTCGGCCAGGTCTCGTGCGTACTCCATGCCCCCTTTTTGCGGGGTCAAAATGATTTCTGCGCCAAAGGCACGCATGGTTTGGCGACGTTCAATGCTAAGGTGCTCAGGCATGATCAGCACCATGCGGTAACCGCGAATGGCGGCCGCCATGGCCAAGGCAATACCAGTGTTGCCTGAAGTGGCCTCAATCAGCGTATCGCCCGGCTTGATTGTGCCGCGAGCTTCGGCACGCTTGATCATGGAAATGGCTGGGCGGTCTTTGACTGAACCGGCTGGGTTATTGCCCTCCAGTTTGCCCAGAATCACATTGCCACGGTCGGCATTGGCCTTGCCAGGCAAACGTTGCAACTGCACCAGCGGGGTGTTGCCAATGGTGTCTTCAATGGTGAGGTATTTCACAGCCGGATCACTTTCAACAAAGGTAATCCGGCTATTTTAGCTTAATGTAGGTGCACAACACCGTCACGCAGCGCTGGCCTGTGCTCGATCCACTGCGGCAACAATGAAGCGATGATCATGGTGAACAAACCCAGCACCATGCCCAACAGCTGGGGCGGCCAAATTTCACTGGGGAAGAAGTTTTTGGCAATCAACCAACTGCTGACACCCACTACAATTGATGCAACTGCACCCTGTGAGGTTGCTTTTGACCAGTACAGACCAAACACCAGCGGAACAAATGCAGCAGCCAGAGTAATTTCGTAGGCGCTTTCCACCATCTCGAAAATTGAAGATTCACTGTTGATGGCAAAGGCCACCACAATGATGGTGAACACGAACACTGAAATGCGCATGGTCAACAACAAAGCCTTGTCGTCCATTTTTGGATAGATGTTCTTGACGATGTTTTCTGCAAACGACACGGAGGGTGCCAACAAAGTGGCGCTGGACGTGCTCATGATTGCAGAAATGAGTGCACCAAAAAACACGATTTGCGCAAACAAGGGTGTATGCATCAAAACGAGGTTGGGCAACACCATTTGCGAATCTTCCGAAATCATCGCAGTGAAGGTTTCAGGGTCGATCATAATAGCGCCGTAGGCCAAAAACACCGGGATGAACGCGAAGAAAAAGTACATGGAGCCACCCAATACAGCACCCCGCACGGCAGTTTTCTCGTCTTTGGCAGAACTGATGCGCTGGAAAATATCCTGCTGGGGAATGGAGCCAAAGGCCATGGTCAGGAATGCGCCGACGAATGGCACCCACAGCACATAACTGAACTCTTCGGGGAAGAACTGCAATTTGCCCGCGGCTTCAGCATGCTCAACCACAGTGCCCACACCACCGGCCAAATCAGCGACGATCCACATGATATAAACGAGGCCCGCCGCAATGACCACCATCTGGATGAAATCGAGAACAGCGACTGACAACATGCCACCAAAAAGCGTGTAGATCAGCACAACACTGGCGCCAATGACCATGCCCCATTCTTGGGAAACTGCACCATCGGTGAGCACGTTGAAGATCAATCCCAGTGCACTGATTTGCGCCGCCACCCAACCCAGATAAGACACCACAATGCAGGCGCTGCAGAAAATTTCAACTACCCGGTTGTAACGCACGCGGTAATAGTCGCCCAAGGTGAGCAAATTCAGGCGATAAATTTTCGGTGCGATGAACAGACCAGCCAGAATCAGGCACATGGATGCGCCGAACGGATCCGCCACAATGCCGCTCAAACCCTCTTCCACAAAGGTGGAAGAAATGCCCAGCACTGTTTCCGAGCCAAACCAGGTGGCAAAAACCGTGGCAGTCACAATCGGCAGGGAAAGATGCCGGCCAGCCACGGCGTAATCCGCCGCACTACTTACATTTCTGGCCACATACAGGCCAATGAGTACAGAAACCAGCAAATACGCTACAACGGAGGCAAGCAACATCTTGAAAACCCACCAGAGAGAAAAAATGATTTTGGATTATAGGCAAGAAACATGCGCAGGGCTAGAACAGACCTTTGGGGCCTGAATAGCCAATTAAAAAGGGCCACAACAAATCAAGTGCAACCACACCAAAAAGCACAGCCAGCATCAACACCATCCAGAACAAAGCCCGGTTCAGGCGCTTTTGCTGTTTCACCAATTGTTCGATTTGATCATCAACGCGACCATTCGAGTGCGTGAGCGTTTGGTGCAACAAACGTGGCAAGGCTGGCAATATTTGCGACCACTGCGCAGCCTCCCATTGCAGACTGGATTGAAAACCCTTGAATCCGATTTGCTGGTGCATCCAGTTTTCCAGATACGGCTTGGCGGTTTTCCAAAGATCCAGGTCAGGATCAAGCTGGCGGCCAAGACCCTCCACGTTCAGCAAGGTTTTTTGCAGCAACACCAACTGTGGCTGAATTTCGACGTTGAAGCGGCGGGAGGTTTGAAACAGACGCATCAAGGCCTGTCCCAGCGAAATTTCCTTCAATGGCTTACCAAAAAAGGGTTCAATGCAGGCCCGAATGGCGGATTCAAGCTCATCAATGCGCGTGCCCTTGGGCACCCAACCCGATTGCACATGCAATTCAGCCACACGCTTGTAGTCTTGCCGGAAGAATGCGAGGAAGTTTTGCGCCAGGTATTGCTTGTCCACATCGCTGAGGGTGCCAACAATACCGAAATCAAGTGCAATGTATCGACCAAAATCTTCAGGCTGATCACCCACATAGATATTGCCGGGATGCATGTCTGCATGGAAAAAACCATCGCGAAACACCTGGGTGAAAAAAATTTCCACGCCTTCGCGGGACAGTTTTTTCAAATCAATGTTGTTCTCGCGAAGCCGCTCGATTTGGGAAATCGGAATGCCGTGCATGCGCTCCATGGTAATCACGGTGCTGCAGCAATAGTCCCAATACATTTCAGGCACACGAAGCAGGTGCCCGCTACCCGAAGTGGACGAGAAATTACGACGCAACTGCGAGGCATTGGCCGCTTCGCGCATTAAATCCAGTTCATCGTGCAAGTATTTGTTGAACTCGGCCACCACTTCCCGGGGCTTTAAGCGCTTGCCATCGGATGAAATTTTTTCAATCCAGCGCGCAGCGGTTTTCATCAAGGCCAGGTCTTTGTCGATGACCTCGATCATGCCGGGGCGCAATACCTTCACCGCCACCTTCTTGCCTTCGTGCTCGCCAGTCCTGATTATCGCAAAGTGAACCTGGGCAATCGAGGCGCTGGCCACTGGGATGTTCTGGAAATCCAGAAACATGTCGTCAATTTGGCGGCCCAGGCTGGCTTCAATCAATTCACGGGCTTTCTCGGAGGAAAACGCGGGCACTTGGTCTTGCAATTTGGCCAACTCGTCGGCCACGTCTTCGGGCAACAAATCGCGCCGGGTTGACAGCAATTGCCCGAACTTCACAAACAACGGGCCCAGGTCTTCCAGTGCACGGCGCATGCGTTCACCGCGCGGGGCCTGCACATGCGAGCGGGAAGAAATCAGCGTGAGAAACCACTTCGCCAAGCCATTGTTGATTGAGTCGGCAGCAATCAGGAACAGGCCATACTTTCGGGCCACCAACGCTATGCGTGCCAAACGGCGAAGCTTCATTTGGGCGCACCCGGTGTTTGATCAAGCTTGGCCAAACGTTTTTCAAGGCGGGCAAGCTCATCACGCAGTTGGTTGACTTCATCGCGAAACGCATCGAACTCGGATGCCGTGGGTGCCATTGCTTTTTCATGCACCACGTATTCGCGCAAATTGCTTTTGAAACGTTGTACCACATCACGCGTATTGGTGCCCAAAGCAGACAAAGTGTTCATAACCCACACAGCCTGTGCATCGCCCACCACACGGGCCAAGTCGCGCTCTGGGTCCCAGCTCAAGTCGTTGATCACCGTGGACACGGTTTGCGCGAAATCCATGTCGCCTTCAATAGCGGCTTTTCTCGACATGCTGTTGGGGTTGCTGACCGAACCAATCAAATCGGCCCATTGCATGGAAATGGTGGTATCGGCCGGTGCCGCCACACCATTGCTGGGTACACTGGCCTGAAAGTACCCCTGGTCGTTCACACGCAACTGAAGCTGCATGGGAGCAATGCCCAGCACCAGCACCTTGCCGGCTTCCTTCTGCAATTTTGTTTTGCTGCTACGCTGCTGATCCAGCAAATGGTTTAGCACCAGGCACACGGTCTGAGTAACAGTGGCTGACATCAAATTCAAGGGCGCAGAGAACAAATGACCCGCTGCACCTTTGGATGGACCAGAGGAGAGCAGTTTGGAGGCAAACTGAAAAAACAATACGGGGGGACTGGCCAAGGCACACTTCCAACAATCGAAAATTTGTTTGAGTGTAACCCAGCCGGGCAGGCCAAGCCCGGCGGGTAAGTTCAAAAATTACAGATTGTGAATGCCTGAAAGCACCCAGCCACCGCCTGCCACTGGGCGGCTCATAATCCACAACTCATTTATTTCTTCAGCGGCTGCGTCTTGCTCTTCCCGCAACATGCCAGTGAATGCAACTGTAGCAATTTGCTCATCCACATCGGTTTCAAAGCCGATCAGCTGGGCATCCAAGGTAACCACATCGGTGCGGTTGACCGCGTTGCCACGGGCTTCAATTTCAGCACGCAGGTGGTCAACCACTTCATCACTGCAATATTCGCGCAGGCCAGCAATATCGCCCTGGTCAAACACACCCTGCATGGTCACGAAAAACTTCTTGGCGCTGTTGACAAAATTCGCTTCATCGAACCCGGCTGGCAGGTCTTTCACGGGTGTTGCCGCTGGCATGGGAGCATCAAAAGCCGATGCGTTGCCAAACTGGCCGAAACCTTGATCGCTGCGTGGTGCGCCCATGCCAGGGACGGGGTCGTTAACGGGATTCGAGGGCGAGCTGTAACGCGGCGTTTGCTGCGCTTCGCGATAGCTGTTGTTGGGTGAACCTGCTGCACCAGGTGCACTGTACGCGGGGCGCTGTTTGGCTGCCTGCTGACCGCGCAGCATGCGCACCAGAAACATGACAGCGAACACTGCTGCAGCAATCATCAACATGGTGCCCAGGAATTCAGCCATGCCCGCGCCGAAGCCAAGATAACCAAACAAAGCCGCCAGACCCAAACCGGCTGCCAGGCCACCCAAGGGGCCCAGGAAACGGTTACGGGGCGCGGCTGCCGTACCTGCGGTAGCGCCCGCAGGGTTGGTGGCCTGCTGCTTGCTGGGCGCAGTGGAAGTGGTGCCAGAAGGCGCAGTGGATGGAGACTTCTGGAATTGGGAAGGCGCAGAGCGGCCAAAACTGCCACCGCCACCCAGGCGCTTGGCCTCGGCATCGGTAGGCAAAGCACCCAAACTCAGAAAGGCTGCTACTACAGCCAAGACAGACAACCGAACAGACCAAACACGGGTTTTCACAGCAAAAGCCTCCAGAATATTAATTTTTCGCGTGTAGCCAGTAGACAAACTCAGGCGAATTTGGTTCCTTGGTGCAGCGCGACCACACCCGCAGTGAAGTTGGTGTACTTCACCTGATCGAACCCACTTTCAAGCATGATGCTTTTCAGGGTTTCCTGATCCGGGTGCATGCGAATGCTCTCGGCCAAATACTGGTAGCTGGCACTGTCCTGAGCCACGATTTGACCAATTTTTGGCAACACCTGAAATGAATACAGATCATAGGCCGGGGCCAACAAGGGGTTCACCTTCGAGAATTCAAGCACCAGCACTTTGCCACCCGGCTTGATTACCCGGCGCATTTCGCTCAAGGCCACATCCTTGTGGGTCATATTGCGCAAACCAAACGCCACGGTCACCACATCAAAGTAATTGTCGGGAAATGGCAGCTTTTCAGCGTCGCACAGGGTCATTTTTGGCAAATACCCATGATCGATCATGCGATTTCGGCCCACGCGCAACATGCTTTCATTGATGTCGGTCAGCCACACTTCTCCGCTAGGACCCACTTTGTCCAGAAAGGCCTTGCTCAGATCGCCCGTACCACCCGCAATATCGAGCACTTTCATGCCGGGGCGAACACCCGCAGCACGCACTGTGCTTGCCTTCCAGAGGCGGTGCATACCACCCGACATCAGGTCGTTCATAATGTCGTATTTCGCCGCCACCGAGTCAAATACCTCAGCTACTTTCTTGGCTTTTTGATCCTCGGGAACCTTCTCAAAGCCGAAATCGGTAATTTTATCGTTCATGTTAATGTGTGGCGTTGATTAATGGCTTGCGCAGGCGCCGCCCTTCTTCTGTTCAAAAGGAATATTTTCAGGCGCATTCGGTTCGCGGCTTGCGCCAGCTGCCTTCATGCGCTCTAGGTAGTCTTCCCACAAACCTTCCTGGTTCTCGCCCATCCACAGCAGGTATTGCCAGCTAAAAAGGCCTGAATCATGGCCATCCGAGAAAAACGGCTTGATGGCATACATGCCCACGGGCTCCAGATTGTTGATGGTTACTTCTTTTTTACCCACTTGCAGAGTTTCCTGCCCGGGGCCATGACCTCGAACTTCTGCAGAAGGTGAATACACCCGCAACAGCTCGAATGGCAGGTTAAAACAGGCACCGGTGTCGAACTCGATCTCGAGTACCTTGGACTTTTGATGCACAACAATGCGTGTCGGGGTGGGGATATTGGTGGTTTCCATGCTGCTTGGGGTCTTTGGAATGCGTAATCCTTAAGTGTATCTCATCAAGGCCAACAGCGGTTTACACCACGGCGCGGGATTAATTTGATGACGATTCATTCAAGTGTCATATTACTGTCATGGAAATCCACTACTTTAGGTGGCATTGCACACCACAAATATGCCAGAGAAGAGGAAAAACGAGATGTCCAGCACCATCCTAGTTGTCGAAGATGAACCCGCGATTGCAGAACTGATTGCTGTCAACTTGAGTTTTGCTGGGCACAAAGTGCTGCGAGCCGCCGATGCGGACCAGGCAAAAACATTGATTACCGCGGAATTGCCTGATTTGGTGTTGCTGGACTGGATGTTACCCGGCAAAACCGGCATTCAGTTCGCGCATGAACTGCGTGGCCACGAGCGCACGCGCCATGTGCCAGTGATCATGCTGACTGCCCGCACTGAAGAACAAGACAAGGTAGACGGCCTGGAAGCTGGAGCAGACGATTACATCACCAAGCCCTTCTCGCCCAAGGAATTGCTGGCTCGAATCAAAGCCGTGCTGCGCCGCCGTGCGCCCCAGTTGACCGACGACATTGTTGAAGTACATGGTCTGAAACTAGACCCGGTGACGCATCGCATCATGGGCCATGACAAGATCATCGACATGGGCCCCACTGAATTCCGCTTGCTGCACTTCTTCATGACCCACCCAGAGCGCGTACACAGCCGCACCCAGTTGCTGGACCAAGTTTGGGGGGACCATGTTTTTGTTGAAGAACGTACCGTGGATGTGCACATTCGACGTTTGCGCCAGGCTTTGACCATTTCTGGCCATGACCGCCTGATTGAAACAGTTCGCGGTGCCGGCTACCGTTTTACTGCAACGCAAAATGAAGGTGCACTAAACTAAGGGCTCCCCTGGAAGGGATATTCCCCTAGAATACGCACCTATGGCGTTCATCTTTTTTCGATTGATACTGTTGGCCATGGTGCTGGGTGCAGCCGCCATCGTGGGTCAAATGATTGCTGGCCACAAAGGCGCGGTGGCGGGGTCTATCTTGGCCTCGCTTTTTATCTATGCCCTGCATGTACGCTCCGGCCTTCGAATCATTGAATGGCTGGACAACTTCAAGGTTGAAAACGTGCCCGATGTGTCGGGCTGGTGGGATGACCTGGCCGCGAAGCTGTTTCGCTACCTGCGTTTACACCAACGCCAGCAACAGGCACTCACCAATGCCTTGGTGTCATTTCGCACTGCTGCGCAAGCCCTGCCCGATGGCGTGGTGACGCTTGATTCAGAAGGCCACATTTCCTGGTGCAACGACACGGCCCAAGAACACTTAGGGCTCAAACTGGGCAGCGACATTGGGCAACCCCTGATCAACCTGGTTCGCAACCCAAACTTCTCCAAGTACATTCGTAGCCGTTCTTGGGAGCAACCCTTGATCATGACTGCACCCCGCAGTCGCAGCAAGGTTTTGTCGGTGCAATTGGTCAGCTATGGTGACCAGCAAATGCTGGTGCTTTCCCGAGATGTCACGCAGGTGGAAAAGCTTGAACGCATGCGCCGCGACTTCATTGCCAATGTGTCGCATGAACTGAAAACCCCGCTGACGGTGTTAAGCGGTTTTCTGGAAACCTTCCGCGACCTTCCGTTGAGCAAGGAACAGCAAACCGAGTACCTGAATTTGATGTACACCCAGGCCAACCGCATGCAAAACCTAGTAGAAGACTTGCTGGCCTTGTCAGCGCTGGAGTCTTCGCCCAATGCAGGCGAAGGTGGCGAGCCAGTTGACTTGAGCGGAATTGCTCAAAAAACAGGCGATGAAGCACAGCAGCTCTCAGCAGGCAAACACCATATTTCTGTAGATGTGGAAAAAGGTCTCATTGGTTTTGGCAACTCGGCCGAAATTTTCAGTGCTTTCTCGAACATTGTGACCAATGCAGTGCGCTACACGCCCGAGAAGGGAAATATAACGATCACGCTGCGACGCGCAGAAAACGAAATTGGCAAAGCCTGTGCTGCTTTTATGGTACGCGACACCGGTATTGGCATTTCAGCAGAGCATATTCCGCGATTGACCGAGCGGTTTTACCGTGTAGACCGCAGCCGTTCCCGTGAAAGCGGTGGTACGGGATTGGGCCTTGCCATTGTGAAACATGTGGTGCAACGCCACGATGGTGAACTGGACATTCAAAGCAGACCGAATGCTGGCAGTACCTTCACCATTCTGATGCCGTTGGCGAAGGCTGGCGCGGCTTCCAAGCCTGCGCTTGCTGAAGCGACGGTTGTTTGACTGCTGCTGGGCACGATTGTTACTGGGTTGAGTTCGATTTGAATTTCAGCGTGGTGCTCGACTTGGATGCTGAGCGAGCTCAGCCCGGAAACGCAGCCAGCAATTGAGCCCGCAAATCCAGCATCCATTTTGGTTTCGAATCGAGCACCCACTGCTGGCGGGGCGATAAGGAGACTCCGGGTTTGGCAGTCGCCCACACGGGTGCGGGAAAATGTTTGTCGTCAGTGAAACGCGGAATGACGTGCCAGTGCAAATGCGGCACCACATTGCCAAGCGTTGCAATATTCGCCTTGTCGGCTTTGAAAACACGAAGCACGAACTGCTCGAGCAACGCCACCGCGTCCATGCAAAGCATGCGGTCTTCACGGCTTAAATCGGAAAACTCACGCACATGGTCGTTCCACACCAAGCGAAGAAAGCCGGGGTAATCTGCGTCGACCGCCTCAATAACCCGGAATTTGCTGCAATTGAACACCCAATCACCGCCTGGTGTGGCACACAGGGGGCAATTGGGATGTTGAGCACCTTCATCAACGATATTTTCAGCCGACTTGTTCAGCGTCATACCAAAATACGCTCGATACCGCCATCGTTGGCTTCTTTCACGTAGTTCTGCAACCAGTCTTTGCCCAACACATGCTTGGCCACTTCCACCACAATGTAATCGGCTTGCAGATTGGCGTCATCGCTATAACGGCTCAAACCTTGCAGGCAAGAAGGGCAGCTGGTCAGAATTTTCACATCGGCTTCAGGCGCTTTCTCGCGCAGCTTGTCGGCACCCTTGCGCATTTCCTCTTCCTTGCGGAATCGAACTTGCGTGGCCACGTCCGGGCGAGACACACCGAATGTGCCTGACTCGCCACAGCAGCGATCATTTTTCGTGATGTTCTGGCCTTGCAACTCGCTGTTCATCAACTGGTTCACAACCTTCAGCGGGTCATAAGTTTTCATCGGCGTGTGGCAAGGGTCGTGGTACATGTACTGCGTACCCGTCACATTGTCCAGTTTCACACCTTTTTCCATCAAAAATTCATGGATGTCGATGATGCGGCAGCCCGGGAAAATTTTCTCGAATTCATAACCCTGCAACTGGTCGTAACACGTGCCACAGCTGACCACCACGGTTTTGATGTCGAGGTAGTTCAATGTGTTGGCCACGCGGTGGAACAGCACGCGGTTGTCGGTGATCATTTTCTCGGCTTTGTCGTACTGCCCAGCCCCGCGCTGCGGGTAGCCGCAACACAGGTAACCGGGTGGCAACACGGTTTGCACGCCCACATTCCACAACATGGCTTGCGTGGCCAAACCCACTTGGCTATACAAGCGCTCCGAGCCGCAACCAGGGAAGTAGAACACCGCTTCGGTATCCGCCTGCGTGGTTTTCGGGTTGCGAATAACCGGTACGTAATCACTGTTCTCGATGTCGAGCAGCGCACGTGCCGTTTTCTTGGGCAATCCACCGGGCATGGGCTTGTTAATGAAGTGAATCACCTGCTCACGAATCGGCGCCTTGCCCACTGTAGCAGGCGGCTTGGCTGTTTGCTTGTTCAACATGCCCAGCGATTTGGCTACCTTGTAGGCGCCGCGTTGCAGCTTGTAACCAATACCGGTCATGCCCACACGCATGGCCTTGATGGTGGCCGGGTCTTTCGCATTCAGGAAAGTCATGGCCAAGGCTGTGCCCGGGTTAAAGCTTTTCTTGTCCATCTTGCGCAACAAGGCGCGCATGTTCATGGACACATCGCCAAAGTCAATGTCGACCGGGCAAGGGGTCAAGCACTTGTGGCACACGGTGCAGTGGTCAGCCACATCTTCAAATTCTTCCCAATGCTTGATGGAGACACCACGGCGGGTTTGTTCTTCGTACAGGAAAGCCTCGACCAACAACGAGGTGGCCAGAATTTTATTGCGTGGGCTGTACAACAAGTTGGCGCGCGGCACGTGCGTAGAACACACGGGCTTGCATTTGCCACAACGCAAACAGTCTTTCACGGAATCAGCGATAGAACCAATGTCGCTTTGGCTCATGATCAGGCTTTCATGGCCCATCAAGTTGAAGCTGGGCGTGTAGGCATTGGTCAAATCGCCGCCAGGCAGCAGTTTGCCCTTGTTGAATCGACCTTCCGGGTCAATGCGCTGTTTGTAATCCTGAAATGGCTGTAGCTCTTCCTTGGTCAGATATTGGTATTTGGTAATGCCAATGCCGTGTTCACCAGAAATAACGCCATCGAGATTGCGCGCAATTTGCATGATTCGGTCCACAGTGTGTTCCGCTTCATGCAGCATTTCGTAATCATCGGAATTTACCGGAATGTTGGTGTGCACATTGCCATCACCCGCATGCATGTGCAGCGCCACGAACAGGCGGCCACGCAATACTTGCTTGTGAATGGCCTTGCACTCTTCCATCACGGGCACAAATACACCGCCCTCAAAAATGCGGTTCAGGTGATGACGCAGTTCTGTTTTCCAGCTCACGCGAATGGTGCGGTCTTGCAGCACATCAAACACCGTGGCTTCTGGCTGGTCAGCAAGGCGATGCGCCAGGTTTTCATCCAGGTGACCCAACCCCAAGGTTTTCAAAACCGGGTTGGCTTGTGCCAGCGGCTTGTTCATGTTGCCCAGCAACCAGCTCCAGCGCTCGTGTACCGATTCAAGCAATTCAACGGCGCGACCCACACGATCACCGACCAGGTCTTCAACAGACAGCTTGGTTGAATCGACTTCGTCGGTTTTGCCCAACGTGAGCGGCTTTTCAAAAAACGAGCGCAATGCTGCAACCAGCTTCAGCTTGTTGCGAATTGACAATTCAATGTTGATGCGTTCAATTTCGTCGGTGTATTCACCCATGCGCGGCAAGGGGATGACCACGTCTTCATTGATTTTGAAGGCATTGGTGTGGCGCGCAATGGCCGCCGTGCGTGCGCGGTCGAGCCAGAACTTCTTGCGGGCTTCAGGGCTGACTGCCACAAAACCTTCACCAGCGCGACCGTTGGACAGGCGAACGACTTCAGATGCAGCTTGGGCCACCGCGTTCTCATCGTCGCCCACAATGTCGCCAAACAACACCATTTTCGGGAATGCGCCACGCTTGGACTTCGGGCTGTACTTCACAGCGCGCAAATAACGCTCGTCCAGGTGCTCAAGGCCCGCCAAAATGGCGCCCATGGCTTTGCCTTCACCGTCGAGGTAATTTTTGATTTCAACAATCGAGGGCACTGCATCGCGGGCTTGGCCATAAAACTCCAGGCACACCGTGCGGGTGTGCTTGGGCATGCGGTGCAAAATCCATTTGGCGGATGTAATCAGCCCGTCACAACCTTCTTTCTGGATGCCAGGCAGGCCTGCCAGAAATTTGTCGGTCACGTCTTTGCCCAAACCCACTTTGCGGAATCGTGCTCCCTCAACCGTCAAACGTTCGGTCTTCAGAATTTTGGCGTTCGGGGCCTGGCGACCATCGGACCACACCAGGTCAAACTCGGCAAAAGGTGCGTCGTGAATTTTGCCCAGGTTGTGGTTCACGCGGGTCACTTCCAGCCAGTCACCTTGCGGGTCAACCATTCTCCACCAGGCCAGATTATCGAGCGCAGTGCCCCACAGCACAGCCTTTTTGCCGCCGGCATTCATGGCAATGTTGCCGCCAATACAGCTGGCTTCTGCGGATGTGGGGTCGACTGCAAACACGCGGCCCGCAGCCTCCGCGGCTTCCGACACGCGCTTGGTGACTACACCGGCACCAGAAAACACGGTAGCGTACTCTTGGCTCAAGCCCGGTAGCACTTCCATTTTTACCTGGCCGAGTTCTTCCAGCTTTTCTGTGTTGATAATGGCTGACATGGCCGTGAGTGGCACTGCACCACCGGTGTAACCGGTGCCGCCCCCACGTGGAATGATGGTCAGGCCCAAGTCGATACAGGCTTTCACCAAACCGGGAATTTCAGATTCTCGATCGGGGGTGAGCACCACGAAGGGGTACTCCACGCGCCAGTCGGTTGCATCAGTTACATGTGAAACACGGGACAAACCATCGTATTTGATGTTGTCTTTTGCAGTGTGCTCGCCCAAGGCCTTGCGGGCGTGGCCGCGCAAAATCGCCATGGCTTCCAGCTCGCGCTGAAACTCGAACACGGCCTTTTCAGCCACTGTCAACAATTCGCGTACCTTGGCGCTGCGATCCTCAGAGTCGGTTTCTATCGCAGCGTCCTTCACTTCAACCCGGCGAGCGTCAATTTCACTCAAGCGGTGAAACAACGCCTCGATCAGCGCGGTCAGGCGCTTGGGGTTGTCCAGCAAGTCATCTTGCAAATACGGATTGCGACGAACCACCCAGATATCGCCCAACACTTCGAACAACATGCGGGCGGATCGGCCGGTTTTTCTTTCCTGGCGCAACTCTTGAAGAATGTTCCAAGCCGACTCACCCAGCAGGCGGATCACGATTTCACGGTCCGAAAACGAGGTGTAGTTGTATGGAATTTCCCGAAGCCGCGCGGTTTCGCCGGCTGAGGGTTTCAATGTGTTTAATTCAACGGGTGCGTTCATGCAAAACCTTTAGACTGCTTAGCCTTTTATGGTACCAAAAACAGCGTGCTTGCGCCTAGAGTAAAGACTCATCAAGGACGACTCAAAACCCTTATTCGACAAGGGTTTTGAGGCAAAAATCCCAGAACTAGATTACATCCGCTTGGGCGCTGAAACACCCAACACTGCCAAGCCGTTGGCCAACACAGTAGCCACAGCCACCAACAAGGCCACACGGGCGGTTTTAAGGGTTATGTCGTCGATACGGACGCGCTCAGCATTGTAAAAAGTATGAAATGCACCAGCCAGTTCACGCAGGTAAAACGCGATGTGGTGTGGCGCCAACTCTTCAGCTGCCTTGGACAAAATGTCCGGGTAAGAAACCAACGTTCTAAGCAAAGCCAGCTCGGAAGGTGCGCCCAACAGGCTCAAATCTGCATTGTTCAAGCCTGCCAGGTCGATTTCAGCCTGATCCAGAATGGAGTGAATTCGGGCATGGGCATACTGAACGTAATACACCGGGTTTTCATCGGACTGGGCCAGGGCCAAATCTACATCGAATACGAATTCGGTGTCTGCCTTGCGGCTGACCAGGAAGAAGCGTACGGCATCGCGCCCCTTGGTCAAGGCTTCAGGCTGGCTTAGCATGGGCTGGCTTTCATCCACACCACCTGACCAGCAAATGAGGTCGCGCACAGTCACGTAACTGCCCGCACGCTTGGAAATTTTGACTTCCTGCCCGCCTTTCATCACCGTGACCATTTTGTGCAGAACGTAATCGGGGTAACCCTGCGGAATGCCCACATTGCAGGCCTGTAAACCCGCCCGAACACGCGCAATGGTGCCGTGGTGGTCGGTGCCCTGAATATTGATGACCTTGCCAAAGCCACGCTTGAATTTCTGGATGTGATAGGCCACGTCGGGCACAAAGTAGGTGTAACCACCTTCAGATTTGCGCATGACTCGGTCTTTGTCATCGCCGTAATCGGTTGAGCGCAGCCAAAGGGCTCCGCCCTCCTCAAAAGTTTTACCAGACGCAACCATGAGGGCCACGGCCTGCTCGACCTTGCCCTCGGAATACAGAGAACTTTCCAGGTAAAACTGATCGAAATTAACGCCAAAGGCCTTCAAATCAAGATCTTGCTCGGCACGTAGGTAAGCCACCGCGAAAGCGCGAATGGATTCAAAGTCGTCAGCGTTGCCACTGCCTTTGACGGGCTCGCCGTCGGCGGCCTTCACTTCTTTGCCGGCCAGAAAGTCGGCTGCAATGTCGGCAATGTAATCGCCGTTGTAGGCGCTTTCGGGCCATTCAGCATCACCGGGCTTGAGCCCTTTGGCGCGGGCCTGAACGGACGTGGCCAAAGTTTGAATTTGCACGCCCGCGTCGTTGTAATAAAACTCTTTGTGAACTTTCCAGCCCTGGGTTTGCATGACAGCAGCCATGGCATCACCCAGCGCAGCTTGCCGACCATGCCCCACATGCAAGGGCCCAGTGGGGTTGGCCGACACGAACTCGATCAAGACAGTTTCGCCCGAATGGGCTGGAGACTTTCCAAACTCAGCGCCTTGCTCCAGCACTTGCGCCACCACCGCAACACGGGCCTTTTGACTCAAACGAATATTGATAAAGCCTGGACCTGCAATTTCAATGGCGTCGACCAAATTCGCGCAGTCGGCGTTGGCTTTGACATGGTCGGCAAGCAGTTGGGCCAGCTCACGGGGGTTGCGCCGGGCAGGCTTGGCCAATTGCATAGCCAGGTTACAGGCCACATCGCCATGACTGGCATCTTTGGGTTTTTCCAGCGTAACCACCCCCTCAAAAGGCTGGTTCAGGGCAGCGGCAGCGGCCGCTTCGAATGCGGCGATCAGCGTATTTCGTTGTTGGGCAAGCATGGGGACAGTTCAGGCAGGTTTGAGCTAAGCCTCTGATTGTAGCAAGTATTCTCACGCAACGGCCCTGTCAAGCCCTCCGGGCTCAACGATTGCTCATTGCCGAGGCACTATATTTCGCATGACAACCAACACATTGCGCTGAAGCGTCAGTTTTTCAGTAATCGGCCGCACTTCCACAATGCAGGACATTTGCCGACCTGATTTGTCGGCGTAGAACAATGGAATAGTGGCATTGACCCACTTCATGAACGACTGACTTAATTTTCGTTTGCCGCTGTGACCAAATACAGCTTGCGCAAACCATTCCGGCGCGGTCTTCAGCGTAGCTCCCGGCGCAGTGCCGAAAATTGATTGAAATGCGTGATTCTGGTAAACGAAACCGTAAGAGCTGGGGGAGTCCTTTTTGGCTTCGAGCACGGCCACGGGCGAATCAATGATTGACAATGTTTGCGTGGCCATTTCAAGTTGTTGCGCAACTCGGCGCAGGGCGGTGATTTCGTTGAGCACACAGTAATTGGTATGGTTCCCTCGAATGAACCGAACTTTCACCATTTTTCCGGTGGACGGAACAAACAAGTCATGGCCGTCGGAAGCGCCTTCATACTTCAACTGAACCATCGCTTGTTGGAGTATTTTCTGCGACAAACCGGAGAAAATTGACCTCACCGACACCCCTGCCTTGAAAACCTCAACTTGGCCAAATAGGATGAGCCTGGCTTGCCGATTCGCAAACACGATGGAGTAAGTATCATCGAGCTCGAGCACGCCATCACTTACGTTCTGGAGAACAAGGTCTCGGGTAAAGTTGTTCATTTCTGCGTCAAGCCGCGCCGCTCTGGACTCTGTAATATCCACCAGAAAGAAACTAAGATTGGGCTGCGCTGTAAACCCGTCCTCCTGAATGTCGATAACCATTTGATACCAGCGGGTCACCCCAAAACTAAGCTGCTTGAATTCGATTTTCTTTGAGATTGAGTTCTCCAGACAAAAAGTAATCTCGTCCCGGAAATTCAGACCAGAGAACGCCTCAATCGAGGCGATTACTTCATCGATACAGAGAGAGTCCCCCGGGGATCCCAAGAGAGATTGAAGTTTTGATGACAGGTGAACCCTTCCTGATGCCCGGTGATAAAAAAAACCAGGCAACGATTTGAAAGCGTTTGACAACGAGGAATTGTAGTAACGCTTCAGATCAAGTTCTGGGCTGAGCAACACGCGATTCAGAGTTAGCCTGAAAAACCCGTCTGACAAATCCAAATACTCGTCAACCCAACTTAAATTGGCACTGAAACTACTGTAATAGTTCGCTTTGTTCTTGATTTGCACGGTAAATGCCCGGACTCCACCTTGATTTCTCACGGATTTGCAAGCCTGTAAAAAATCAGCGATGTTGGCCGGATGCAAAATATCGAACAGTCTGAATTTTGTAAAATTTTTGTTCGGCAAATAACAGGCTGAATGATCGGGCCACACCAGCAATTCAAGCTGATCGGGCGTGGCACTGTCACTGTCACTGGGCAAATCGTGCGCTCGCGTCATCACATGAATATTCAAGTAGCCACGTTTCTGGGCGCTGGCTTCATCGCAAACAATCCTTACTTGCTCTCGAATACTCAGCACAGTGCCGTCGGACAATCCCATCTGATAATCAAAGAACTCACCAGATGCGCGACTACGTTCTTCCAGGACTCGTTCGCGATCACAGTCGAACACCTGACGAGTAAACCAGTCTTTCGTCACGGCGGTTTCACTGTTGAAACCCAATAACCTGGACAAAGTGATGTCCATGATGACCTTGTCGCCACTTAGGTCACGGGCCCATTCGGCATGCAATTCTGTGCCCTTGACGGACCGGGCGGCGCTTGCGGAATTGCCTTTGTGTAGCAATAACTCAGCAAGATTTGCCATTTTCTTGGCTACCTGAACGTCGGTGTCAGTCCAAGATCGCGGTGCAATATCCAGCACGCAAAAGCTGCCGATCCGGGAGCCGTTTGAAGAATGAAGAGGTATTCCAAGGTAAGAACGCAGATTCAGCTCCCCCTCCACCAAAGGATTGCCGCGGTATAGCGGATCAATCGAGGCATCATTGATTGTATAGGGCTCATCGCTTTGTATGGTGTGAGTACAAAACGATACGCTTCGACCTGCTTCACACACTGCCAGCCCGGCTTTTGCCTTGAACCACAAGCGGTCCCGATCAACAAGCGAGATCAAACAGTACGCTGTGTTAAAAACACGCGCGCCAAGAAGCACCAAGGCATCAAGTTCGGGTTCCGGCGGAGTATCCAGGAGTTGGGTTCGGTACAGATTGGCCAATCTTTCAAGTTCTTCGAGGCCTTGTGCAATTTCTGTCATGTCAATTTAGCGGCGTATCACCCAAAAGTGTCTAATCTCAATGCACTTTTTGGGTTAGCACAGTTGAAGTCCGTGCAATCCCACATTGCACATGCGACTAGTTATCGCACAAAGTATTTGAATTGACTGTGGTGAATTGTTAAATATTCCGTGGCGAAACAATCGTTTTCATTCAGTTGCGGTATTCAGACACAAACCCAGAAAATAAACCTGTTGGCTTCATTCAAAAGCGAGCGACATTTCGAACTGCCTCAATGTCTTGCGGCAAAGTCATGGAGAGCTCGTTGCGGGCCAAAGCGCGCTGGGAATGTTCAATACTGGCGTCCCGAAGATCGTTGTCACCAAACCCGGAGATGGCCTGAAACGCTTTTTGCAAGCGAATTGACACCTCAACCAATCCCGCACCATCTCTGGCTAAACCGTTAAACGCATCATCAAACAGATCTTGTTCCCGCAAGTCGGGCGCGAAAATGCGGTCATGAAGGGGCTCTGCGGTCGAAGCCTGCCGTGCACGAGCCCACAAGTGAAACAGTCGGGTTACGGTGCCAACCACATCGATTGCTGTGCCCGGGTCGTTGACGGCAGGCGACAGGGCCCGACATGCGATTTCACAGAGCACTACCAAACCAAAACGAGGATCTTGATCGTAGGTGCGTTGATCAGCCAAATGAAACGCGCTGGACAACTCGTCTAGACACTGCATGTTGTCGGGGCTCAAACCCTGCACCTGTGCAACCGGGTTACTGGGCGTACAAAATTTGCCCGGCAATACTGAAAGAAAAATTTTTAAGTCATGTTGCGCAGCCACAGCCTGAAGCGTTGCCATATCCACACGTTGCAAGTAACCCACCTTGGGCAGTGCAAGCGGCTCCCCTGTTATGGAGGATTGATTTGAAAATGGCGAAGCACCCAGACGTGGCTGGTTCCACCACACAGAAAACGAGTTCGCCACAGCCACCTCGACCTTGTCGATTGTGTTGCCCATGCGACCGAGGCGAGCAATGCTGTCCATCCAGCGGATAAAGGTCAAGATAACCAGCGCAAACACCAGCACACTGACGATAAACAGGGCAAAACGGCCAGCGTGATCGTATACGTCATTTTTCAAAGCCACCAGGGCGACGGCGCCATAAATGAAAACACCAATAAAAATCGACAAGGCATTCTGCGAAGTGTCATCAGCCAAAACAACGGAAAAAGCGCGTGGCGTGGCGGAATTGCTGGCTGATGCGTAGGCGGTCACCATAGCCCCCACCGCAAACATGGCAATGACCAGCATGCTTGAGGTGACCAAGTTCAACAGGGCCTCAATAGATTCAGTGCTGATATTGGGAACCCAGGCTACCGAATCTGTTTGATCAGCGAGGGAGGCCACAAATGCGAAGGCCACTGACAGGATGCTGACCAACAAGGGCTTCACCCACAGTTTTTCTCCAATTCGATTCCAGTGGAACAACAGGTTTTCTCGCATCGAACGGTCCTTATTTCTTTTTGGCCACCCAGGCAAAATGCCTTTGAAGGGCTTCATCGGCCAGCAGCGTCTCGGCGCTTGAAAATTGCTTGGCCAATTTCATTTCATCGTACAAATCATGAATACCATCGTGGCAAAGCCTGCAAATATTGACGCCTTGATTCAAGGTTTCCTTGTCAAAATTTTTTCGATAAAAAGCACGTCGATGTAATTTTTTAGGAATGAGGTGATGAAAGGTCAGCGCGGTAACGCGCCCACAACACAAACACTGACCGCTTTTTAGCCGGGAAGAAGGCATTGTGTGTACCCAACTCGCCTAAAGGTTTTTCTTCACCAAATCGCGCATCAGAAGGGCTTTTTCGGTGCCTTCCTGTTCCAGCCCCTCTACCACGGTCGCCCTGTTTTTGGGCGGCTGGTTCTGACTGACTTTCCATTTGCCAACCATGCTCTCGATTTGAACTTCAAAACCCACAATCGCCTGCTTGATTTGATCCAGAAATTCGGCAGGTGCATCGTTGACAGACCAAGGCCGATCTCGCGTGCCTTCCTGCTGCGCAGTCAAATCTTCCAGTTGCTGATGTAGCCATGCTGCATCATCCACAACCCGCATTTGACCTTTGACATGCACCACCGCGTAATTCCAGGTGGGCACCACCTTTTCTGTTTCCTGCTTGGTGGCATACCAGGAGGGAGTGATGTAATGCTCTGCTCCTTGAAATACCAGCAAAGTTTGTGATGACACCGCCAAATCAGCCAAGATTGGATTGGCCCTTGCCACATGACCGCGTAACGCCATTGTTCCATCGATTTTTTCGACAACTACCATGGGTATGTGATTGGCGTTCAGCCCAGAGGTTGACATCGTAATGACAGTGGCCAAGGGGTGAGCCTTGATCAAATTCAACAACACCGGAACCGAGGTTTCCTCAAACTGCTTGGGCAAATACATGGGCTTATTTCACGATTTGAATTTGGGCTGGGTCGACAACAAGGATTCGGGTTTGATCGCCAAATTGCTCAACCACACCTGACACCACAATATTTTTACCAAAAAAGAATTTTGGCAAGTCGTGAATACCTTGATACGAATACCAAGCCGCCACGCGACCATCAATGACCACAGAGAGATTGGCTGGATCCCGAAAACTGGTGTGTGAGTTCAAGTCGACTTCATCGCGTTCGGTGCGCAACTTGCTGGAACGGACTTTCATTTGAACCTGCACTTCCTGATTCAAACGGGCCAGTGCTTTCTCGACTGTGATAGGTGCGGCATGAAGTTGACCGGTGTTGAACAAACCAGCAGCGCCCGCCATGATGCACACTGCTACCCACATGCGACGCATGCTTTTCTCCCAGGGTGTTTGATTTCTCAGTGTATATCAGCCTACAGCCAAAGCACACGGGCAATCATGTAACTGCCCAATAGCAGCAAGCCTAAAAAAAACACGGTTTTGAAAGTCTCTGCGCTCAACAGGGCTCGGCATTTTTGCCCCGCCAGCACCCCGACCATGGTGGGTATCAGGCACAAAGTAGATTCCCAGGCTGCAGCCAATTCAAACCGCCCCTTGAGATACAGGCCCACTGCCAGTGCAAAAGTGCCCACGGTGAATACCAAACCCAAAGCCTGCAACAACTCGTCTTTGTCCATACCCAAAGAATTCATGTACGGTGCGGAAGGCACCGATGAAACGCCGGTTGCACCCGCCAGAAACCCGGTAAGCCCACCCACCAGGGGCGAAGCCCAGCGTTCCTGGCTGGCATTCACATGCATGTTGAACTTGAACAGACCCAACACGGCGTACACAAACAACACCAGACCCAAGGCCAGGGTGGCATACGAAGGCGTGCTACCGGTCAAAACGCCAACCCCGAGGGCAGCGCCGATACACACCATGACGAGTAAACCGGCAAAGCGGCGCAAGGCAATCAAAAAACCTGGGCCAATCAGCATTTGCCACACATTGCTGACCATGGAGGGAACAACAATGAGCGCGGCAGCCTGCACTGGCGCCACCGCGACCGCCATTAAACCAATTGCGATTGGGGGCAAACCCATGCCGGTGACGCCCTTGACGAAACCTGCCACCAAAAATGCCAAGCCAACGATGAAGGTGTAGTCGTTAATTTCCAGAGCCATTTCCTTAAAGAGGATCGGGTGAAGAATTACCACCCTCTCCCAAAGCACGTTGCATGATGAGCGTGCCCACCCAACGATTGAATTTGTAGCCTACGTTGGGCATGCGCCCAACTTCCAGAAAGCCCAGTTTTCGGTGTAATTCCGCGGAACCTGCGGTGCCTCCCTGCGTAATTACTGCCACCATTTGCCGCCAGGGGCCTTGCTCGCACCGGCGAATGACCTCACCAAGCAAAGCCGCACCCAGGCCCATGCCTTTGTGGTTTGGTGACAAATACACTGAATCTTCAACGGTGTAGCGGTAAGCGGGCCTGGGCCTGTAACTGGCTGCATAGGCGTAACCAACAATCTCCTGATCGATTTGCGCAACCAGATAAGGCAGACCGGACTCGAGTATGGCTTGCCGCCGGGCACACATTTCTTCCAGAGTCGGCGGAACCAGCTCAAATGTGGCCAGGTCATGAAGTACATAATGCGCATACAAAGCCTGTACGGCGGGCATGTCGGCCAGGCAGGCATCCCGAATCTGAAAAGCTGATCGTCTAGCGTGTTGCATGGCCGGTTAAACCCACTTTACAACCGCGGGCGCGCTGTACGTTTTGAAAGCTTCGAGCAGCGAGAATGCACAGGTGTTGGCCATCAACATATTGCGGTGCTGGGGCCGAATGAATGCCTCCTGATGAGCATGATCCAGAAAGGCGAGCAGACCGTCGTAATAGCCACTCACATTCAACACACCCACAGGCTTGTGATGAAAACTGAGTTGTGCCCAGGTCAGGATTTCAAAGAGTTCTTCGAAAGTTCCCAAACCACCGGGCAAAGCGACAAAGCCATCGGAGCGCTCGGCCATCAGGGCTTTGCGCTCGTGCATGTTGCGGGTCACGATCAACTCGGTCAAGGCAGGATGCGCAAGCTCCTTGGTCACCAGCGATTCGGGAATGATGCCAGTGACATTGCCGCCCAAAGCCAACACCTCTTCGGCCACCACACCCATCAAGCCCAAATTAGACCCGCCGTACACCAGGCCGAAATTGTTGTCGACCAAGGCACGTGCCAAGGCCTTGGCACCTTCGGTGTATTCAACCCGGTTGCCCGCACTGGAGCCGCAGTACACACAAATATTTTTCATGACAGCTTCAAGCCCAATACACCCAACACAATCAGCACGACGCTGCCAATGCGCAGTGCGTTGACAGGCTCATTGAACAAGACAATACCCATCAACACCGTACCAGCCGCGCCGATACCGACCCAAACGCTATACGCGGTGCCCACAGGCAGGGTTTTCATGGCCAACCCCAACAGCCCAAAACTGATTGCAGCGGCAATCAAGGTGACCGCAGAGGGAAGAAGACGGGTGAAACCATCGGTGTATTTCAGGCCGATGGCCCAAACGATTTCAAAGAGACCCGCTACAAACAGAATTAACCAGGACATGACAACTCCCATCAAGCAAATGGGGCCGTCCCCGATCGAAGGTTGAGCGGTGAGGTCGTCCTCACTTCAAGAATCAAAAGTATCTGGAATGTAATTCACTGACCCAAGCCTGTCGCGCTTCCGAGGCCACTTGGGCCACCTGTTCACTTGGCAGGGCATTGGCAATTTTATCACCAACAAAAGTTTTGTAATGCCCTTGTTCCAATTCCGCTACAGCCTTCTCGACAAATTCGTGTACTGGCCCCGTACCACTGAGCTGGGCCACAAGCTGGTTAATCTGCCGCAAACGGGCTGGCTTTCTATACAAATCGACCTGATTGAAAAACCTGCCAAAGCTGTTGGAATCGGTCGTGCACTGCGCCAGAAAATCAAGGCACTGACGAGTGACGATCGCCAAATCTTCGGTGTTGCGCGGTAAACGCCATGCCTTGGCCAAGGCCTTGATCTGTGCAACATCCAGGAAAAATCCAAGGCAATAAACCCAGCGCGCTTCAGCGGCGGAAAGACCGTTCAGACGATCGTATTCTGGCTTGTCGAAACCAGAAAACGGCACAGGGCAGCTCGGTGCCAACTCACCCCAGGCATCGAGCTTGCTGATCAATTTGATCATGCGGGAAGGCTTCACCTCGCCCATGCCTTTGTTCAACTCGGCGTATATACGCTCGGCCACAAGGTGTTTTAACTCGCCGCTTGCCCGCAATTCCCGGCACAAGGCCATGGTTTCCTCGGCCACTGAAAAATCGAGAAAACGGGCCAGAAAGCGCGCCAGGCGAAGCACACGCAGCGGGTCTTCAGAAAAAGCAGGGCTAACATGGCGCATGCATTTGTTTTGGAGGTCGGTGAACCCCTGAAATGGGTCGATTAAAACACCTTTCGCATTCATGGCCATGGCATTCACGGTGAAATCACGGCGAGCCAAGTCTTCTTCGAGGGTAATCGAAGGATCTGCATGAAAAGTAAAACCCTTGTAGCCGTGTCCGCTTTTGCGCTCGGTACGGGCCAGGGCATATTCTTCGTGGGTACACGGGTGCAAAAACACGGGGAAGTCTGAACCCACCGGAGTAAAGCCAGCAGCCAGCATATTGTCCACGGTCGCACCGACTATCACCCAGTCCCTATCGCTGCTGGTGCGACCCATCAGCGCATCGCGAACTGCACCGCCCACCATATACACTTTGGCACGGGCGGGCAATCGTTCAATGGCGGAATCGACTTGAAAACCTTGCAGTTCAGGGTGGCGGGCCATGGGCAACACGAGAATGAATGTTGCCCAAGATTACCACCGAATTATGCGGCGTGGCTTGCAGGCAAACGCGTGCGGTTGTGCTCACGGGTGAAGTCGATGGCTGGGCCTGCGGGCACAACCCGTGTGGGGTTGATCATGTCATGGCTGTAGTAATAATGACGTTTGATGTGATAAAAATCGACGGTTTCTGCCACGCCAGGCCACTGATACAACTCGCGCACATAGTTGGATATGTTTGGAAAGTCTTCAAGCCTTTGGCGATTGCACTTGAAATGGCCGTGGTACACCGCATCAAACCGAATCAAGGTGGTGAACAAGCGCCAATCCGCTTCTGTCATTCTTGGCCCCACCAAATAGCGGTTGTTCTCCAGGATTTTTTCGACAGAATCAAGCGCCATGAATACGGCGTTGTAGGCTTCTTCGTAAGCGCCCTGCGCAGTGGCAAAGCCAGCCCGGTAGACACCGTTGTTAATGTTGTCGTAAACCAGGCCATTGACCCGATCGATCATGGCACGCAGGTTTTCAGGGTAGTAATCATCGTGACTGCCAGTGATTTCATTGAACGCTGAATTGAACATGCGAATAATTTCAGACGATTCATTGCTGACAATTTGATTGGTTTTTTTACACCAAAGCACCGGCACAGTGACCCGCCCGGAGTAGTCGCTTTTGTTGCACGTGTAAATTTGGTGCATGAATTCGCTGTTGAACAATTGGTCACCAGTGCTGCCCGCATCTGTGTTGAATGTCCAGCCATGGCTGAGCATGTCCGGGCTAACGACCGACACATCGATGTGCTGCTCCAGATTCTTCAACTTGCGAAAAACGAGGGTACGGTGTGCCCATGGGCAGGCAAGCGACACATACAAATGGTAGCGGCCACTTTCTGCCTTGAATCCACCCACACCGCTGGGCCCGGCGTTGCCATCGGCAGTCACCCAGTTGCGAAGCTTGGCACTTTCTCGCTGAAATTTGCCACCGCTTGAACTGGTGTCGTACCACTTGTCTTGCCACTGACCATCGACCAACAAACCCATGCGATTACTCCTTGAATTGCAACAACAAAGCCTCACCTTAACAAAACAGAGCCTTACAGTTGTTCAATATTCTTGAAGGTGTCGGCCACTTTTTGCCGAAGGGCCTGGCGTTGGGCTTCATCCAGTCGGGCAATGTTTTTGGCCATCAGGCCGGTTCGCGGGTTGGCGGACAGCATTTTTTCGTGCTGGTCCAGAAACCCCCAATACAGCGTGGTGAATGGGCAAGCCTTGTCGCCTGTTTTTTCGGCCGGGTTGTATTTGCAACCGCTGCAATAGTTGCTCATGCGCTTGATGTAGGCACCCGAGGCAATATAGGGCTTGCTGGTGAAACGCCCGCCATTTGCAAACAAGGCCATGCCAGCCACATTGGGCAGCTCAACCCATTCAACCGCATCTACGTACACCGCCAAAAACCAGTCTTCCACCTGCTGTGGCACCAGCCCAGCCAACAAGGCAAAATTGCCAATCACCATGAGGCGTTGAATGTGATGTGCATAGCCGTAACCGAGCGTTTGGCCAATCGAATCTTTCAGGCAGTTCATCTGGGTATTGCCGGTCCAAAACCATTTGGGCAAATCAAGTTTGGCTTGCAAATGGTTGTCTTCGCGCATCTTCGGCATGTCGAGCCAATACACCCCGCGCATGAATTCACGCCAGCCCAGAATTTGGCGAATAAACCCTTCTGCACTGGCTACATCCACCTTGCCCGCGCGGTACGCGGCTTCGGCTTTTTCAATCACCTCGAGCGGATGGAGCAAATGCAGATTGATTGCGCTCGAAACCAATGAATGCCAACCGAACGGCGTGTCAGTCCACATCGCATCCTGATAGGTGCCAAAGTTGACAAAACGGTTCTCAATGAAGGCATCGAGCGCCTGCAGAGCCTGTTCACGTGTCACTGGCCATGCAAAATTTTTCAATGTGCCCGGGTGACCGGGAAAACTCGCTTCAACCTCTGCAAACACCGTTTGTGTTATTTCATCGGGTTCGAAAAATGCAGGGGGCGTAATGTCGCCTGGACCTGCCTTGGGAAAGGCACTGCGATTGTCCGCATCAAAGTTCCACTTGCCGCCAACGGGTTCAGCACCCTCCATCAATACACCCGTGCGTTTGCGCATTTCGCGATAAAAATACTCCATGCGCATCTGTTTGTAGCCACTGGCCCACTTTGCGAATTCAGCACGGCTGCACAAATAATGCGAGTCTTCGAGAAGACGCAACTTGAGATTGTCCGATTTGGCAAGCGTTATGAAGTCTTGCTCCAAACGCCATTCACCGGGCTCGGCCATGTCGATGCTGGTATATCCGTGTTGCTTACACAGTGCAGCGACTTCCTGCACAAGACTGCGTCGACCTGTGTCTGCCAAAGTGCGGTAGTGCACCGTGTAACCTGCATGGCGCAACTCATCGGCGAAATGTCGCATAGCACTGAGAAACAAAGCAATGCGAACCTTATGAACCCAAACCACAGTGGATTCGGTGGCGGACTCCACCATGATGATGTGTGTGTTTTCCGGGGGATTGAGTCGCAGCGCGGGGTTGTTCATATCGAGTTGGTCGCCCAACACCACCACTGCTTTTGTGTCACTGCCCATGTTGTTTGCTGCCAGTTTATTTGCCGCTCGTTCGTGGCGCAGCCTTGCGGCATGCGTCTGAGCAGTACTTCACATCATCCCAGTTCTTGGCCCAGCTTTTGCGCCAGGTCATGTCTTTGCCGCAAACGGTACACGGCTTGCTGGGCAAATACGACTTGTTGCCTTTGAAAGTTTGCTGCTTGCCCGACACTGGAGTTACTGCTGATTGAATTTGTTGCGCAGTCGCCAATCGGCAATGGACTCGCTGATCGACTCAAGGCTGGAGAGCAGCACGAAATCTTCAGAAGGCTTTTTGCGCAGGGCTGTGGAGGAACCACCACACCAGATTTCAACCATGGGAGGCAACTTCTCGCGCAACTCGGCAACCGCTTCAAGCACTGCGGGCGAACTCTGTATCACCGAGAATGACAAGGCCACAATATTGATGTTCTGCGCGCGGGCAGCCAATACAATGTCGTAGATGGGCGTTTGGGTACCCAGTGATACGCACTGAGCACCTTCCATTGAAAAAATGCATTCGGCCATCAGCAAACCCAAACCATGCAACTCGTTGGGAAGTGTAGTGAGCAGTACGCGTGGACCCTTTCGGGTGGAAGGAATGGTGTTCAACGCATTGCGCAGCACCACCTGAATGGTCTCGGTATAAATGTGTTCTTCAAAAATTTCAAAGTAGCCACGTGCCCAGGCATCGCCCACCATTGCATTCATGGGCGCTACGATTTCAACCACAAAACGGCGCAGACCCATAGTCAAGGCCAGGCGAGACATCGCTTGGCGGAATTCTTCTGCATCATGTCGCTTGATGAGCTCCATGTAGCCATTCAATTCGTCCAGGCTGTCTGGCGCCACGTTCATTCTCGAACCCGCGCTACTGACCTCTGCCAACTTGACCAGTTCGTCGATACTCAAACCAATGATTTTTCCGGGGCGGTGACCGCCATCGAGAAGCCTTTTGATGACTCGCAATTTCTCCACTTGATCGATGGAATAAATACGCTCACCGAAGGAATCCCGGCCAGGTTGTGGAAAGTTGTAGCGTTTTTCCCAGACGCGCAGCGTGTCTTTGGGCAAGCCCGTGTCCCGCTCGACTGCTGCAATTGAAAATGAGGGTTGGCTTAAATCTGCACGCTCATTCATACCTGAACCTGACCACGGTGAAACTTGAACATCTTTGTTTTGTCCTAGACAAATTGACTTGCCACAATGAACGAATAATAATGGAACTCAAAGCCTTATTGCCAATCAAATTAGCACATTGGCCGAAATTTAACCACACATATAGAGACATTCAAGTGGATGATGTGCATTGTAAAGACAAGCATCTGTCTAGTCCAGTCCGGGTAAACCTTGGGCAGCGGGTTATGGCTGGCATGATTGCGGTGTTTGGCTTGCTGCTGTGGAACTCTGCCCAAGCCAAGCCCGGCCTGCAATGCCCAGCCCTGCTGAACCATGAATTTCCCAGACTTCAAGACGAGAAGTCGATTTCACTTTGCAACTTCAAGGGACAAGTCTTGTTGGTGGTGAATACTGCGAGCTTCTGCGGTTTTACCAGCCAGTATGAAGAACTCGAAAAAGTGCACAGCCAATACAAATCCGAAGGTTTTAGTGTGGTGGGTTTTCCATCAAGCGACTTCGGCAATCAAGAATACAAATCGAACAAGGAAATTGCGGCTTTTTGCAACAACACATTCGGAGTAAAGTTTCCAATGTTTGCAAAAACCGTGGTGAAAGGGGATGAGGCCAACCCTTTGTACAAACAATTGGCCAATGCCAGCGGAGAACAACCCGGCTGGAATTTTCATAAATACCTGATTAATCGCAGGGGCGAAGTGGTCGGCACCTTCAAAAGCGGTGTCTCACCCACAAGCCCTCAGATTACCCAGGCAATTCGCCGTGCACTCGATGCACATCCAATCACAAAGCAGTAACTATTATTGGAGCGCTTCATCATGAATGCACCGGACGGACTTTTTTTACCTGACGAACAATCACGTGCAGACAAACGCAACATCGCCATTCAACGAGTGGGGGTGCGCGCGATCAAGCACCCTATCATTGTGGAAACACTGGAAGGCCCACAACCTTCAGTGGCCACCATCGACATGTCGGTGTTCCTGCCCGGCGACGTGAAAGGAACGCACATGTCGCGTTTCCTTGAAATTCTTCAAACCCAGGAAAGTGCATTGACGCCTGCGGGTATGAAGCAAATGATGCGCGACATGCTTCAACGTCTGGATTCAAACGCTGGCACCATCACCATGAAATTTCCTTATTTCGTGCGGAAGGTTGCACCCGTATCGGGTGTAGCCAGCCTGCTGGACTATGAAGTGACTTTGGAAGCCGACAACAATGGCGCAAACACAGACGTGTTCATGACGGTGGTGGTGCCCGTGACCAGCCTGTGCCCCTGCTCCAAGAAAATTTCCGAGTATGGCGCCCACAACCAACGCAGTCACATCACGATTCGAGCACTGGTGGCAGACAGTATTGCCGTGGAAGAACTGATCCGCATGGCGGAAGAATCGGCCTCTTGTGAACTGTGGGGCTTGCTGAAGCGCCCTGACGAAAAATATGTGACAGAGCGCGCTTATGACAACCCCAAGTTTGTTGAAGACCTGGTGCGTGATGTCGCCATTCGCCTTAGGGCCAGCAAGAAAGTTTTGGCATACCGCATTGAAAGCGAAAACTTTGAATCGATCCACAACCACTCTGCCGTGGCCTGGATTGAAGAAGATAAACGCAAACAAAATTAATAAGTAAGCTGGTTCTGGCTCAAAAAGCCAGGACCAACTTCACTTACTGCAGTAAATAAAAGGTTAGGATGCTGGTATACCCTCGCTTTTTCTATTTTGAGTACACATGATCAAGAATTCAAAAGAATTACTGCCCAAAGTTGCCATTGTGGGTGGCGGAATTTCCGGCCTGACCGTCGCCCATGCTCTGCGCGACCACGCGCACACCACACTGTTCGAAGCCAACGATTACATTGGGGGCCATACCAACACGGTGGACATCGAAGTGGAAGGCAAGCAAGTGGCGGTGGACACCGGCTTTCTGGTGTACAACGAACGCACCTACCCCAACCTGATTCGCCTGTTCGATGAACTTTCGGTTGAAACCGTGGAATCGGATATGTCCTTCTCAGTGTGCTTGCCTGAATTGAATATTGAATGGGCAGGCACAAACCTGAACACGGTGTTTGCGCAACGCCGCAATTTGTTGCGCCCCCGTTTTATTCGCATGCTGCTGGATATTTTGCGATTTAACAAAGAGGCCACCGCCATGGTGGCCGATGCAGGGCGTGCGGCCCTGTTCCAAAGCAAGGCGAAAATGCATTTGGGCGACTACCTGATCGAGGAAAAATACAGCGCAGAATTCCGAGACTGGTATTTGATCCCGATGGCCGCTGCAATTTGGTCTTGCCCCAGCGAACAAATGCTTGCCTTCCCTTTGGCCACATTCATTCAGTTTTGCCACAACCACGGTTTGTTGCAGGTGAACGACAGACCCAAGTGGTTCACTGTTAAGAACGGCGCGCGCAATTACGTGCAAAAAATATTGCCTTTTGTCGACGAGGTACACCAGAGCACCCCCGTGCTGGAAGTAAATTCCACAGGTACAAAACCGACTGTAAAAACGAAATTGGGCGAGCAGGAATTTGATTATGTGATTTTGGCCTGCCACAGCGATGAAACACTGGGCATGCTCAAAGGCAACGAGGCCCAGAAAAACCAGTTACAACACATCAAGTACCAAGCCAACGTGGCGTACTTGCACACCGATGTAAAACTGATGCCAAAAACCCGCAGCACATGGTCATCCTGGAATTATTTGAGTGATGTGCTGAATCCTCAACCCAGTGTGTCGGTTACCTACTGGAGCAATCTGCTTCAACCACTGCCAGTGAAAACGCCAATTTTCGTGACACTGAACCCGATTATTCAGCCCGATCCAAAGCAGGTATTCAGGGAAATTCATTATTCGCACCCCGTTTTTGATGTGTCTGCGGTTCAGGCCCAACAAGCATTGGCCGAACTTCAGGGCTTGAACAATGTCTATCTGGCAGGTGCGTGGATGAAATATGGTTTTCACGAAGATGGACATACGTCTGGCTTGAATGCCGCGCGCGCGGTGATCGACAAGTTGACAAAAACCACACAAAAGGCGGCTTGATGGCGCGAGGGCGTTTTCAACTCAATGAAGTGAAACTGGCTTGGGGCATGGTGAAACATCACCGGGCACTTCCCAAAGCAAATGGTTTTACTACGGGCGCCTGCTTTGTTCGTCTTGTTTTTTCGACTCAATCCGATTCAAAACCCACACATGCTTACCCGGTAATTGACGGCAAGGGTTTGGTGTCGGTGTCGGCACACAATTACGGGTTCGAGGCGCACACGCTGAAGTTTCCCGAGTTTGTTTGTAATTTAGTGCGCAAGGTTGAATTGGAAACAGGCTTGGCACTTCAAGGCCCTGTGCATTTGCACACCTTCCCCAAGGTGCTGGGCTACGTATTCAACCCGGTCAGTTTTTGGTATTTCCACGATGACGCGCAACAGTGCCGTGCCGTAATGTGCGAGGTGAACAATACCTTTGGTGAACGACACTTCTATTTGCTGACGGCCCCGGAAAGCAAGGCCCCATTGAACAAAGGCATGCTGCTGCATGCCAGGAAAGAATTTCATGTGTCACCTTTTTTCCCGGTGTCGGGTCGTTATGAGTTTCGGTTTGTCAGCAGTGCAGACCACTCACTGGCGCGCATTAACTATTTTGAAGAACAAGTTCAACAGCTCAGCACCAGCGTGAGCGGAGAACTGATGCATCCAAGCACCCTGCTTTGGGGTAAAACCTTATTGAAATACGGTTGGTTTACATTGGCCGTGATCGCGAAAATTCATTGGCAAGCGGTGAAACTCCTGCTCAAAGGCGCAAAGTTTCACGGCAAGCCCGCACCACCCCGTCAAACTATTACGCAGACTGAACTCGAAGCATGACTCAAGCCATTACTTTTTCCCAGTTCCAACTGCCTAGCCACGCACCCTCGTCGGCCCAGTGGACCCTGAAATTGCTGACCAAACTGAAAAAAGGCCGCCTGGAGATTGTGACTCCTGAAGGCGTACACCTGTTGTTTGGTGGCGAAGAAGACCAACCCAGCGCGAAAATCAAGCTGAACTCGTGGGCTGTGTGCCAGCGGGCTTTGAAGGCAGGCGATATTGGTTTTGCCGAGGCCTACATTGCAGGCGAATGGGAAACACACGATATTGCCTCTGTTCTTGGTGTGTTTCTGGAAAACCGCAAAGCAGTAGAAACCGTTATTTATGGCAGTTTTCTGGGTGGCATTGCCTACAAAATCAAACACCTGCTAAACCGCAATACCAAAGCACAAGCCAAGAAAAATATTCATGCCCATTACGATTTGGGCAATCCGTTTTACCAGTTGTGGCTAGACCCCACAATGACTTACTCCAGTGCACTGTTTGACGGTGACAGCAGCTTGAGTTTGGAACAAGCCCAGCACGCCAAATACCAAGCCATGCTCAACTACCTGAGCCCCAAGGCCGGTGAGCAGGTTCTGGAAATTGGATGCGGATGGGGTGGTTTTGCCGAGAAAGCATGTGCTGCAGGCGCCAACCTGGTGGGCCTGACCTTGTCAACGGAGCAACTGGCTTACGCCAAAACGCGCTTGGCCAAACAGGGTTTTGCGGAACAAGCCGACTTCCGCCTGCAAGATTACCGGGATTGCCGTGGCCAGTTTGACCACATTGCATCGATTGAAATGTTTGAAGCCGTGGGCGAAGAATACTGGCCAGCGTATTTTCAGTCGGTGAATCGCCTTCTGAAGACGGGCGGCAAAGCGGCCATTCAAACCATCGTGATTCAAGACGAACTGTTTGACCGTTACCGCAAAGGCACCGATTTTATTCAGCAGTATATTTTCCCGGGTGGCATGTTGCCTTCGCCCGCCAAGTTCAGAGCCATGGCAGAAAAGCACGGTTTGCGCGTGGTGTCGGAAAAAGCCTTTGGAAAAGACTATGCTGAAACATTGCGCCGGTGGCGAGTGCAATTCATGAAAACACTGGAACAGGTGAAAAACCAGGGCTTTGATGATCCGTTCATTCGCACCTGGGAGTTTTACCTGGCTTACTGTGAAGCCGGCTTTGAATATGAAAGCACCGATGTCATTCAGTTTTATCTCGAGAAAGTGGAGAATCAATGAAGTTGTTTTCGGTTCAGTTCATTCAACGCGCATTGCTGTGCCTGGTACTGCTGGGCACTGCACCCTTGGCGCTGGCCAACAGCAACTTGAATGCCCCGCCCAAACAGGTCACGCAAACCATTGAGAATGCAAAGCTGATGGGCTACGGTACACTGCGCTGGTTCGGTTTACGGGTGTATGACGGGCAATTGTGGTCGAACGCCGACCCCGAAGGATTTAACTACAAGCGTGACCCCTCCTGGCTTGAACTGAAATACGCACGCGATTTTGAAGGCAGCGACATTGCCGAACGCAGCATTGATGAAATGGAAGAAATTGGTGCGGGCACCGAAGTACAGCGCCAAGGCTGGCTGGTGAAACTGAACGAGATTTTTCCGGACGTAAAAAAAGGCCACACCTTGAGTGCCCTTTTTACACCGGGCAAGGGAGTTCAATTTTTCCGCAATGGTTTGCCGCTGGCCAAAGTGGACGACCCAGAACTTGCCGAGGCTTTCATGGGTATTTGGCTGGACCCAAAAACTTCTGCGCCTGAAATGCGCCGCGAATTGATTGGTTTGAAGCGCTGATACGGCCTCGCCGACATGAACCAACTGCCCCGCACCAGCGCCAAAGACCTGCTTAACTACGGCCTTCTGGGCTGGGCCCTGGGCGCGGTGGCCGTGCCCATTTACATTCAGGTGCCCTACCTGTACTCCCGCATTTACGAAGTACCTTCCGCTTGGGTGGGTATCATCTTGCTGTTGTCGCGCCTGCTCGATGCAGTGCTTGACCCCGCCATCGGCTTGTGGGTTGACCGACGCAGCGGGCAGGGAAACCGCTACGCCCTGCCCTTGCTGCTGGCTGTGCCTTTGTTGTTGCTGGGCATGGCAGGTGTGTTTTTCCCTGTGGGCGGTACACCCACTGAATATGCAGCCAGCCTGATGGTGAGCTTGATCGTGGTGCACCTTGGCTACAGCTTTGCCAGCATCGCTTACCAGGCTTGGGGAGCTGAGCTTGGCCATACTGACAAAGAGCGCTCAACCTATGTCGCGGTGCGCGAGGGCGTGGGCATTCTGGGCGTTGTGTTCGCAGTATCGCTGGCACTAGAGACGAATGCTGGGTTGATATTCACAGTGTTCGCGATCATGCTGATACTGGGCATGTTTTTGTTGCTGAAATTTTCGCCCCAACCCGATCGAACGGCACAACAAGCCGCGAGCCCATTTGCTGAAACTTTCAACAACGCGCAGGCCAGCGCGGCTGCTGCGATTCGCAAAGGCTTTGCCGACATCGTGCAACCCTTGCGTCGACGAAACTTTCGCAAGTTAATGGGTGTGTTTCTGTGCAACGGTCTGGCCGCTGCACTGCCTGCCACGCTGGTGCCTTTTTACATGCGCGATCGCCTTGGCTTGGGCGATTCGGATCAATGGGTGCTGGCTGTGTACTTTTTAGTGGGTGCTGCATCCACAGTATTCTGGGTATGGCTGGCCAGTAAAATTGGCCTGGCGCGCTCATGGTTATTGGGCATGGTGTTGTCCATACCTGCCTTCATCATTGTGGTTGTGCTGGGTGAAGGTGACTTGGCAGGCTATCTGTTTGTATGCGTAGTCACCGGCTTTGCCTTGGGCGCCGATTTGTCACTACCCGCAGCCCTGGTGGCTCGCCTGATTGAAGAAAACGGTGAACGTGGCAAAACTGAAGGCACTTACTTTGGACTTTGGAACTGGATCAACAAATTCAACCTGGCCTTGGCACCCAGCTTTGCACTGGGCACCTTGCAGTGGTTCAGCTATTCAGCCGACATGGCAAAAACCGAGTCTTACCAAAACATGGGCTTGCTGCAACAACTGGCCAACGACCCACTGCTGTGGGTTTATGCCTTGGTGCCCTGCGCCTTGAAGTTGCTGGCCATTGTGCTATTGGGCCGCAGTGGCCTGGCCAGCCTGAACCAAACAACAAGCAACACCGCAATTGGGAGTACAGCATGACTATCGCAAAGCAATGGGTAAAACAATGGGCACAGCAATGGGCTAGTAAGCTGCAACTGGCATTTTTAGCCCTGGCAGGTGCGTTGGTTTTAACCGCTTGCGCAAGCCCGCAACCCGCAGACTATGCACAGGAAAAACCGGTGCTGGACTTGAAAGAATATTTCAATGGCACCATTGATGCATGGGGTGTGTTTCAAGACCGCTCGGGTAAAGTGGTGAAGCGTTTCACCGTGGTCATGAAGTGCACCTGGGATGGCAACACCGGCGTGCTGGATGAAGACTTTACTTACTCCGATGGCACCACCCAAAAACGGGTGTGGACATTGAAAAAAGACGGCAACAAGTACACTGGCACCGCCGGCGATGTGCTGGGGCAAGCCAATGGTGAAACTTCAGGTAATGCATTTCAATGGAAATACACCATGCTGCTGCCAGTCGACGGCACCACCTATGAAGTGCAGTTCGATGACTGGATGTACCAGATGGATGACAAGGTGATGCTCAACCGTGCCACCATGAGCAAATTCGGAATTGAATTGGGCGAGGTACTCTTGAGCTTTCGCAAACGAGATTAAGAAGGAATCCGCATGAGCTTTAACCCGAAACTGACCCAGTGGCAAAACAAGCGGGTGTGGCTGGTGGGCGCTTCCACCGGCATTGGTGAAGCCTTGGCCCGTCAGCTAGACCAACTCGGCTGCAAACAAATGTTGTCGGCGCGCAGCGCAGACAAACTGACCACACTGGCTGGTGAGTTACAACATGCCACCGCCCTGCCCCTGGACATCACCCAACAAACTGCTGTGCAAACGGCTTTCGACAATGTAATCGCCGCTTGGGGTGGCGTGGATTTGATCGTGCTGATGGCAGGCACTTACTCGGAAATGTCGGTTGCAGAATTCGACATTGAAAAAGTAAAACAACAAATCGATGTGAACCTGAACGGCACCATGTATGTGCTGGCCAATGCACTGCCCAAACTGCTTGAACAAAAGTCAGGCCATCTGGCGATTGTGTCAAGCGTGGCAGGGTATCGAGGTTTGCCAAATTCGCTGGCCTATGGCCCCACCAAGGCGGCCTTGATCAACCTGGCAGAGGCTTTGCATGTGGAGTTACAGCCCCACCACGTGGGCGTAAGCGTGGTGAACCCGGGCTTTGTAGACACACCACTGACCCGCAAAAACACGTTTCCCATGCCATTTTTGATTACTGCTGAAAAAGCTGCACAGGAAATTATTACAGGCCTTGAGAAGGGAGAGTTTGAAATCCATTTCCCCAAGGCATTCACCCGCACCTTGCGCACCTTGCGCATACTGCCGTATTCACTGTACTTTGCTGCTGTGCTCAAAATTACTGCGAACAAAAACAAAGCGGAACTGGGCCATGAGCAAATCAAATAACACCATCAACAAAACAGGTGGCTTGGCCCCGCTGGATCGCCAGCAATTGTCTGAACCCTTGCGCAGACTAATCGATTTTTTTGAGCACCTGACCGAACAAACCGTGGCTGACATGCCCAGGTTTTATGCCGGTGACGCTTATTTCAAAGACCCGTTCAACGAAGTGCACCGGGTAGAGGACATCGCCCGTATTTTTGCCGAGATGTTTCATCAGGTTAATAACCCGCGCTTTGTGGTGCACACTGCATTTCAATCGGGGCAACAAGTGTTTATGGCTTGGGACTTCCTGTTCGAGATGAAGCGTTTCAAGGTGGGACAAGTGCAGTGCATCAAAGGGTCGTCGCACCTGCAGTTGAACCAAAACGGCCTTGTACAGTCACATAGAGACTATTGGGACACGGCTGAGGAGCTGTACGAGAAGATCCCGATGCTGGGGGGACTGATGCGCTGGTTGAAAAAACAGGCAGGCTAAAAGCGGGAATCAGACCTGTTTCGGCGTACAGATGTGCACATAAACGCCCCGTGTCACCAAATCTTCATGCGCTTCATGACATGTCTTGTTAAAATCACAAAATCAAATCTATTCAGTGAAGGTGGAGCAACATGTTGTATCCAGAGTTATTCAGGTCATTGGAGTCCGTTCGTTGGAACATGGAAAAGGACATCAACTGGGATCAGTTTGATGCCTCCAAGTTGTCTGAAGAGCAGGCCCAAACCATCAAAATGAACGCAATTACCGAGTGGTCGGCCTTGCCCGCCACAGAAATGTTCTTGCGTGACAACAAACACGACAGCGACTTCTCGGCCTTCATGTCAATCTGGTTTTTTGAAGAGCAAAAGCACTCGCTGGTCTTGATGGAATATTTGCGCCGCTTCCGCCCCGATCTGCTGCCCACCGAAGAAGAGTTGCACGCCGTGCGCTTTGAATTTGACCCGGCGCCCCCTCTTGAAACACTGATGCTGCACTTCTGCGGCGAAATTCGTTTGAACCACTGGTATCGCTGCGCCTCCGATTGGCACACGGAGCCTGTGATCAAGCAAATTTACAAGATTATTTCCCACGATGAAGCACGCCACGGCGGCGCTTACCTGCGGTACATGAAAAAAGCCTTGGTGGAAGTGGGCGATGGTGCACGTGCGGCATTCAGCAAAATTGGCGTTCTTATGGCTTCGGCACGCCGCACCCAAAAGCCTTTGCACCCCACCAATCTGCATGTGAACAAAGACCTGTTCCCCAACGACACGGTGCAAAGCCGCCTGCCAGATCCCGACTGGCTGGAAAACTGGCTGGATGGTCAAATTCGTTTTGATGCCGATTGGGAAAAGAAAGTGGTTGACCGTATTTTGCACAACATGAGCTTGCTGTTTGAACGCACTTTTGAATCGGTGCAAGACCTGAACCGCTACCGCAAGGAAGTGATGGCGCGCTTGGGCGCAACCGAGCCGCCCGTTGGCAACGCAGCCTGATTTGATTGCACCATGACAACAACCGGAAAACCGGCTCGCTTTGAAAAAAAAGTGTGCCACCCCAGCGAGCTTGCTGAGCGTGCAAAACAACTCAAAGGCCCCGTGGTGTTTACCAACGGGGTTTTTGATTTGTTGCATCGTGGACACGTCACGTACCTTGACCAGGCAGCACAAGAGGGCCAAAGCCTGATCGTGGCAGTCAATTCCGACGAATCAGTCAAACGTCTTGGCAAAGGCCCAGACCGCCCCATCAACACCCAAGTTGACCGCATGCATGTGCTTGCCGCACTGGAATGCGTAGCCTTGGTTACTTACTTCGAAGAAGACACGCCTTTGAACGCCATTCTGGCGGCACGCCCGGATGTGCTGGTGAAAGGTGGAGATTGGCCCGTTGAAAAAATGGTGGGAGCCAAAGAAGTTCAAAGTTGGGGCGGCACAGCGCTGTCAATCGCTTTTGAACACGAGCGCAGCACCACCGCCACGCTCGAGAAAATACGCAAACTTTAAGGCTTAGTGGCTGGCGCAACGCCTGCCTGTGCAAACTGTTCTGGCAGGCTGGCCACGTGCAATGTGGTGGTGGGAAACGCAATTTCAGCGCCGTGCTGCTCAATAATCTCGGCAATTTTCAACAACACATCCTGCTTCACCTCGTGGTACTTCACCCAAATCGTTGTTTTCGTAAAGGTGTACACCATCAGGTTCACGCTTGAGTCTGCAAACTGGTTCAGATTCACAATCAGGGTTTGGTTGTCATCAATTTCGGCGTGCTCAATCAACATCCGCTTGACCGCGTCTGCAATACTGCGCACCTGTTGCAGGTCCACATACCGCACGCCAATTGTTTCCTGAATTCGACGGTGCGTCATGCGCGAGGGGTTCTCCAGCGAAATAGTGCTGAAAGTGGCGTTAGGTACATAAAGCGGGCGCTTGTCAAAAGTGCGTATGCGCGTGAGTCGCCAGCCAATGTGTTCGACCGTCCCCTCAATATTTCTATCAGGCGACCGCACCCAATCGCCCACCACAAAAGGGCGGTCCATGTACACGGTAAGGCCACCGAAAAAATTCGCCAGCAAATCTTTCGCAGCAAAACCCACGGCAATGCCACCCACACCGCCGAACGCAAGCACACCAGAAATACTGAACCCGAGATTTTGAAGAATAACCAAGGCAGCGGTGATGACAATGGAGGCGCGAAGCAACTTGCCGATGGCGCTGGCTGTGGTGGCGTCCAGTGGTTCTTTCACTCTATCCGGGCTTTGCAGCGCTTGCTCGAATCGTTTGGCCAAGCCAAACAAGAACCAGGTGATCAATACGATCACACCTACCCGGCGCACCGGGTCGATGAATTCGAATATTTCCGCGTTGCTCGCGGTGTGGGTAATTCTGGCGGCCCAGGAAATACCCAGCAACCAGATCAGGATCTTCAGGGGCTTGCGCGCGCTTTCGAGCAACACATCATCCCAAGGATTGTTCGATTTTTCAGCAAACCGACCCAGGCGATTGAAAACCAAACCCACGGTGTAACTGACCAAGAGTGTGAGAAATACAACCATGAAAACCTGATAAACCCAGGTGTTGTAAGTAAAAACACCGCTGGGTACACCCAGGCTGACAAGCCATTCTTGCAGGCTGGAAAAGTTCATGACAACTTTTGTTTGAATTGAAAGGAACAGTGTAGAGAACCTGAACAGCAAAAATGCCCCCGAGGGGGCATTTTCAAGATTTTGTAGCCTGAGTTAAACAGACAATTACTTCTTGTCAGCTTTCAGCTTACCTTCAGCCTTAGCGTCTGCCTTCACGTCGGCCTTGGCTTTTACATCGGCAGCGGACTCAAGCTGGCCCGTACGCTTGCCCACCTCGCCCTTGGCCTCGGAATGCAAGGCACCAGCTTCACTGCGCATTTCATCGCCTTGAGACTTCGCACCTTTAATGGCTTCACTGGACTTGCCTTTCAAATCGGCACCGGCAGACTTTTCCGCTTTTGCATCGGCTTTCGTATTGGCTTTTGCATTTGCATTTACATTTGCTTTTGCCTCTGCATCCGCCTGCGCTTTTAGCTTTGCATCCAGATTTTTATTCATGGACGCACCAGGAACCTGGGCATTCACCCCCACTCCAGCATTTACACCTAATCCAACAGCCATCGCTGAGGCTGAGAACACTAGGGCGGTGCTGGCAAAGGCAAGTTTCAATGTGATTTTATTCATGGTTAAAGTCCCCTATCTCATGTGGTTTAGGAATCGGAATAACGATTATACTCCCAAACTCGTTGACGACTTCTTCCAGAACTCGCTTTTGGCCACAACCGGGTCGGGCTCGGGCCAAGCCAGGCCCAGGCGCTCCAGCGTACCCACCAAAATTTCAGCCACCAGCATGTTCCGGAATCCTTTGTGATCAGCGGGGATAATCCACCAAGGCGCCTGCTTGGTGCAGGTTTTTTCCAGCACCTGTTCATAGGCATTGGCATACATGCTGTAGTTTTCGCCACTGTGAAGGTCTTTTTCAGTCAACTTCCAGCGCTTGTCGGGGGTTTCCCAACGTTCAATCATGCGCTGGTGCTGTTCTTCACGGGAAATATTCAAAAATATTTTCAAGACTGTGGTGCCGGTTTCAACCAAGAGGCGCTCAAAGTCGTTGGCTTGACGAATGCGCTCTTCTATCCAGGTGGCTGATACGTTGTCCTGAATAATGGGCATGATGATGCCGTCGTAATGCGAACGGTTGAAAATGACCGACTGGCCTGCACCGGGTACATGGGGGTGAACACGCCACAAAAAATCATGGGCAGCTTCTTGCTCGGAGGGCTCTTTGAACGACACCATGCGCAAAGCCATGGGGTGCACTGAACGCATAATGGCTCGAGCTGCGCCGTCTTTTCCTGCAGTGTCCATACCCTGCAAAATGACAAGCAGTTTGTGTTCGCCTTGTGCATACAGACAGGTCAGCAGGTGATTCAATCGCTCCGACAATTGATCGACGCGCTCGTGCATGTCTTCTTTGGAAGGCATGTCGCCATAACGCGTTGGCCATTGTCGCAAGCGAACTGCCTTGCCGTTGACCATGCAGGCCTGGCCTAAAATTTCCCACTGACTCTCGGGTACCAAGGCATCGGGTAAAACTTTTTCAGAGCGCTTGGTTTCCTTGCGTTTGGTGACTTTGGTTTCAGGTTTGTTGTCTGCTTTGGTCATGCTGATCCAGGTTGTGCTTGTTTTCGACGGACTTTTGAATCTCGAACCGCACTTGTTCAAACGATTGGGCACGAACCTGACCGAATCCTTTCACCTGATTAAACAGGTCAAGAAGATGATCGGTCTGTTTGCTGTGCTGCAACATTGAAGGATTATTGTGCATCAGTTCCAACCAGGTTTCAAACCAACCTATCAGTAAAGTCTGGTTTTTACGCTCTAAACTTCCTCTAAATGGATCAAATATCGTGTTTCGCAAGCGACGCATGCCCGCCAAAACCCTGAGTACCGGGTCAATCCAGGGGCCCAGTTTTATTTTCCGCGGCCGGTGGCCGTGCCCAGCCAACCAAGTGGGGGCGAAATGAAAATACAACTTCGCACCCGGTTCAAATTGCGCCATGGTCTGCCGTTTCCACTCGGAATTAGTGTGCAAACGGGCCACCTCAAACTCGTCTTTGAAGGCCAGTAATTTGAAATAGGTGCTGCACAGGCGCATCCACTGGTGCTTCAAACCAAGCGCCTCAAAGCCGGTACGCAAGGGCAACACCCTGGCTTTGAAGCGCTCTGCCAGTTGACTGTTTTGATACCGCGTCAATTCAGCTTGATAACGCATCAGCTTCTCGTCATCGCTTTCAAACTGACGGGTGGGTGCAAAGTTCTTTTCCAACATCTGTTCAAGCAACCCAGGCTTTGACACCGCCACACGGCCGGCATCAAAGGCAAGCAGGTTTTCATTCACCTTCACGCCATTCAATTCAATGGCTTGGCGCAGGGCAGCCAGGTGCAAGGGCAAACAACCGCGTTGCCAGGCGGCGCCCAGCAGCAGTGCATTGGCATACACGGTGTCGCCAAACAGCCTCTCGGCCAGCCACTGGGCGCGAATCGGCGTGTAACGTTGCTCGGGGTTATTCAAGGCCCGTGCAATATCGGTGTGCATTTGTTCAACGGGTGCGCACCAGTCGCGCTGGGCGATAAAATCGGCTGTGGGTGGCGTGTCGGTATTCACCACCGCAAATGCGGTGCCATTCAGTAGTTCCAGTGTTCTTTCATGCGCAGACACGATCAGGTCGCCGCCGATCATCAAATCAGCCTCGCCCACGGGAATTTTGGAAGATGCCAAAGCGTTGCCCGCCGGGGCAAACTGCACATGCGAAAACACGGCACCGCCCTTTTGCGCCAACCCGGCCATGTCCAGTGCCAAGGCCTCCATGCCCTGCAAATGGGCGGCCATGCCCAGCCATGCGCCAATGGTGACCACGCCTGTGCCACCTACGCCATTGATCAGCACGGCATGGCGTTGAGTCAGTTCATCAGGATGAATGTGAAATTGAGGCTCAACAAGACTGGCGCAAGCTTTGGCCAGCGCGCTGTGCTGCGCTGAAGTATCGGGCTTTCGCAACTCACCACCTTCTACCGTCACCAGGCTTGGGCAAATGCCTTCAAGGCAACTGTAGTCTTTATTACAGGTGGATTGGTTAATAGTGCGTTTAACACCCCAGGGCGTTGATACGGGCTCGATCGACAAACAATTGGAATGTTTGGAGCAGTCACCGCAGCCCTCGCACACTCGCGGGTTAATCAACACGCGCTTTGCAGGGTTCGGGAACTGCACTTGGCCTGTAACCGGGTCGGTGCGCTTGCGCCTGCGGCGTTTTTCCGAAGCACAGGTTTGCTCATACACAAGCACTGTAGTGCCTTTGATGTCGCGCAGCAATTTTTGAACTGTGTCCATGTCCCGGCGGTGAAACACTTCAATGCCCTCGGCCTTTGGATCGTCCGGCACATTGCGCAGGTGTGGCGCGGGGTTGTCACTGACAATTACAATTTTGGCAACGCCTTCGGCAGCCAGCTGGCGGGTTAGTTGTGGCACGGTGAGCGTGCCATCCAGATGTTGTCCGCCAGTCATTGCCACGGCATCGTTATAAAGCAACTTGTAGGTGATATTCACGCCTGCTGAAACGCTGGCCCGAATGGCCAGAATACCGGAGTGAAAATAGGTGCCATCACCCAGGTTGGCAAACACATGTTGGGTTTGTGTAAAAGGCGCCTGCCCTATCCAGGGCACACCCTCGCCGCCCATTTGTGTGTAGGTTTGGGTATTACGGTCCATCCACACGGCCATGTAATGGCACCCAATGCCAGCCATGGCACGGCTGCCCTCAGGTACTTTCGTCGAGGTGTTGTGCGGGCACCCCGAACAAAAATAGGGTTTGCGTTCCACGGGTAAATGCGTCGAGTGACCCACGTCATGGCTGTGCGCAATGGCGGCGATCCGCTGGTCAATTCTGGTTTTGATATCGGCAGGCAACTGCACGTGCCGCAGGCGTTTGGCAATGGCCTGGGCAATCAATGCGGGGTCTAGCTCGTAGTGACTGGGCAACAACCAATTGCCTTGTGGCAGAGACCACTCCCCGCCTTCGCGACCGTCCTCCGAAAGCCTTTCATCAAACTTGCCGTACACCTTGGGGCGTACATCCTCGCGCCATGCGTAAAGCTCCTCTTTAATTTGGTATTCCACCAACTGGCGCTTTTCTTCAATCACGAGAATTTCTTGCAAACCCTTGGCGAATTCCCTTATGCCTACTGCATCTAGCGGCCACACCATGCCGACCTTGTACACCCGCAAACCTATTTCTGCGCAACGTTGCGGGTTCAAACCCAAATCATTCAAGGCCTGCAAAGTGTCTTGAAATGCTTTACCCGTGGCCACAATGCCAAAACGCGCCGAGGGCGAATCAATCACGGTTTTGTTAATGCCATTGGCCCTGCAAAAAGCCAGCGCGGCATACAACTTGTGATCAATCAAACGCGCCTCCTGGTCCAGGGCTGTATCGGGCCAGCGAATATTCAAACCGCCCTCAGGCATATCAAAATCGGTGGGCAACACAAACTGGTGTCGGTTGGGGTCAATATCTACAGTGGCAGAACACTCCACCACATCGGCCACCGCCTTCATGCCAACCCATACACCGGCGTAGCGACTCATTGCATAACCAAGCACACCGAAGTCGAGAATTTCCTGCACATTGCTTGGAAACAGCACCGGAATCATGGCCGCTTTCAGCACATGGTCAGACTGGTGCGGCAGGGTAGAGCTTTTCGCGGCGTGGTCATCACCAGCCACCAGCAATACACCGCCGTGTTTGGATGTGCCTGCTGCATTGGCATGCTTGAACACGTCCAGGCTTCGATCAACGCCCGGCCCTTTCCCATACCAAAGGCCAAACACACCGTCGACTGTTGCGCCCTGAAACAGGTTAAGTTGCTGGCTGCCCCACACTGCAGTTGCAGCCAGGTCTTCATTCACGCCCGCCTGAAAATGAATATTCGCAGGCTTAAGAAACTGTTTTGCCGCCCAAAAAGCCTGGTCTACGCCACCCAGCGGCGAGCCGCGATAACCCGACACAAATCCACCGGTGTTCAAACCATTCATGCGATCCAGTTCAGACTGAAGCAACATGAGTCGAACCAGCGCTTGCGTGCCTGTCAGGTAAATTTTTCCTTGGGAGAGGGTGTATTTGTCACTGAGTGTGACTGCGCGGTACAGCGGATACTGAGGGGCATTCATGACCACTTTCCTCCACGAAACGGATGCGTTTCTGCGAGTGCGAGGTGCCTTGTAACTGCCTTGTGAGCAACACGAGGCTCTGCTTGAGTGTTACACAGAGCCCGCGGGCGTTCAAGCCCCTTGGTCAGGTTGAATGTCTTTCACATTGTCTACGTTGAACATTTCCTCAGGCCGAGGATAATTTTTCCTGGTTTTGCGGGCCGGTAATTTTTCGCCTGAAAACATTTCTACAGCAGTGCGCGCCACTTCTTTGGTATCCAGCGCTGCGTAGGCCGACACCACTGCGGCCCCAGCCAAAGGCACAATTCGGGATGCGGTGCGCTTGACCACCCGCTCAAACACCACCTGCCCAATCTGCTTGGTGACCCTTACTGCAACATCCCGGCTGCCACTTCGGGTGAAGCGGTCGATCAAATCAAGCACCGATTTGCCGGTTTTCTCCTCATGCTCCAGTGGAATTGATCTTTCATATTCGCGCAGGGCTGTGCCCGCCACATGGCTGAAAAGGCAAGTCATCAGGTCTTGCTCGGTCAAAGGTTTTTTGTGGCCAAATGCCACCGCAATGTCGGCAACCATTTGCGCCTGAATCCGCCACACAATAACAAGGTCGGGAAGCACGGTGAGCATTCCCAAAGGACCCACGGGCAAAGCAAGGCTGCCCGACACTGCCGCAGCCTTCGCGCAGGCTTTTTGCGTAATCTCTTTCGAGCGCTCATACGGACGTTTGGCCTTGCCCGGCTCTTTGGAAACAGGCACCCCGCCTGTGACCAGACCGATTACTGCATGAAGGGGCCCCATAAGGGCTCTGGGTAAATGGGTCTTTTGCATGAATAATTCATCAAAGGCAAATTGTTTCTAATGGTACCAATCAACAAGTCACAGACTTGGTTTACTATCGTAACTCACAAGGAGTAATCAGTTTGGGGGTAATTCCCTAGGATTGCTGTGGTCCTTGGGGTCAAAATTGTGAATAGACGGTGCAATTCACAGTCTGATTGTGGTTTTGATCCATTTGGAGTACCCCTAATATGGGGGAATTCGACCTAGAGTTCGATGTTTTCACACAGGAGTGAATGTCATGAGCAAAGCAGCAAACAAGCAGTTGGTTTTGAAACGTAAAGAAGAAGGTGCTTCCTTGATCGAGTACGCAGTAATCGCGGCCTTGGTAGTGGCACTTGCCGTGGCTGGTTTTGCAACTTTGGGTGGTGGTTTGGATACTGCATTCACCAACATCGTAAACACCCTGACCGGTGGCGGAACCTAAAAATCGTGCACTGAAGTGATCATGACTCCAGCCAATCAGGCTTACTCCACATTCGTCAACCGCGCTGGACAACAGCGCGGTGCGCAGCTTGTGGAGTTGGCCTTGATGTTGCCGGTTGTGCTCACTGTCATTTTTGCGATTGTGGGTTACAGCCTTCTGTTCATGGTGCAACACACGCTGAGCTCAGCCGTATCCCAAGCTGCGCGAAGCGTGGCTGTTGCGGGAAGCACAGCCGACCCGGAAGCTGCGGCCAGGCAATTGTTGCTGAATTCCCTGCCCAGCGCGATGTACCCGGCTGGCTTTAGTTTTTCAACCGACCAATTGGCCGGTGCAGCAGATTGTGGCAACGCCTTGGGCGCGGGCACCAACCCGGCCTTGAGTTGCCTGGAGTTTCGGGGGGTTTTTAACACTGCCGAGAATCCGTTTATGTCCAACATTCCTTTTTCAGACACTTTTTTTCCAGAACAACTCAGCGCCAGCGCTGTGGTTCTTTACCAGAACACCGACGCATTGTAATTTCTTCCGGGAGCCCTTCGCGACATGTCAGGAAAAACAAAAATACTCGCACTGCTGCTATTGGGAATCGGGTTGATTTTCATGGTCATGGCCTTTTTATCGGGCCAAAACGTGAAGAAAGGTGGAGAAACAATCAAATCCGAACTTGAGCGATTTCCGGTGGTGGTGAGCACCGTTGAAATTCAGTTTGGCAAGCCTGTTACCCCCGAAATGCTGAAGGTTGAAAAATTTGCCATCGCACCCAGCGGCGCTTTCACGGACATCGGCGATGTAATCGGCAAAAAACCTTTGTTCAACATTGGCAAAGGCTTGCCAGTGACCAATCAATATTTTGAATCTGGCGCAGTGGCTGCTGAAGTGCGTGAAGGTTACCGCGCTTTTGCCTTGCGTCTGGATGAGAACAACGTGGCCACTGCCAAGATTAAGGCGGGTGATTATGTTGATGTGTTCTCGATTTTCAAATCCAACAGCCGCGATATTGAAGAAACAATTTCAAGACTGATCATGCCCAAGCTGCGTGTTCTGTCTGTGGGCTCTCAACTGGTGAATGCACCTGAGACAACAAATGCCGCCAATGAGAAAGACGTCAACAATCGCCCAGTTCGATTGAAAGCGATGATGGTTGAAGTACCCACTGCTGACATCAACACCTTGGCGATTGCTCAAACCCAAGGCGAATTGTTTGTGGTGTTGCGCAGCCCCGAAGAAGAAGAACTGCCTGACACGAGCAAGTATCCCCAACCGGACACAGTATTGAAGCCTGTTCCAGTCAAAGGCCCGGATGGCAAGGTATTGAAGGTACAGCCACCGATTGAACTCAGCCCAAGCGACAAAGCCTTTGCGGGCACATCGCTGAACAATGCCATGTTGCCCGGTAGCGGCAATACAAAAGACAACAAGAAACCCGCGCAAACTACGCAACGCCCGGCAGAACCGGCAACCGTTGAAGTCATTCGCGGTGGTGAAACAACCCGGGAAACAGCGCGATGAAGAACAACGACATCACATTGAAAAGCGTGGTCGCAGCAATTTCATTGGTAGCCTGCGCAGGGCTGATCAGCCCCCAAATTGCAGTGGGGCAAACCCCCGCGGCACCCAGCAGCGCAGCGCCTTTTGTACTCACCTTGAGTACCGGTTTTCAAAAAGTCGTCAGCTTGCCCGGCATTCCTGCA
>Ga0114984_1000045_pt1 | contig 49373 bp, 43 predicted proteins | sample Shrwel1BS1Day1_FD_96987 | JGI IMG/M metagenome (GOLD analysis project Ga0114984, IMG submission 96987) | Subsurface microbial communities from deep shales in Ohio, USA - Utica-3 well 1 S-1-Day1 | ecosystem: Environmental > Aquatic > Deep subsurface > Shale gas/oil reservoir > Produced water/Flow...
CACGTGGTTGTCGGCACCCCGGGGCGGATCGAGGAGCATCTGCGCAAGGGGACGCTCAAGCTGGATAGGTTGCAGGTTTTGGTGCTGGATGAGGCCGATCGGATGCTGGAAATGGGATTCCAGGCGGCGGTCGATACGATCGTGGCGCAGACCCCGCCGACCCGTCAGGGTCTGCTGTTCAGCGCCACCTATCCGCACGAGATCGAAGCGGTAGCCGAGCGTATTCTGACCAACCCAGCGCGGGTGGAGGTGGCTTCGCGCCACCCCGCCAGCACCATCCGGCAGCGCTTTCACCGGGTCACCGAGGCCGGGCGCCCGCAGGCGCTGCTGACGCTGCTCTACCATTATCGCCCGGTATCGGCGCTGGTGTTCTGTAACACCAAACAGGAGGTGCGCGAGCTGGAGTCAGCCCTGCAGCAGGAGGGGGTCGTGGCGCTCGCCCTGCATGGGGATCTGGATCAGCGCCAGCGCGATCAGACGCTGGTGCGGTTCTCCAACCAGAGCGCCTCGGTGCTGGTGGCCACCGATGTGGCCGCCAGAGGGCTGGATATCGAAGGGCTGGATCTGGTGGTCAATTATCGTCCCTCCAAAGCGTCTCAGGTTCACCTGCATCGCATCGGGCGTACCGGTCGTGCCGGTCAGAGCGGGGTGGCGCTAACCCTGTTCAGCGAGCGGGAAGCGCACAAACTCGCCGGTATCGAAGCCCAGCTGGGTGGGCCTGTCAGCGAGGCGCCCTTGCCTGTGGCTCGGCCCGATGGCGATTATCGTCCCCCGATGGTCACGCTGCAGCTCGATATCGGTAAAAAACAGAAGATCCGGCCCGCAGACGTGTTGGGTGCACTGACCGGCGGCGAGGGGGTTCAGGCGGATCAGGTCGGCAAGATTCGGGTGTTTGATTTCTCCACCTATGTCGCCGTCAGCTATCCCGTTGCCAAAGCGGCGCTGCGCAAGCTGTCCCAGGGCAAAATCAAGGGACGCAGCTGCCGGGTACGCCAGCTGCGCTGAGGGGGGGGGAATGAAGATCTGGGTCGATGCCGACGCCTGTCCGGCGGTGATCAGGGAGATACTGTTCCGGGCGGCCGGTCGGACCGGGCTGGAGCTGACCCTGATTGCCAACCACGCACTCAAGGTGCCGCCGGCGGCCAACATCCGCTCGATCCAGGTTTCCGGCGGGTTCGATGTGGCGGATCACGAGATCGTGCGCCGCTGTGAAGCGGGCGATCTGGTGATTACCAGCGACATACCGTTGGCCGCCGAGCTGCTGGAGAAGGGAGCGATGGCGCTGACGCCACGGGGGGAGCCGTTTACGGCGGAAAACATTGGCGCCCGGCTCAATATGCGTGATTTCATGGAGACCATGCGCGCCAGCGGCGTACAAAGTGGTGGCCCGGCGGCCATGAGCCAGGCGGACCGACAGGCGTTCGCCAATCAGCTTGACCGGCTGATCAGCCAGGCGCTACGAAGCAAGGGCTAACCGATCCGGTGGGGCGGAAGCTCAAAGCCTACTACCCGCCCGCCCCGGAGGCGGACCTGACCGTCATAGCGTTCATCCCCGGTTGCAGTGAAGCTGAACCGGTAACAGCGCTCCAGCTCCAGACGCCCGTTGGGCGCTCGTCTGGGCGTCATCCGTTGCAGGGCGATGGTTTCATCCAGCAACTGCAGATCCAGTTCCCGGCAATAGGCCCTGACCTGCCGCGTGGCATGTTCACGTACTTTCAGGTTTTGCCACCATGCCAGGCACAGACAGGCAGTAACTGCCAGCCAGAACAGATCGGACAGCTCAATCCACATCGGGGTCTCCTTCAGAGTCCCCATCATACCAGCCGACCCGGTAAAAATAACGCGGCTTGATTGGTAGGTGAAAATACTTGATTAAAATGCTAGGTTAAAGCTTTCGGATATTACACGGGGGTGATCATGTCCTATCTGAAGAGTCTTGAGGGGCTGGTATTTGACAACAGCTATGCCCGCCTGCCACCGCATTGGTTTGTGCCGACAGCGATCCGTCCGCTGAAACGGCTCCACCTGATCAGTTTCAATCCACCGGTGGCGCGTCAGTTGGGATTGGACCCCTGCGGGGTCAGCCCGACCGAACTGGCGCGGGTGTGCGGCGGTGAAATCGACTGGCCCGGCAGCGAGCCGCTGGCGATGAAGTACGCGGGCCATCAGTTTGGCAGTTACAACCCGGAGCTGGGGGATGGGCGCGGCCTGTTGCTGGGGGAGGTGATCGGCCCGGCGGGGGAGCGGCTCGATCTGTACCTCAAGGGGGCCGGCAAGACCGCTTTCTCCCGTTTCGGCGACGGTCGTGCCGTGTTGCGTTCCAGTATTCGCGAATACCTTGCTTCGGAGGCGATGGCGGGGCTGGGCATCCCGACCACCCGGGCGCTGTGTCTGCTTGGCAGTGAGGAGTACACCCTGCGCGAGGGGATGGAGCCCTGTGCCATGCTGCTGCGCGTCACCTCCAGCCACATCCGTTTTGGACATTTCGAGCACTTCTATTACCGCGGTCAGCATGAGGATCTGCGCCGTCTGGCCCACTACTGTATCGATCGTTACTACCCGCAGCTGGCCCTGGCCGAGCAGCCCGTGGCGGAGATGTTTGCCGAAGTGGTCCGGCGCAGTGCCGAGTTGGTGGCGCTGTGGCAAGCCTATGGGTTCGTCCATGGGGTGCTCAATACCGATAACATGTCGATCATCGGCGAAACTTTCGACTATGGCCCATTTACCTTCATGGATCACTATGAGCCGGACCATTTGGCCAACAAGAACGATCATGCGGGCCGTTACGCCTTTTCCCGGCAGCCCTCCATTGTGTTGTGGAACCTGGCCGCTCTGGCGCAGGCACTGCTGCCGCTGGTTGAACGCGCAAGGCTGGAAGCGGAACTGGATCGTTTCGAGCCCCTTTATGCGGCGGCACAGTTGAACCGGATGCGGGCGCGGCTGGGCCTGCAAACCACTCGTCCGGAGGATGCCGACTTGATCGCCAGGCTGGAGGCGATCTGGACTGAGCAGCGGATCGATCACACCCGCTTCATGCGCCGATTGTCTCAGTGGCAGCCGGGCGATGCCCGCTCGCGCGATGCCTTGCTGGCACTGAGTGCCCAGCCGGAGGCGGTGGTGGCTTGGCTGCGTCGGTACCAGCTGCGCCTGGAGCAGGAGGCGGCCAGCACACCGATCCGTCAGGCCCAGATGCGCTCGGTCAATCCGCGCTTCATCCTGCGCAACTACATGGCGGAGGAGGTGATCCGTGAGGCGCATCAGGGTGATTACCGTCCGCTCAATGCCCTGTTGCCGGTGCTGCGCCACCCGGGTGATCAGCACGACCGATTCAGTGGCTACGCCGAGGCCCCCCCGGAGTGGGCCGAGGCGATCCATCTCACCTGCTCCTCCTGAAGACCGGCCGCGGAGGCTGACAGAGAACCCTATTCCCTGTAACTTATGGGCCTTAAATCGAGGTGCTGAGTCACAGGTCCGAGCATGGAAAAACTACTGCCGCTGATCCAACACCACTGGCTGAATGGGTTTGCCATCGGCTGGTTTCTGCTCTGCTTTCGGGGCTATATGTATTATTCCGCCCGCCGCGCCCGGCACACCGTCTGCCTGGTCAGCATTCTCCATCTCTATCGCACCGAATGGATGCTGCGCATGATGACCCGCGAGGTGCGTATCGCCGATACCACCGCCATCGCCAATCTCGAGCGCACGGTTGCCTTTTTTGCCTCCACTACCATTCTCGTGCTCGCGGGGCTGATCACGGTGATGAACTCCGCCGAAAAGGCGATCAATCTGGTGCAGAATCTGCCGTTTGTCAGCGTCGCCACCCGCCAGGAGTGGGAGCTGAAACTGCTGCTGCTGGTGGTGCTGTTCATCTACGCCTTCTTCAAGTTTACCTGGAGTCTGCGTCAGTATGGGTTTGTATCGGTGATGGTCGGGGCGGCGCCGGTGCCGGCGGAACAGCCATCGGAAAAACAGGTGCGGGCCCATGCCGAGCGCATCGCCACCATGGCCTCCTTGGCGGCAAATAACTTCAACCTCGGTCTGCGCACCTATTACTTCAGCATCGCGGTGCTGGGGTGGTTCATGAACGCCTGGGTGTTTGTGCTGCTGACGGCGGTGATCGTCTTCGTGCTCTATCGACGGGAGTTCACCTCCTCGACCCTGCGCACCCTGACCATGAGCAGCGGTGGCGAGCAATGACGGGCCCGGTGAGCGCCCGTCTGGCCCCGCTGGTGCCCGATGCGGCCAGCCGGTATCCGCATCGAGCGATAACCGCTTGAAATTCCGAAGCGGGGCCCCCATATCCACGCCGTTGAACGTTCCTTTTCGGAGATAGAGACGCCCACCATGAGTACAGAAACCCAGCAAGAGACCCTTGGTTTTCAGACAGAAGTCAAGCAGCTTCTGAATCTGATGATCCATTCCCTCTATTCAAACAAGGAGATCTTCCTGCGGGAGTTGATCTCCAACGCCTCGGATGCGTCCGAAAAACTGCGTTTTGAGGCGCTACACAACGACGCGCTCTACGAGGGCGATCCCACGCTGGATATCCGTATCGAGTTTGATAAAGAGGCGGGAACGGTCAGCATCGAAGACCGCGGAATCGGCATGAACCGGCAGGAAGTGATCGAGAATCTGGGGACGATCGCCAACTCGGGCACCGCCAGTTTTCTCTCCAGGCTCACGGGAGATCAGGTCAAGGATAGCCAGTTGATCGGTCAGTTCGGGGTCGGCTTCTATTCCGCGTTCATCGTGGCCGAGCGGGTCGATGTCTATAGCCGTCGCGCCGGTGAGCCGGCGGAGAACGGTGTGCACTGGTCCTCCTCCGGTGAGGGTGAGTTTACGGTTAGCCGCATCAATAAACCCACCCGAGGCACCCGCATCGTTCTCAAGCTCAAAGAGGATGAAAAGGAGTTTGCCGATGGCTGGCGGTTGCGCGCGCTGGTGCGCAAGTATTCCGACCACATCGCCATCCCGGTGAAAATGCTGCAAGAACGGGCGGCGTCAGAGGAGGGCGAAGCGCAGCAGGAACAAGCAGCGGAATTTGAAAACGTCAACACCGCCACCGCGCTCTGGACGCGTAATAAATCGGAGCTGACCGAGGAGGAGTATCAGGAGTTCTACCGGCACATTTCGCATGACTTTGGCAACGCGCTGACCTGGTCACACAACAAGGTGGAGGGCAATCTGGAATATACCAGTCTGCTCTACGTGCCTGAGAACGCCCCCTACGATCTCTGGAACCGTGACGCGCCCCGCGGCCTGAAACTGTACGTGCAGCGGGTGTTCATCATGGATCAGGCCGATCAGTTCCTGCCGCTGTATCTGCGCTTCATCAGGGGGGTGATCGACAGCAACAACCTGTCACTGAATGTCTCCCGTGAGATTTTGCAGCAAGACCCCAACGTCGACAAGCTGCGTTCGGCACTGACCAAACGGGTGCTCGATATGTTGGCGAAGCTGGCTCGGGAGGACGGCGACAAGTATGCCAAATTCTGGAACACCTTCGGCCAGGTGTTGAAGGAGGGGCCGGCGGAGGACTACGCCAACCGTGACAAGATTCTCAAGCTGTTGCGCTTTGCCTCGACCCACACCGCAAGCGCCGAGCAGAATGTATCGCTGGATGAGTACGTCAGCCGCATGAAGGAGGGTCAAAAGAAGATTTACTATATCGTTGCTGACAGTTTCAATACCGCCAAAAACAGCCCGCACATCGAGGTGTTCCGCGAGAAGGGGATCGAGGTGCTGCTGCTCTGCGACCGGATCGATGAGTGGATGATGGGGCAGCTGTTTGACTACGAGGGCCACAGCTTCCAGGATATCACCAAGGGTGAGCTGGATCTGGGTGAGGTCGAAAGCGAGGCGGAGAAGAAAGAGCAGGAGCTACTGGCGAAGGAGCATGAGGGACTGGTGGAGCGGTTGGGCAAGGTGTTGGCGGATCGGGTCGAGTCGATCCGCGTCAGCCACCGGCTGACCGAATCACCGGCCTGTCTGGTGTGGGGTGACTACGACATGGGGTTGCAGATGCGCCGCATCATGGAGGCGGCGGGCCAGAAAGTGCCCGATACCAAGCCGATCTTCGAGATCAACCCGAAGCACCCGCTGATCGACAGGCTGGATAAGGAGCCGGACGAAGATCGCTTTGGCGAACTGGCGCTGGTGCTGTTCGATCAGGCAGGGCTGGCGGCGGGCGCCACCCTGGATGATCCTGCCAGCTATGTGGCGCGGCTCAACAAGCTGTTGCTCGAGCTGAGCCCCTGAGCGGGGTGGGGCGAAGGGGCGGATGGCCGCCCATGCGGTTTTGCGGTTTTGCTGTGTGCGGCCGGACGTTTTTTGTCCCGGCCGCCCAGCGGGTTTCTGTCCCCAACTGGAGAATGAGCATGATGCGTTTGTGTGCGATCACGGTGGCGAGCCTGCTGTCCGTGTCCTGCGGTGTTCAGGCGATGAGCGCCGATGAGGTGGTGCAAAAGCACTGCGTGGCCTGCCATCAGGTCGGGCTGGGCGGGGCGCCCAAAATGGATGACAAGGCGGCCTGGGCGCCCAGGATTGCAACGGGCATCGACGCGATGACCGCGACCGTATTGAGCGGCAAGGGTGCCATGCCGGCAAAAGGAACCTGTGGCAGTTGCAGTGAGGCGGAGATTCGCGCCGCCGTCGAGGCGATGACGGCACCACTGCGGTGATCGAACAGCCAAAAACGTGCGCCGGGGGCGTTCAGCCCCGCGTACCCATCAGCTGCATGGACTCGAGGGTCCATTCCAGGCTGTCGAGATAACTTGCCTGCAGCGCCGCCATCCATGCCGGGTCGTCGCTGCCCTCCCATTCCCCCTGTATGAAACGCTCTACCTGTGACAACAGCCAGCCCAGCGGGGAGTCGTCACCCCTGAGCGCGCCCTTGATGGCGTCGCTGACCTGAATCTGCTCCAGAATATCCCCCCGGCTGATACTGAGCAGGGCGTCCAGATGCACCAGCAGCCCCGCCATGAACGCCTGCTCTGGATCCACGTCGGCCACCGTCTCGGCCACCAGCTCCGCCATCCGTGCCAACAGCAGGATCTGCCGGGTCAGCTCCGTTGGCTTGCCATAATTGCCAGCCAGGGCGATGAGTGAGACCCATTTCTTGACCTGGTTTATGCCGAGGTAGATCAGCGCCTCCTGCAGGCTGCTGAGTTCACGTCGCAGGCCGAAGGCGGAGGAGTTGACCAGACGTAACAGTTTGTAGCTCAGGGCGGGGTCGCGCTCGATCAGCTGTTTGAGGGTTGCGAACGGTGTGGCCGGGTCGTTCAGGGCATTGAGCAGCTGCATCAGAATCAGCTTGTTGCCCTGTGGGCTGTGGCCTTTGAGCAGTTCCGGCTTGCTGAAGAAATAACCCTGAAATAGGCTGAAGCCCAGCTCGCGACAGAAGGCATACTCCTCCCGGGTTTCCACCTTTTCAGCCAGCAAGCAGACCCGGAACGGTTGCAACAGGGCCACCTGCTCCCTCAGCTGAGAGTTGTCCAGAACACGAATATCCACCTTGACGATGTCGGCTATTTCCAACAGGGGATCGAAATCGGGAGTATAGATGAAGTCATCCAGGGCGAGGCGGTAGCCCGCGGCGGTAAGTCGTCGTGCGGCCTGTATCAGTCTGGGCGTGACCACACTGTCCTCAAGAATCTCGATCACCAGCTCCTGAGGCGGTATGGGGGGGAGGGTGTCAGCTTCCAGCATCGTCTGCGTGAAGTTGACGAAAGCGGGCAGAACCTGCAGGCAGCCGGCCTCACAGATACTGGTGTAGGAGTGCATGATCACCCGGCTGCTGGCCTGATCACCGCTGATCAGCGGTAGCGGGTTGATCCCCTCCTCACTGCGATAAAGCAGTTCATACGCCACCACCTTCAGATCCAGGTTGAAAATGGGTTGGCGGGCCATCAGTATTTTTGTGCCGTCCGTCATCTGTAGTCTCTGCAGTCTCCGGTATACGCTGCCTGCGGCAACGCTCCACCATTGTCTTGCAGGTTGCGTTCAAGCTCAAGCCGATTCTGTCCTGAATCAAGTCGATCCGGGAGGATTGCATATCGACCCCGAATCAGGGGTATTATCGGCCACAAAAGCAACCGGCCCGCCACCGGGGTGAGGCATTAACCAGAGCGCTGGAGAGAAAAGATGACAACTGATGCAACCGAGGCACGCTATGCGGCACTGCTACAGGTCTGTCAAGACCCGTTGCTGGTTCTGGATGGTGAACGGATCGTTGAAGCCGTTCCCGGCAGCGCCGACTGGGTAAAGCCCGAGGAGATGAGGGGCAAGGAGCTGGCAGACTTTCTGGCCGAAGATCTGCTGCTCCAGATCCGCCCCCTGATCGAGCGCGCACGGCAGGAGGGGGCAGCGCAACATGAGTACCAGTTGCGGCCGGAGCATCTGCCCGGACTGAGGGCGCTGGGGCTGCATGAGGTGATCTGGTATCGCGGTCGCTGGGTGGCAACCGGCGGCGGTGAAGTGATCTGGAGTGCGCGTGATATCACGGCGGAGAAAAACCTCGAGCGCAGGCAGTCCCACCAAACGCAACGGGATCCGCTGACCGGCGCCTACAACCGGCGGGCACTGCTGCCGGTGCTCGAGGTATCGATAGCACAGGCGTTGCGCTATGACGGCACCAGCAGCATCCTGTTGCTCGATATCGACGATTTCAGCCGCATCAACGAGCAGTTCGGTTTGGATACCGGCGACCAGGTGTTGCGCCAGACGGTGTCCGAGTTGCACCGGCTCAAGCGCACCTCCGATTTTGTCGCCCGCTACGCGGATGACCAGTTGGTGATGGTGCTACCCGAAACCAATCATGAGCAGGCGCTGCTGGCCGGCGAGCGGATGCGTTCCGCGGTGGAGAGACTCGCGATTCCCCATCCGCGGGGGAATCTGAGCTGGACGGTCAGCGTGGGAGCGGCCTCGGCGTTGCAGCGGGAGGATGATGCGGCCAGTTTGCTGCGCCGTGCCCATGAGCACCTGCTGATCGCGCAGCACAGTGGCGCCAACCGGGTCGAAGGGGAAGCGCTCTGAACGGGGCGTTTTTGCGGCTAGAGCGCGGGGTGGCGGGCGAGGCAATCGAGCAACGCCCGCATCTGTTCATCCGTGCCGACGGTGATGCGCAGATGGTTGTCGATCCCCGGTTGGGGGAAGTGGCGCACCAGAATCCGCTGCTCTCTGAGGTGTTGCATCAGCTCTGCTCCGGCCACGTTGGGATGGCTGGCGAACAGGAAGTTGGCGTGTGAAGGCAACACCTCAAAGCCCAGCGCCGTTAGTTGCGCCGTGCTCCACTCGCGGGTGGCGATGATCTGCCGGCAGCGGCGGTCGAAATAGGCCCGATCCTCCAGCGCGGCGATGGCCACTCGCTGCGCCAGCATATCCAGCGGGTACGAGTTGAAACTGTTTTTCACCCGCTCCAGCCCCTCGATCAGCTCCGCCTGGCCGTAGGCAAACCCGACCCGCATCCCCGCCAGCGAGCGTGACTTGGAGAAGGTCTGGCTCACCAGCAAATTGGGAAATTCATTCACCAGAGCGGTGGCGCTTTCGGCACCGAAGTCCACATAGGCCTCATCCACGATGACAACCGACTCCCGGTTGCGTTCGAGCAGGCGGCGGATCTCGCCCAAGGGGATGGCGATACCGGTGGGGGCATTGGGGTTGGCAAAGATGATGCCACCATTGCGCTCCTGATAATCATCGAGGTTGATGCTGAAGTCGGCGCGCAGGGGGATGTGGCGAGCCTCGATGCCAAACAGCTCGAGATAGACGTTGTAGAAGCTGTAGCTGATTTGCGGCAGTAGCACGGGCTGATCCTGGCGCAGGAAGGCCATGAAGGCCAGCGCCAGTACCTCATCGGAGCCGTTACCCACAAACACCTGCCGCGGTTGCAACCCCTGGGTGTTGGCCAGCGCCTGCTTCAGCGAGCGGCATTCCGGGTCCGGGTAGAGGCGCAGCCGTTCGGCGTCGAAGGTGGCGATCACCTGCTGCACCGCCGGCGCCGGCGGATAGGGGTTTTCATTGGTGTTGAGTTTGATCAGGCCATCGATCCTGGGCTGCTCCCCGGGGGTGTACGGGGTCAGCGAACGGATGGCGGGACTCCAAAATGTACTCATGCTCGGACCGCTCTGTGGCAAGTGAGATCGAGGCCGCATGATAGCAGAAGCGACCGGCGGGAAGGAACGCGCCCCGACGGGAACGGCTTACCGCTTCATGCTGCTCGGCGCCTCGCTCGGGTAGTCGGGAAAGGTGCCGTCGGTGGCGCGGTCCAGGGCGCCGATGTCCAGCATCGGGGCCGCGTCGATATGGTGTGCCCCCAGAATTTGGGAGACCCGCTCGAGTGAGGCGATGATCATCGATTGCTCCCAATCGTGCATCTCTTCGAACTCGCGCACAAAGGTGTCCTGCAGCGTGGCGGGGGCGGATTTGAGCAGCTCCAGCCCGGCCTCGGTCGGGCAGGCCAGAACCTTGCGCTTGTCGATATGGCTGCGTTCGCGGCGGACCAGTTGCTTGCGCTCGAGGCGATCCAGAATGCTGGTCACGGTCGCCTGCGCCAGGTTCATCTCCTTGGCCAGCATGCCGATGGTCAAGGGGCCGTTGCCGCGCAGGGTCTGCATCACCATCAGCTGTGGCATGGTGAGCCCGGTCAAACGGCTCAACTGTTTGTCATGCAGATCGGTGGCACGAATGATCTGGCGCAGCAGCACCAGTGCGTCTTGACTCTTTTCCATGGCGCTCAGCAGGTCTCCGCGTGAGGGTGGGGTGAGGTGAGCGCGTTTTTTAGCCTGATTCATGAAGTATTGCAAAATAAATTGGTCACTCCCGATTAAGTGATTTGTAACGCAACGCTATGCAATATGTAAGAATCTTTCGTTAGGATGGGCTTGAAAGCCGCTGGAACAGGACTCATACAAGAGAGGTCATGCAACGCATTGCGATCACTTTTGAGGTTGCAATACCATTTTAGATGTGTTTTATAATAAAAACCATAGCAATGCGAAATAAATTACATACTATGGAATCTGACATTATTACTCTGCGTAAACCCAAGCCCACTGATGGCTACGCGCTTCACAAGCTGGTGGAGCGTTGCGCTCCGCTCGACCCCAACTCCATCTACTGCAACCTGCTGCAGTGCAGCGACTTCGCCGACACGGCGGTAGCGGCGGAAGATGAAAACGGTGAACTGGTCGGCTTCATCTCCGGCTACCGTCCGCCCAACCGCCCCGACACGCTGTTCGTCTGGCAGGTGGCTGTCGATCCCCGCTGTCGCGGCAAAAGGCTGGGCCAGCGGATGCTGTTGGAGCTGGCCGAACGTCTGGCGCCCGCAGGCGTTCGGTTTATCGAAACCACCATCACCCCGGGTAACGTCGCCTCGGAAACCCTCTTTGCGCGTGTGTTTTCAGCCTTGTCAGCGCCGGTTGAGCGCTCGGTTCTGTTCACACGTGATGAGCACTTTGGCGGCCAGCACGATGATGAGGTGCTGTACCGTGCCGGTCCCTTCAAGCTCACTTCTCAGAATGCGTAATCAGGAGAAAACGATGAACATTTTCCAGCAAACCGAATCCCAGGTTCGTACCTACAGTCGCTCCTTCCCCGTGACATTCAACAAGGCGAAGGGGGCGGTGCTGACCACCGACGATGGCAAGGAGTATGTCGACTTCCTCGCCGGCGCCGGCACGCTCAACTATGGCCACAACAATGACCACCTCAAGCAGGCGCTGCTCGACTACATCATGGCCGATGGCATAACCCACGGCCTGGATATGCAGACCGTTGCCAAGGCCGAGTTTTTGCAAACCTTCCATGACCTGATCCTCGAACCCCGTGGCATGGGAGACTTTAAGGTGATGTTCACCGGCCCGACCGGCACCAATGCGGTGGAGGCCGCGCTGAAGCTGGCGCGTAAGGTGAAAGGCCGCAGCAACATCATCTCCTTCACCAACGGCTTCCACGGGGTCACCGGCGGAGCGCTGGCCGCTACCGGCAATCAGCATCACCGCGGCTGCATGGGAACCGCCCTGCCGGATGTGACCCGCATGCCGTTTGATGGCTATCTGGGCGAGGGGGTCGATACCACCGAGTATCTGGAGCAGGTGCTGGGCGATCCCAGCAGCGGGGTGGATCATCCGGCGGCGGTGATCGTGGAAACCATTCAGGGTGAGGGTGGCCTCAACGCCGCTTCCTTTGAATGGTTGCGCAATCTGGAGCAGGTCTGCCGCCGCCACGATATGCTGCTGATCGTCGATGACATTCAATCCGGTTGCGGCCGTTCAGGGCGTTTCTTCAGCTTTGAGGAGGTGGGCATCGAGCCCGACATCATCACCCTGTCCAAGTCGCTCAGTGGGTATGGGGTGCCGTTCGCGGTCACCATTTTCCGCCCTGAGCTGGATATCTGGAGCCCGGGCGAACATAACGGCACCTTCCGTGGCAACAACCACGCCTTCGTCACCGCTGCCACCGCCTTTAAAACCTACTGGCGCGATGATCAGTTCCAGAAAGAGGTTCAGCGCAAGGCGAAGAAGCTGCGCGATGGCCTACAGGGGATCATTCAACGGCACGGGGGTAAAACGTTGCGGTTGAAAGGGCGTGGCCTGATGAGCGGTATCGAGTGCCCCGACGGCGATCTGGCCCGCGCCGTCATTAAAAACGCCTTTGCCCAGGGGTTGGTGATCGAAACCAGCGGCGCCCACGACCAGGTGGTCAAGTGCCTGGTGCCGCTGGTGATCACCGATGAGCAGATCGACTTCGGGCTGAAGGTGCTCGACAAGGCCTTTGCCGCCGCCATGGAAGAGCGTGGGCGCAAGGCCTCCTGAGCGACGGATCACCGTATCGGAAGCCGGCCAACGTCTGCGCGTTCGGCGGGCTTCGCACACTGAATCAACCCAATGGAGAGCAAACCAATGATCGTGAGAACCCTGCAGGAATGTGAAAATTCGGATCGCCGCGTCGTCACCGAAAACTGGGAGGCGACCCGCATGCAGCTGAAAAATGACAACTGCGGCTATTCCTTCAACATCACCACCATCTACCCCGGCACCGAGACCCACATCTGGTATCAGAACCACTTTGAAACCGTGTACTGCATCAGCGGTGAGGGCGAGATCGAAACCCTGGCCGATGGCAAGGTCTATCCGATTCGTCCGGGCACACTCTATATTCTGGATCAGCATGATGAACATCTGCTGCGTGCCAAGACTGAACTCAAACTGGCCTGCGTGTTCAATCCGCCGCTCAGCGGTAAGGAAGTTCACGACGAGAACGGCGTCTACCCGCTGGATGCAGAGCCGATCGAGAGCTGATCGGCGTCTGGGGATAGGGGGGTGAGCCACCCCCCTATCCGAGGGCAGCAATTCAAGAGAGACGAACAGGATATACCATGCATACTGTAGAGAAGATCGGCGGCACCTCGATGAGTCGCTTTCGCGAGCTGATGGACACTATTTTGATTGGTGACCGCAGCGAAGAGGAACTGTACAACCGTATCTTCGTTGTTTCCGCCTATGGCGGTATCACCAATCTGCTTCTCGAGCACAAGAAAACCGGCGAGCCCGGGGTCTACGCCCGCTTTGCCAATGCCGAAAATGAAACGGCCTGGCGGGAGGCGCTGGCAACGGTGAAGGCGCGCATGCTGGAGATCAACCGGGAGCTGTTTGGTGATACCGACGCGCGGGTGCAGGCGGATGCCTTCATCAGCCAGCGGATCGAGGATGTGGAAACGATCATGTCCAACCTGGAGGAGCTGTGCTCCTACGGCCACTTCCAGTTGGATGACCATCTGCTGAAAGTGCGCGAGATGCTGGCCGCCATCGGTGAGTCCCACAGCGCGCACAACAGTGTACTGGCGTTGCGCAAGGCGGGGGTCAATGCCCGTTTCGTCGATCTTTCCGGCTGGGACCAGGAGGAGCCGCTGACGTTCGATGAGATGATCGAGCGCAGCTTTGCCGATATCGATTTCAGCCGTGAAATGCCGATCGTCACCGGCTACACCCACTGCAAGGAGGGGCTGATGCGCACCTTCGACCGTGGTTATAGCGAGATGACCTTCAGCAAGATCGCGACCAAAACCGGCGCCAGCGAGGCGGTGATCCACAAGGAGTTCCACCTCAGTTCAGCGGACCCGGGCATCGTCGGGCTGGAGAAGGTGGTTACGATCGGTCGGACCAACTACGACGTGGCCGACCAGCTCTCCAACCTGGGCATGGAAGCGATCCACCCCAAGGCGGCCAAGGGGCTGCGTCAACAGGAGATCGAGCTGCGCATCAAAAATGCGTTCGAGCCAGACCATGCCGGCACCGTGATCAGCACGGATTATCGCAGTGCCAAGCCCTGTGTGGAGATCATTGCCGGTCGCGCCAATGTGTTTGCGCTCGAGATTTTCGATCAGGATATGTTGGGCGAGGTGCGCTACGAGATCGAGCTGACCCGCCTGCTGCACGAGCTCAAGCTCTATGTGGTCAACCGGGACTCTGATGCCAACAGCATCACCTATTTTGTCGCCGGTAGTCGCAAGATAATCAACCGGGCCGTCCGGCTGATCAGTGAGAAATATGTGAATGCCGAGGTGACAATGCACAAGGTTGCCATTGTTTCCGCCATCGGCTCAGATCTGAAGGTGCCCGGTATTCTGGCAAAAACGGTGTCGGCGCTGGCCTCCGCCGGCATCAGCGTCCAGGCGCTGCACCAATCGATGCGCCAGGTCGAGATGCAGTGCATCGTCAACCAGGGAGATTACGAGCCCGCCATCCGCGCCCTGCACCACGCCCTGATCGAGCAGGAGGATCACGGCGATGTGATCTGCGCCGCCTGATAACCAGAAAAGCAGCAAAGAGGATCCACTCTTTGCTGCCCGATGCCAGCCATCAACGCAGGTAATGATCCTGCTCGTCGAAGATGTCGCCAATCTGGCGCAGTAACCGACGCTCTTCCATTAGATCTTCGATCTGGCGGCGGTGCTTGCCGCTGTAACGCACACGGCTGCGGCTGAGCTCCTCCTCTTCGCTGAACTGTTCGCTCCAATCGTCCAGATCGTCATCTGCAACGTGATCGACACGGATTTTGGTGCCCATCGACATCATCTCATCTTTCAGGTTTGACAGGTGCGGCAAGGGGCCGCGTCAGGCGGTGGATCCGGTTTCCGGCGGTGTGCAATGAGCCGCCCTGACCGCAATGTGACCGAGCTCGAGCCCAGTCTCCACGTGCGCGAATATAATTCAGCGATCGCACGGCTTCAAAATAAAAATTTGCTATCGGTTGGATAGGAAAAGCGGCCAGCGGGCTATCAGAGGGGGCCGCCGGTCGGCGGCCCCGCGGGGGTTACTTTTCGAACACGTAGGTGCCGGGGGCTGCCACCAGCGGTGGGTAGGTCTCCGATCCCATGCTCGGCGGCGCAACCTTGGCGGTGGAGTGTTTGTCCAGCCATTCGCACCAGGGCTCCCACCAGGAACCTTCCCGGCTCTCGTGCCGCACCAGCCAGTCATCCGCCGGAATGTGTTTGTCCTCCGCGGTCTGAACACCCAACTGGTAGCTACGCCGCGGGTGGCCCGGTTCACTGACGATGCCCGCGTTGTGGCCGCCGCTGGTGAGTACGAAGGTCACCTCGGTGTTGGTCAGATCATGGATCTTGTAGACAGATCGCCACGGGGCGACATGGTCGGTCTGGGTCGCCACACTGAAGATCGGAACGCGAATGTCGCGCAGCGAGACGGGGCGATCACCGACCTGAAACCGGCCACTGGCCAGGTCGTTGTTCAGGAACAGCTGGCGCAGGTACTCCGAGTGCATCTTGTAGGGCAGGCGGGTGGAGTCGGCGTTCCAGGCCATCAGATCATTCATCCGCGGCGGTTCACCCAGCAGGTATTCGCTCACCATCCGTGACCAGATCAGGTCACGGGAGCGGAGCAGGGCGAAGGCGCCGGCCATCTGGTGGGTATCCAGGTAGCCACGGTCCCACATCAGGTCTTCCATGTAGCTGAGCTGACTTTCGTCGATGAACAGCATCAGCTCGCCCGCCTCGGTGAAGTCGGTTTGGGCCGCGAACAGGCTGAGTGATTGCAGGCGGTCATCATTGTCACGCGCCATGGCCGCGGTGGCGATGGTGGCGAGGGTGCCGCCCAGGCAATAACCGACCAGATGCACTTTTTGCTCGGGCACGATGGTGTTGATCACGTTGAGGGCATCCATCACGCCGCGGCGGCGGTAATCACCCATGCCGGTATCACGATCAGCGGCGGTGGGGTTGTGCCAGGAGATCATGAATACGGTATGCCCCTTGTCGACCAGATACTTGACCATCGAGTTGTGCTCAGAGAGGTCGAGAATGTAATACTTCATGATCCAGGCGGGGGTGATCAGGATCGGCTCGGCGGCAACCTTGTCGGTGGTGGGGGAGTATTGGATCAGCTCGATCAGCCGGTTGCGGAACACCACCTTACCCGGCGTGATCGCCAGGTTTTTGCCGGGCACATACTCGGAGTCGGTATCATCCGTGTCACCCAGCAGGTTGTGCTGGATATCTTCCATCATGTTGAGAAAACCCTGGACCAGGTTCTGGCCGCCGGTATTGACGGTTTTCTCCACCACCAACGGATTGGTCAGCGGGAAGTTGGTGGGGGAAAACAGGTCGAGCCACTGGCGCGCGGCGAAGGAGACCATGTTTTCATGGTGGGGGGTGACGCCGGGGATGCCGGTGGTGGCGTAGTGCCACCACTGCTCCTGCAGCAGAAAGCCCTGCGAGATCACATTGTAGGGAAAGCGTTTCCAGGCGTCATTCCGAAAGCGGCGATCCTGCGGCAGCGGCTCGATGAAGGGGGGGGCATCCGGGTCGAGGCCGGCGCGGGCGGCCCAGAGGCCAAAGGCGCCGAGCTTGCGCACCATGTTTTCCTGCATCTCATGGATTTTGCCCGGCGAGTGGTTGGTATGGATCAGCCAGTCCATGTAGGCCAGGGTGAGCGAGGCGGGGGACATGCCGCTGGTGTAACGTCCCTCGATGGCATGGAGAACGCGGTCTACGCTGTTTTTGATCTCTGGCAGAGGCATGCGGGTCATTGAAGTCTCCTTTCTTGTCCAGTAGGTGTGACCTGAGTGCTTATACTGACCACCAGTATAGGGGCATTGTATGACTATTTGTTAACTTGCGTTCAAATGGCCTTTATCGTTCTTTGCGACTTTTGTTGCAGGTGCGAAAAATATAGAATGACCTCGAGTTCCGTCATGCCAGTGAGCACACCGAGTAAGGGGATCAACGCGCGTGTCGACCAAATACCTCAAACGCTTCTTCCGACCCGAATCCATTGCCATTTTTGGTGCCTCCGAGCGCGAAGACAGCATGGGCGGGATCGTGCTGCGCAACTTGCTGGAGAGTGGCTATCCCGGCAAGCTGATGGCGGTCAACCCGCAAGGGTATGAGCAGGTCAACGGTGTTGCCTGCCATCGATCCCTCTCCGATCTGCCGGAGATGCCGGATCTGGCCATCATCTGCTCCCCGCCGGAAAGTGTCGCGGGTATCATCCGCAGGCTCGGCGCCAATAGGGTCAAGGCGGCGATGATCCTGACCGGGGGGCTGAGCATCTCGGCCAGTGACCGTTCCCGCTCCCTGCGGGAGGAGGTGCGCGAGGCCGCGCGACCCTACGGCATCCGTATTTTGGGTCCAGACTGCATGGGGGTGCTGGTCCCGGGGGGCAAACTGAACGCCAGCTATGCGCATCTGAATGTGCGCAAGGGCAAGGTGGCTTATGTCGGTCAATCGGGTCTGCTGGGCACCGCCATGATCGATTGGGCCGGTGGGCAGGAGATCGGTTTTTCCCACTTCCTGACGCTGGGTGAAGGGGTTGATGTGGATCTGCCGGCCATCATCGACTATCTGGCCAAGGATCCCAGCACCCACGCCATCTTGCTCCAGATGGATCGCATCATCGGTTCGGCACGCTATTTTATATCGGCCGTGCGGGCGGCGTCGCGCAACAAGCTGGTGTTGGTGCTCAAATCCAACATCATTCAGGATGGCCGCATGTCGGTGGAACTCGCGCCCGGTATCGAAGATGAGGACCGGGTCTATGATGCGGCCCTGCGCCGGGCCGGTGCCGTGCGGGTGGAAACCTCAGACCAGCTGTTCAACGCGCTGGAAACCCTCTCGCGGATGAAGCCGATGCGCGGTGAGCGCCTGGCCATCATCTGCAACGGCATGGGGCCCAACGCCCTCGCCCATGATCGTCTGCTGCGCAAACAGGGCAAATTGAGCGAGATCACCGACGCGACCCGGGCCGCGCTCGCCGCCATCCTCCCGGCGCAGTGGAATGGGCGCAACCCGGTTGATCTGAATACCGATGCCACCCCGGAACGGTTCGCCGAAGCGATCCGTCTGTTGAGCAAAGATCCCAATGTGGATGCGGTGCTGAGCATCCATGCGCCGACCCGCATGGCGGCCAGTGTCGCCACCGCCGACGAGGTGATCAAGGTGGCGCGCCAGACCCCGCGCAATGTGCTGACCTGCTGGATGGGGCGATTCTCCGCCATCGAGGCGCGCAACCACTGCAACGCGGCGGGCATCCCCACCTTCATGACCCCGGAGGAATCGGTGGACGCTTTTATGCAGATGGTGGATTACCATCGTAATCAGACCGCGATGCGTCAGACCCCGGCCCTCTATCAATTACAGAATCAGCCCAACCACGCGCGGGCGCGGCAGCTGTTGCAGGAGGCTCAAGCCGAGGGGCGCGACTACCTGACCCACGCTGAGGCCTGTGATCTGCTGGATCTGTACGACATTCCGACCCCCACCACCGGCTATGCCGAGGATGTGGATGGCGTTGTCGAGCTGGCCCGGCAGATGGGCGGTTCGGTGGCGGTCAAGGCGCTGCATCAGGGCAATTTATACCCCTTCTTTTACGACAGCAGCGGCTACCAGCGCTGGCGCGATCTGGCGCTGGATCTCTACTCCATCAGCGAGGTGCGCCATGCCACCACCAAGCTGGCCTATCGCGTGGGTGAGCGCTACCAGCCCGATCAGACCCACGGTTTCGTGGTGCAGCAGATGAAGCGGGGCTTTCAGTCATTGCAGATCAATGTGGGGGTGACCCGTGACCCGGTGTTCGGCCCGCTGATTCTGTTCGGCGTGGGCGGCTACGCCATCGATGTGCTGGCTGATCGCAACATCATGCTGCCGCCGTTGAATTTCGCCTTGGCGCGCCAACTGGTGAAGCGTTCGCGGGTGTATGAGATCATCGTCGAGAACAGCTATCAGGTCGAGCGAGATATCGACCACCTGTGCGAGCTGCTGCTGCGGCTGTCGGACATGGTCGTCGACCTGCCGGAGCTGAAATGCCTCGAGATCAACCCGTTGCTGCTGAACAAGCGCGGATTGCTGGCGGTGGATTGCGCCGTGTCGCTGGGTGAGCCAGCCCAGTTGTCGATCTCTCCCTATCCAGCGCATCTCAGTGAGCAGGTCACGCTGCGCCGTTCCGGGCGAAAAGCAACGCTGCGCCCCATCCGGGGCGAGGATGAACCGGTGCATCTGGAGTTTTTCAACTCGCTCAGCCCGGAGACGATCCGGATGCGCTACTTCTACAGCCGGGGCGTTCCCAACCACGCCGAGCTGGCCAGCTGGACCCAGATCGACTATGACCGGGAGATGGCGTTCGTCGTGGCGGCACCGAAACTCGACGGTACGGGCTATGAAATCCTGGGAGTCGCGCGCGCCGTCACCGACGCTGATAACGTGCGCAGCGAATTTTCCATCGTGATCAGGGATGACATGCAGGGCGAAGGGCTCGGCATGATGCTGATGCAAAAAATCATCGACTACTGCACCCAGCGGGGCACGCTGCAACTGGAGGGTTCCACCATGCCCAGCAACAAGGCGATGCAGGGGCTGGCGCGCAAGCTTGGTTTCAAGATCAGCTACAACATGGAAGAGGATGTCGTCGACATGAAAATGATGCTGAACGAGCCCACCGAAGATTGGCAGATCTACCGGTTACAGCACTGACCCTCCCGATTCTCTCCCCCCGGCGGGCGCGCCGGGGCCTGTACTGTCGAGCATTGTGAATACCGTGACCGAACCGGACCGATCCGCTTTTCGCCTTTCACTGCCGGTACTGTTTGGCTACATCCCGCTGGGGATCGCCTTTGGCGTACTGTTTTCTGAGCTGGGCTATCACTGGCTCTACGCCACCCTGATGGGGGTGGTGATCTACGCCGGTGCCGGCCAGTTTCTGGCGGTGGGACTGCTGGCCAACCATGCGGGTCTGGTGGAGGTGTTCGTGGCCACGTTACTGCTCAACGCCCGCCACATGGTCTATGGCCTCTCCCTGTTGAGCACGCTCAGCTTGCGCGGTCCGCGCCGCTGGTACCTGATCTACGCGTTGACCGACGAAACCTATTCGCTGCTGAGCATGTTGCAGGCCGGCTGTGATCGCTCCCGTACTCGGCTGCAGTTCAAGTTGGCGCTGTTGAACCACCTCTACTGGGTGATCGGGTGCACCCTGGGGGCCTGGCTGGGGGGGCAGATCGGTTTTTCCACCGCCGGGATCGAGTTCGCCCTGCCGGCGCTGTTCATGGTGCTGACGCTGGAGCAGTATCGGGCCGTGCGCCGACCGGGGGTGTTTATTCTGGCGCTGGCGATCGGCCTGCTGGCACTGTTGATCAGCGCCGACAACATGCTGCTTTTGTCCATCGGCATGGCCGTTTCACTGTTGATTATGGCCAAAGGGGGGGCACCATGGGATCGACGGCGTATCTTCTGAGCGTCATCGCGGTAGCGGCGCTGGCCACCTTTCTGACGCGAGCACTGCCCTTTTTACTGCTCTATCGCTGGGCACAGCACCCGTTGTTGCAGCATCTGGGACGCTACCTGCCGCCCGTGCTGATGGTATTGCTACTGCTGTATGCGTTGAAGGATGCGCTGGTGAGCGGGCAGTATCTGCTGCCCTCGCTGCTATCGCTGGCGCTGGTGACGGCGTTGCAGCTGCTGCTGCGCAATCCGCTGCTCAGTATTTTGTCTGGCACCGGTCTCTACATGCTGCTGATTCAGACGCTGCCACCGGGCTGAAGCGTCTCAGGGGGGTGAAGGAGAGTAACGAAGGAGGGTAGCGAGGGGCAATACAGCTCATGCAGCGCGGGGAGGACGGTGGTTGCGCTGCTTCAGGCCCGGGCAAAATCGGAACGGTTCTTGTGACGCGGGGCGGCGGGGGGTGCCTCGTTGCCCACCTGGGTGCAGTTGCGACCCCGTCCCTTGGCCAGATAGAGGGCCTGATCGGCGCGTTTGATCACCTCGTGCGCGGTTTCTCCCGCCTGCTTTTGGCATACGCCGATACTGATGGTCACCTTGACGATACGGCTCTCGGCGGGACCGTCGCCCCGCTTCCGGCGCCCGCTTTGATCATCGGTGGCCCGGTGCTGCTGCCGTATTTTCATCGGGTAATCGGCCACACCCTGACGAACCTGCTCCAGGGCGGCAAAGGCTTCCTGTTCGGAGCGGCGTTTGAACACGATCGTGAACTCCTCTCCGCCATAGCGGAACAGCCTGCCACCCCGCACCAGGTTCAACTGGGCGGCCACCATGCGCAGTACCTGATCGCCGACATCATGGCCGTAGCGATCATTGAACTGTTTGAAGTGATCGATATCCAGCATGGCGATCGCGTAGTGTCGACCGGCGCCGATCAGGTGATGTTCGAGCGCGCGTCGTCCGGGCACCCCGGTGAGGGTGTCGATGAAGGCCATGGTGTAACCGTGATGGACCAACGCGCCGATCAGCAGTAGCTGGGCCAGCAGATGATAGGCACTGCTGAGCACGGGGTGTGTCGGTTGGCTCAGGCCGAGCAGAAAGGCGAAGGAGAGCGTCGCTGTTGCCAGTGCATCCACCGGCAGCCGTCGCGCCCGCAGCAGACAGATGGGCAGCAGCAGTAGCAGGTTCCACCAAAAAGCGGCCGTGGGTAGCGCCACGCCGGGGGCGATGAAGTTGAGCAATCCCGCCGGCAGCTCCGGTAACAGCCGTGCCAGCAGCCCGGGGGACTCGAACCAGACCATGCCCGGCAGGCAATAGAGGAGAAGCAAAGTGGTGCAACGCAGTAAACCGCTGCGGGAGAGTGGGCTGCGCGGCGGTAAAAGCAGAATTGTCACCTGCCCCAGCGGCCAGAACAGGCTCAGCAACACCAGCAACACGTAGCTGGCCGGGTTGTCGACGGCCGCCGCGATGGTGAGTTGCACCAGCGCGGCGGCGCAGGCAGAATGCAGCGACAACAGCAGAATACGGCCATGCTTGAAACCGATGGCCAGCAGCGTAACCAGCAGAGCCAGCAACCAGGGCAAAGCGTTCAGCAGTAGCTGATAACCGGGGGCGAGCAGGGGGAGCTGATCGCGGAGCAGAAACGGAACTGGCAGTAACGCCAGCGGCAGCAGACCCAATGCCAGCTTCACAACCACCTGAACCCCCCATTCCATTATCCACCAGGGCAAGAGCGGCAAGTCTAACACGCCTGGAGTGAACGGGTCTGTACGCTCGTGCGGTCGAGTCGGCGGACGGCGTGATCGGCCCGTTGCGGTCGTTTCCATCCTGGCCTGTCAGCGCGCCCCTGCCCGGTCATGCTCGAGAGCGAGGCAAACGGTGGGCGATCAGACGGATGAGAGGAACACAATGGCAACATTCGATTATGACCTGTTTATCATTGGCGCCGGGTCCGGCGGTGTGCGGGCTGGCCGGATGGCCGCCGCCCTGGGGGTGCGGGTGGCCCTCGCCGAGGACCGCTACCTGGGGGGAACCTGCGTCAACGTAGGCTGTGTGCCGAAAAAACTCTACGCCTACGCGTCCCATTACGCCGAGTCGTTTGCTGAAGCCAAGGGGTACGGCCTGACCGCGGAGTCGGTACGGTTCGACTGGGCGACGCTACGGGAGAACAAAAAACGGGAGATCGCTCGTCTCAACGGGGTCTACGCCAACCTCCTGAAAAATGCCGGCTGTGAGCTGATCGAAGGCCGCGCTACCCTCACCGCCCCCCACGAAGTCAGTGTCAACGGCAACACCTACACGGCGGAACGGATTCTGGTGGCAACCGGTGGTTGGCCCTTCGTACCGGAGTTTCCCGGGCGGGAGCATGTGATCAGCTCCAACGAGGTGTTTGATCTGGAGCGGTTCCCCCGCGACCTGATCATCGTGGGCGGCGGTTACATCGCCGTCGAGTTTGCCGGCATCTTTGCAGGTCTTGGTGCCCACACGGAGCTGATCTATCGCGGCGACCTGTTTCTGCGCGGATTCGATCAAGAAGTGCGCGAGTTTACCGCCCAGGAGGTAAGCAAAAAGGGGGTGAAGCTCAACTTCAACTGCAATATCGAGTCCATTACGCGCTCGGCCAGTGGCCGCTCGAGTGCCCGCTTGACGGATGGGCGCACCCTGGAGGCCGATACGATTCTGTACGCCACCGGTCGTGTCCCCAACACCGCAGGGCTCGGACTGGAAGCGGTGGGCGTGAAGCTGGCGGAAAATGGGGCGGTGGTCGTCGATGATCAGTTTCAAACCTCGGTGCCATCGATCTACGCCATCGGCGATGTGATCGACCGGGTGCAGTTGACGCCCGTGGCGCTGGCCGAAGGGATGGCGCTGGTGCGTAACCTTTACGCCGAAGGGGGTGGCCGGGTGGATTACGAGCTGATCCCCAGCGCCGTATTTTGCCAGCCCAACATCGGTACGGTGGGGCTCAGTGAGGAGCTGGCGCGGGAGCGCTACCGCAACATTCAGGTGTTCCGCTCCGAGTTCCGTCCGCTCAAGCACACCCTGAGCGGCAGTGATGAGCGTACGCTGGTAAAAATGGTGGTGGATGGTGACACCGACCGTGTGCTCGGGGTACACATGGTGGGGGCGGAAGCCGGTGAGATCATTCAGGGGATAGGGGTGGCGCTGAAGGCGGGCGCGACCAAGGCGGTGTTCGACAACACCCTCGGCATACACCCGACCACGGCGGAAGAGTTTGTCACCCTGCGCGAGCCGGTACGCTGATCCCGGCGCGCTCCCGGCCCATGGCCCTCTAGCCGGGCGGGAGCCAGAGGTGGAGGCTGCGAAACCAGTTCAGCCCGGCCAGCTGCCCGCGCAGCTGCTCCTGTAGCTCGCGAGCGGTCAGGCCGCTGCGCTGCATCAGCTGGTGGAACTGCTCAGATGCCTTGATATCCAGGTCGATATATTCCGGGTGGTAGTAGAGGATCAACTCGTAGTCGGGGTTGTCGCCCAGAATGCGACTGACGATGGCATCCAGATGCTGGCTGACTTCGGCCCGGGTCGGCATGGCGGGGCGCGCTACCGTGTCGTGAAGTGGTTCATCATCGTAGGTATCGATATGGAAGATGATGTGGCTGATATCATCGAAGCGGCTCTGGAGGCGGTGAGCCACGTTGTCACCGATGAAATGACCTTCGGCGGCACTCAGGTGGGGGCGCACCTGCAGGTGCATCTCCAGCAGGCTCTGGCTGCCCATGCGGCGACTCTTGAAACTGTGAACATCGAGTACCCCATCCACATTCAGTGCCTGCTCGCGTAGCTGGTCGATCTTCTCCTCCGGCAGGGCGGTGTCGACCAGCTCCTTGGTGCTGTTGGCGACCATATCCCAGCCGATCTTGCCGACCATGAGTGCCACCAGTACCGCCGCGAGGGCGTCGAGCCACCAAAGCCCCGCCATGGCGCCGGCGACCGCCAGCAGGACGACGACGGAAGAGAACGCATCGGTGCGGCTGTGCCAGGCGTTGGCGATCAGCAGATCGGAGCCCAGCCGCTTGCCGACCCGATGGGTGTATTGAAAAATCCACTCCTTGCCGATGATCGACAACGTGGCCGCCAGCAATGCGGGCCAGGTGGGCAAGGGGGTCGACTGACCGCTGAACAGCAACCGCAGGCTGTCGTAGGCCATGGCGCCACCGACCCCCACCAGAATGACCCCAAGCGCCACCGTGGCGACGGTTTCGAAGCGGGCGTGGCCCCAGGGGTGGTTTTCATCTGGAGCCCTGTGGGAAAGTCGCAGCACGATGACCACCATGAAATCGGTGGCCAGATCCGATAGCGAGTGGATCCCATCGGCGATCAGCGCCGTAGAGTTGGCAATCATCCCGATCACTATTTTCAGGATACCGAGAACGGTATCCAGAACGGCACCGATGATGGTGACTTTTTCTGCCGCCTTGCGCCGAATGTCCAGTTGTTCCTGCATCAGTCTGAAGCTCCCCATGCCACGGTGCGCATGATAACCGCAGAGCGCGGTGAGAACCAGTACCAGCCGCTGATGGCCGCGGGTTGCTTTATTTAACTATTTGATTATAAAGGTGTAAAAACATCTGATTAAAATATGATCAATTTGTGGCGAGGCAAGAGAACACGCCTGCTCAGCCCTTTTGGTAATCAAATTTTCACAGTGTTATCCACAGTAGATGTGGGTACTCGCAGCCAGCCCAGCAGCGGTGGGGGATGGGGCGAAACGACCGTGGTCGATCCGGTACCGGGTGCTTTGCCGTCGGCCTGATTGGCCGGCGCTCGCCACTGCCATGCTTAGGCGATACCGATGAGCTTGTGCAGCTGCAGGCTCAGTTTCCATTGCGGATGGCGTTGGCAGTAGTCGATGCAGCGGCGGGTGTTGCCGGCCAGCAGGGGGCCGTCCATCGGTTGCAGATAGAAATGCTCGAAGCTCAGCCGGCAAAATCGCTCGGGCGGTGCCAGCGGTTGCGGGTAGACCAGTTTCAGTTCGTTGCCCTGGCGTACCACCAGCTCACTGCCGGCCTTGGGGCTGACACAAACCCAGTCGATCCCGGCGGGAAGAGGGCGGGTGCCGTTGGTTTCGATGGCGATTTCAAACCCCTCGGCGTGCAGCGCGTCGATCAGGGAGGCGTCCAACTGCAGGGCGGGCTCCCCCCCGGTGCAGACGACGAAGGGGCGCCCGCCCGCCTGGTCGGGCCAGAGAGAGACGATCCGCCGAGCCAGCGCCGTGGCAGTGGCAAATCGCCCCCCCTGCGCCCCATCGGTGCCGACAAACGCGGTATCGCAGAAATCACAGATGGCGTTCGCCCGATCCCGCTCCCGACCGGACCAGAGATTGCAGCCGGCAAAACGGCAGAAAACCGCCGCCCGGCCCGCCTGAGCTCCCTCCCCTTGCAGGGTATAGAAGAGCTCCTTAACGCTGTACACGCTCGCCTCCGAATGCGGCCACCAGATCGGGCAGCAGGCGGGCGTACTCCAGCCCCATGTGGGCCAGTTCGCTGTCGCGGGCGGCGAGCGCCTCTTCCGGGGTATCCGCCTCGAGCTGTTCGCGATATTGGTCACACAGGCGCAGCCGGTGCAGGCTCAGATCCTCATGCAGCACCCAGCGGATCTGTTGCTGCCACTCCAGGGCCAACCGCTTCACCCGCATTCCGGCCGTGATGTGGGCGGCGATCTCGTCACAGAGCAGCTCCTGCCCCTTGACGCTGATCTTGCTGCCCTCTGTCTTCGGGTCGCGCAGTTCGCACTCATCTTCCAGCGCCCAGCCCGGTGGCATCGCCTCGCCCAGCACCCAGCCGGTCATGATCGTATCGGGTTGCTGTTGGCTCTGCACCAGCCGCACCTCGAGTGAGCCCACTGCCTTGCGCAGCTGATCGAGGAGTGCTTCCGCTCGCTTATGGGAAGCGCTGTCCACCAGCAGCCAACCCTGCTGTGGCATCAGCAGGGCGTGGGTATGGCGACGGCGAGTGAAGCTGCGCGGCAGCAGTTCGAGAATCACCTCCTCCTTCAGCTGCAGCTTCTCCTTGCGGGATACCTTGCGGCTCTGTTCCCTCTCGATCAGCGTGATCTTCTCCTCTACGGCCTCGCGTACCACGCTGGCGGGCAGCAGGCGCTCCTCTTGCAGCAGATCGATCAGCATGAAACCGTTGCTGCTGAACACCAGCAGCCCGTCCGCTTCGCCAATGGGCGCGCTCCAGCCGCTGCGCTGCAGCTCATGGCTGGCGCAGGGGCGAAACGGGTGCCCCGACAGGGCTTCATTCAGATGATCAGGGGTGAAACCCGGGGCGGGCTCAAACCGGTAGGCGATGGCGTTACGAAACCAGAGCATGGTATCTCCAGGGGATGAAAAGGGGGCGGGATTATAACAGCGCCCACCGGGCAGGGGCACCCGGTGGGTGGGTGGCCGGGTCAGCAGCCTTCGAACGCGAGCAGGGCGTAGACGGGGATGCCGAGCTCCTGAATGCGGGTGGACCCCAGCAGATCCGGCAGGTCGATCAGTGCGGCCGCCTCGGTCACTTCTGCGCCGAGCTTCTTGACCAGGGTGCAGGCGGCCAAAATGGTGCCGCCGGTGGCGATCAGATCATCGAACAGCAGAACGCGATCACCGGGGGCAACGGCGTCGATCTGCATTTCGACGGTGGCGGTGCCATATTCCAGGGTGTAATCCTGCTGGACGGTCTCGCCGGGCAGTTTGCCCTTTTTGCGTATCAGCACCAGCGGCAGGTTGAGCTGGTGCGCCAGAATCGCCCCAAACAGGAAGCCACGGGCATCGATACAGGCGATATGGGTGATGCCGCTGTCGATATAGCGCTGGATGAACGCATCCGACACCATCCGCATCGCCCTGGGGTCCTTGAAGATGGGGGTCACGTCGCGGAAGGTGACACCGGGCTCCGGCCAGTCCGGCAGGGAACGGATGACGGACTTCACGTAAAACTCATCATAGGACATGGCTATCTCCCGGCTAAACACTCAGTTGATATAACTCAATGCGGTGAGGGTGAATTTAGGGTGTAATGCGCCCGTTGGGTTACACATCGAAACAGCTGCTTCATCGTTTTTATGCTGAGTAACGTGTATTTTTGCGCGGCCCGAGAACGGCCGCGTTTTTTTATCCCCGGTAACACCACGTTTTATTACCACCTTCCCGCGCTATCGGTTTGGATACATGCCAGCATCAGATTCCCACGCTGTGTCAGTCGAGCCGACCTTCCCACCGTAATTTGCACAGATGTGAGTTTGTTTCACCGCAAAGCTGATGGATCTGCTCCAAGTCGATCAACTCCACCTCCTTGCCTTCCACCCGCAGCAGGCCCAACTTCTGAAAACGGGTAAAGATGCGGCTGACAGTTTCGACTGCCAAACCCAGATAGTTGCCGATCTCATTGCGTGACATCGACAAACGAAAGTTGCAAGCGGAATAGCCACGAGCTCTGAAGCGTTGCGAGAGTTTTAGCAGGAAGGTCGCGATCCGTTGTTCCGCGCTCTTTTTCGACAACAAAAGCATCATCTGTTGATCGTCCCGCAGCTCCTTGCTCATGCTGCGCAGCATCTGTCGGCGCAGCTCCGGTAGCTGCCCCGACAATTCATCCAGACGCTCGAAGGGGATCTTGCAAACGGTGGTCGTCTCCAGCACCCTGGCGGAGAGGGGATAGTGGCTGACATCAAAACCGCTCAGGCCGACCAACTCGCCGGGAAAGTAGAAGCCGGTAATCTGCTCTTCACCTTCATCGGTGAGGGTGTAGCTCTTGACCGTACCGGCGCGGACGGCGTAGACGGAGCTGAAGGGATCGCCCTGATGGAACAGATGCTCACCCTTCTTGAGGGGGCGGCTTTTCTCGATGATCTCATCGAGCCGGTCGATCTCGGTCAGATCGAGCGATACGGGAAGACAAAGCGGACCCAGACTACAGACCTTGCAATGTACCTGCTGCAGGCTGTGTTGCGTTCCTTGAGATTTCTGGTCGGCCATGATGTCATCCTTATCGTGGGGTTCTCACCCTGCGGGGCTTCGCTTCATTATGTAACATTTACCCCGGAGGGTGAAGTGCCCGTCCCACCCCTCGAAGCACGACTTTAGATGATGCGCGAGAAGCGACGGGTGGCCTCCTGTTTGGGAATATAGGCATCGAACGCCATGCAGATCCGCCGGATCAGCAGCCGGCCCGCGGGGGTGACCCGAATGGACCCGGCGGCGAGCTCGATCAAGCCGTCGGCACTGAACTGCTCGAGATCGGCCCGTTCGGTGCGGAAGTAATCATCGAACCGGATATCGAAGCGCTGCTCGATGGCGGCAATATCCAGCTCGAACTGGCAGATCAACTGGGTGATGACCGCCCGGCGAATGTGGTCATCTCGGCTCAGTATTACGCCACGTTTCACGGCGTGTTGCTGCTGAGCGATGGCCTGAGTATAGGCGGCGATATCGTGCTCATTCTGGTAGTAGACATCACCGATCTGGCTGATCGCCGATACCCCCATGGCGACCAGATCACAATCGGAATGGGTGGTGTAGCCCTGGAAGTTGCGGTGCAGCTTGCCCTGGGCCTGGGCGATCGCCAGCGCATCGTCGGGCTTGGCGAAATGGTCCATGCCGATATAAACGTAACCGGCCTCGAGCAGGTGGTCGATGCTGTTTTGCAAAATGGTGAGCTTGGTCGCGGCGCTGGGCAGATCTTCGGCGCGGATATGTTTCTGGGAGCGGAACCGGTCCGGCAGATGGGCATAGTTGAACACCGACAGACGGTCGGGGTCCATGGCGATGACGGTGTCGAGGGTGTGGGCAAAGCTCTCCACGCTCTGGTGCGGCAGGCCGTAGATCAGATCCATGTTGATCGATTGAAAACCCAGCTCCCGCGCCCGTTGCAAGACGCGCGCGGTCATCTCGGTGGGTTGGATACGGTTGACCGCCTCCTGGACCCGCCGGTCCACATCCTGAACGCCAAGACTGATCCGGTTGAAGCCGATCTCGCGCAGCACGGCCAGGGTCTGGTCGTCGGCCTCGCGCGGGTCGATTTCGATCGAGTAATCCCCCCCGTCATCAGCGCGCAGATTGAAATTGTGGCGCAGCGCCTGCATCAATTCGCGCATCTGCTCGGTGCTGATGAACGTGGGGGTGCCACCGCCCCAGTGCAGCTGATCGACCTGCCGATCGCCACGGTACCACTGCGACAGTTTGGCCATCTCGCGATAGAGGGTTTCCAGGTAGGGCTGGGCTTTTTTACGGTTACGGGTGATCACCTTGTTGCAGGCGCAGTAGTAACAGACGTGGGCGCAGAAGGGGATATGCACGTACAGCGACAGCGGTGCCGCCGGGTCGGCCGTGGCGCGGCCGGTTTCGATCAGCTGCTGTGGGCTCAGACCGGAATCGAACTGGATGGCGGTGGGGTAAGAGGTATAGCGTGGGCCCGATAGATCGTAACGCTTGATCAGGTCCAGATCCCAGCGGATGGTTCTCTCTCTATTCACCTCAGTACCTCGCTTGTTGGTTGGCCGCTCGGGGGTATCAGGATCGCCCGCCCGAGCGATGGTTGGTGAAGGTCAATGCGGTTGCCACAGGCTGCCCCAAGGTAGAGTGGCCAGACCAAACAGAATCACCAGTAGCCCCGCTCCCTGGCGCACACCACTGCGTTGCAGCAGTTGCTTCAATTGCCGTGCCAGCAGGGCCGAGGTCAGCAGCGCCGGCAACGTACCGATACCGAACACCAGCATCAGGCCGGCGCTGGTGAGGCTGTCCTGGCTCACTGTGCCCGCCCAGAGCAGGGTGGTATAGACCAGTCCGCAGGGCAGCCAGCCCCAGCAGGCCCCCAGCAACAGGGCCTTGGGCAGGGTGGTGGCGGGCAGCAGGGGGCGGGTCAGCGGTTGCAACCGCCGCCAGAACAGACCCCCCAGCCGCTCCAGATAGGCGGCACCCTGCCACCAGCCGGCAATGTACAACCCCATCACCACCATGATCAGCGCCGCCAGTGAGCGCAACAGCCAGGTCAGTTGGGCCGTTTGCGTGAACAGTTGTCCCAGTTGGCCGATCAGGGCACCCGCCAGGGCGTAACTGCCCAGGCGGCCCAGATTGTAGGCCAGTTGCAAGCTCAAGCCGCGCTCGCCACCGCTCAGGGCCAGGCTGCCGGCGATGCCGCCGCACATGCCGATGCAGTGGGTGCTGCCGGCGAGCCCGAACAGCAGGGCGGATGCCAGTAGAGCCGAATCCGCCATGGTCAACGGCTATCCTGCTCGCCATCGTCCGTCGGTGCCGGCCCGCCTTTTTGACGCGCCTCTTTCGGGATCAGCTCCTCGTCATCATCATACAGAATGCGGTGGGCCGGTGAGTCCAGATCATCGAATTGGCCGCTGTTCACACTCCAGAAAAAGGCCCAGATAGCGACCCCGGCCAGAATGATGGCGATGGGAATCAACAGGATGACAATATCCATCAGTGCTCCACTTGCTCAAGGGTAGACGCTGCCCCGCTCCGGTGGCGGCTCAGTCGCATCGCGTTGCCGACCACGACCAGCGAGCTGGCCGACATGCCGATCGCGGCCCAGTAGGGGGGGACCAGCCCGGCGGCGGCGGCGGGCAGGGCAACTAAGTTGTAGAGTAACCCCCAGCCGAGGTTCTCGCGGATGATCGCCCGGGTCTTGCGCGCCAGGCGCACACAGTCGACCAGCCGCATCAGGTCGTTGGCGATCAGCACCGCATCGGCGCTGGTCTTGGCCAGGTCGGTTGCGCTGGCCATGGCCACCGAGGTGCGCGCCCCGGCCAGGGCCGGGATATCATTGATACCATCCCCCACCATGATGATTTCGGCACCTTGCTGGCGCAACTGGTGCAGGTGGGCCAGTTTTTGTTCCGGGCTCATCCCACTGAACACCTGCTCGATTCCCAAGCGGGAGGCGACCTTTTGCGCCGCGTCGGAAGCATCACCGGTAAGGAGCAGCGGTGTCAGCCCCAGCGCGCGCAGTTCGGCCACGGTGTGCGCCGCCTCGGGCCGGATCTTGTCATCCAGTCGGAACCAGCCCAAGGGCTGTTCAGTGTCCGCCAGCAACAGCCACATCCCTTTGGCTTCCGGTTGAGTGGGGGTGTTATCGGGGCAGACAAAACCGGCTTTGCCGATGCGGTAGAGTGTGCCCTCGACGGTGCCGCTCAGCCCCTGACCGACATGCACCTGTACATCCGTGGCGGGCTGAATGACGTGGGCGCGAAAGGCGCGGGCAATCGGATGTTCCGAACGGCTCTCCAGCGCGGCAGCGATGCGCAACAGTGTTTGACTGTCGCGGGCGCCCAAGGGGCGGATCTCCTCGATGTTGAGGCTGCCTTCGGTCAAGGTGCCGGTTTTGTCAAAGACGATATGGGTCGCCGAGGCGAAGCTCTCCAGAACGTGCCCGCGGCTGATCAACAGACCGCGTTGGCGCAGGGTGCCGGTGGCGGCGGTCAGCGCGGTCGGTGTGGCCAGTGAAAGCGCACAGGGGCAGGTGACGACCAGCACCGAGAGGGTGACCCAGAATGCTCGCGCCGGATCGTAACCGTACCAAAAGAGCGCAACGGCCACGGCGGTCAGCAGCGTTGCGGCCACGAACCGGCTGGCCACGCGGTCGGCGATGCGGGCGACGCCCGGCTTTTCCGCCTGGGCGCGGTCCAGCATACGGATGATGGCGGAGAGGCGACTTTCACTGCCGGTTTCGGTGACTTCGATCTGCAGCGGGTGCTCGATATTGAGCGTACCGCCGATCACCGGCTCCCCCGGGCCGCGCGACTGGGGCAGATATTCACCGGTCAGGGCGGATTCGTCCACCGAGCTGCGCCCCTCGACAATACGGCCATCAGCGGGAATGGTATGCCCCGATTTGACCAACACCCGGTCACCGCTATGCAGCTGCGTGGCGGGAACCAGGGTTTCCTTGCCGCCCTCGAGGCGGATCGCGCTGGTGGGTAGCAGATCAAGCAGCGCGTTGCCCGCCCGCCCGGTACGGTGGCGCGCCGCCATCTCCAAGAAGCGCCCGACCAGCAGGAAAAAGGCGAACATGGTGACCGACTCGAAATAGACATCACCGCTACCGGAGAGGGTGGACCAGACGCTGGCCAGGTAGGCGAGCAGGATCGCCAGCGAGACCGGCACATCCATGCTCAGACTGCGTGTCTGCAGATCACGCCAGGCAGCTTTGTAGAAGGGGATGGAGGAGTAGAGTGCCACCGGGGTCGCCAGCACCATGCTGGCCCAGTTGATCAGGGCGATGATATGGGTATCCATGGAGTGGCTGAGTTCACCGGCATACAGCGCCACGGTGAGCATCATGGTTTGCGCCATGCAAACACCGGCAACACCGAGGCGGCGCACGGCCCGCCGGCGCTCCCGATCCAGCAACTGCTCCTCACAGTTGGGCTGGTAGGGGTGGCCCTGGTAGCCAATGCGGTCGATCTCCGCCAGCAGGTGACTCAGGCGCGTGGTATCACTCTGCCAGCGGAGGCGGGCGCGATGGGTGGTCATGTTGACGCTGGCAGAGATCACCCCCGGCTGGCTGCCAAGGTGTTTCTCCAATAGCCAAACACAGGCGGCACAGGTGATCCCTTCGATCACCAGCAGCGCCTCCTTCTGCTTCTCCCCGACGCTGTGCACAAAGCCGCGCTGTATTTCGGGGTTGTCATACAGTTCCAGCTCCTGCTTGCGCCGATCGCTGCTGTTGGTGCGAATCAGCTCACTGTCGGCGTTTTGGCCATCACGGTGGCGATAGAAATTGTCCAGGCCACCATCGATGATGGCCTGGGCCACCGCCTGACAACCGGGACAGCACATGGCGCGGGGCTTGCCTTCGATGGTGACGCTGTAGCGGCTGCCACGGGGAACGGGCAGTCCGCAGTGATAGCAGCGGGTGCGCGCCGTAGACGGCTGGGCGCTCATGGTAGACTCACTGTGCACTGAGCGTGAAACTGAGCCGTTCCGTGTAGGGCGGAGTGATCTCCTGACGCAGCCCCCAGCTGTCGTCAGTAGGCGACAGGGAAAGGTAGCGTTTTCCGATCAGCCCTGCGTTGAGGCTGCCGGAGTAGATGCCCTTACCGTCGACGCTTCTCAGGGTCAGAATCTGGTCGAACTTCTGGTGCGTCGGGTGGATGATGTTGAGTTTCAGTGTTTGCGGGAATGTCGTCAGAGCGCCACTCAGGCGTAGATTGATGTCACCGGTCACGGTGTCGAAATCGAGCCTGGCTTTGAGCCCGAGTTGGCTGGCCGCCTCCGCCTTCGAGGTATCGATGCTGGTGCCACGGGCCACCTTGTAAATGTCCTCTTTGACGATGCCGTCGCTGGTGGTGACCGCTATATAGATGAACACAGAAGCATAGATGAACACCGCAATCAGTGGCGACAGAATGAACCAGAGCCAGGGCTGTTTGTACCAAGGTGCGGGGGGAGTCGGGTGTATATTCATGACACTCCTTGAATGGAAACGGCCGGAAGGGACCGGCCGCCATTCTAACCTGAAAAAGCCGAATGAAGCACTAGCGCTGCGGGGTTGGACCGAGGAAGCGGCTTTCGGTTTCATGCCGTATCGATGGGTCATCAACCGCCTCGACGGCAAAGTGGAATGTGATGTTGCCTCGAGGCAACTGATCCGGGGCGATCTGAACCCTTACCGGGTAGTTCAAAAGCTCACCGGCCTGTACAGTCACCCTGGCGGGCGAGATCATGGTGAGACCTTCCGGCCCGTCGATCCTGATTTGGTAGTCGTGATCGACCTGCCCCTTGTTGGCAATCTTGAGGGTGTAGATGTTCTCGATCATGCCGGCGGGGGTGGTGGTGTACAGCTGGCCTCGATCGCGAATCACATCGACTTCCAGGGGAACGCGGTTGCCAATGGCCCAGGTAAAGGCGGAAAACATCACCAGCAGGGCAACGAAGTAGCCGATCAAGCGGGGACGCAACAGTTTGGTCTTTTTACCGTTCAGGGCGTGCTCGGTGGTGTAACGCACCAGGCCCGGCTCATATCCCATCCGCCGCATCATCTCGTCGCAGGCATCCACACAGGCACCGCAGGCGACGCACTCGTACTGCAGGCCGTCACGGATATCGATCCCCACCGGGCATACATGCACACAGGCGTAACAGTCGATGCAGTCACCCAGTCCGGCGGCCTTCCTGTCGGTGCTCTTCTTGCGGCTACCCCGGGGCTCACCCCGCTTTTCGTCATAGGAGATGATGAGGGTATCCTGATCAAACATCACGCTCTGAAAGCGGGCGTAGGGGCACATATAGATGCACACCTGCTCACGCAGCCAACCGGCGTTGCCGTAGGTGGCGACGGAGAAGAACGCCAGCCACCAGATTTGCCAGGGGCCGAGATCCCAGGCGAGGATATTGGGGACCAGTTCACGGATCGGCGAAAAGTAGCCGACGAAAGCCACCGAGGTGGCGATGGCAAGGCAGATCCAGATGGCGTGTTTGGCACTTTTACGCAGGAATTTTTCGGTGTTCATCGGTTGTTTGTCGAGCTTCATCCGTTTGTTGCGATCACCCTCGGTGATCCGCTCGGCCCAGATGAAAAGCCAGGTCCAGACAAACTGGGGGCAGGCATAGCCGCACCAGAGGCGGCCCGCAAACACCGTGACAAAAAAGAGGGTAAACGCCAGGATGATCAGCAGCCAAGAGAGCAGTACAAAATCCTGGGGCCAAAACGTCATGCCAAAGATATGAAACTGCCGATTGGGCAGATCGAACAAAATGGCTTGGCGCCCGTCGTACTGAAGCCAAGAGAAACCGTAAAACATCGCCAGCATGACAAAGCCGGAGATGATACGAAAGTTCTTGAAGAACCCCTTGTAATACTTGACGTAAATGTGTTCACGCTTGGCGTAGAGGTCGTAGGATTCAGGCTCCTGGTTGCCTCGGGTTACGTCCTTTACCGGTATCTGATTCATGCCAGTACCTGCTGCTGGGTTGTGTCGTCAGGGTCTGCGCTCCATTGGGAGTACGAGCATTATACTAGAGCGCGAACAAAAAAGGCGACATGACATGGGTCACATCGCCTTTTGGGCCTTGGTCTGGCACTTACTGGTTGGACAAGCTGTAGACGTAGGCGGCAATCAGGTGGATCTTGTCGTCCGATAGCAGATCCTTGTGCGCCGGCATCACCCCCGCACGACCGGCGCGGATGGTTTGCGCGATCTGGGTGAAGTCGCCCCCATAAAGCCAGGTGGTGTCGGTCAGGTTGGGCGCGCCCAGTGCCTGCATCCCTTTGCCCTCAGGACCGTGGCAGGCGGTACACAGGGCCTGGAACTGTTTTTCGCCATTGGCGACGTCGGTTCCGGGCGCCGGCTGCTGGCCACTGAGGGTCATGACATAGCTGGCCACATCTCGCACGCCATCTTCACCGAGCACGGCGGCCCATGCCGGCATGCCGCCGGTACGGCCCTGTGTGATGGTTTGTTTGATCTGCTCAGGAGCACCCCCCCAGAGCCAGTCGTTATCGGTCAGGTTGGGGAAGCCGACCGCGCCGGTGGCGGCGGAGCCGTGGCAAACAGCGCAGTTGTTGGCGAACATACGCTGCCCCATTTTTAGGCCGCTTTCGTTTTCAGGCTGCTGTAGCTCCTCGATGGAGAGAGCCGCATATTTGGCGAATACCGGCGCGTACACCTCCTCGGCATGTTGCATCTCCTCCTCCCACTGCCCATGGGAGCTCCAACCCAGCAACCCGTTGAAGTTGCCCAGCCCCGGGTAGAGGAGCAGGTAGCCCAAGCCAAAGATCACGGTGGTGACGAACAGGTAAAACCACCACTGCGGCAGTGGGTTGTCATACTCTTCGATCCCGTCGAACTCATGACCCATGGTGGTGTCGGTCGTTTCCTTGAACGTTTCGTTTTTGCGGGTAGCCAGCAGCAGCCACGCACAGCCGAAAATGACGGCCAGGGTGATGACGGTTACCCACGCGCTCCAGAAAGCACTCATTTGTTATCTCTCCTGTTATGGGTCTCTTGGGGTCGGTTCTGCCTCTCCTCGCTCATCCTGTGCTGCTCTTCATCGGCAAAGGGGAGCTGAGACGCTTCATCGAACCTTTTCTTGTTCCCCGGCAGGAGAACCCAGATGAAAAGGCCGATGAAGGTGATCAGCATCACGACCGGAATGTAAGGACCATAAACATCATAACTCACTGATAATTACCGCTTATTGGTATAAACAGAGTGTGTTTTACCCAGTGACTGCAGGTAGGCGACCAAGGCATTGATTTCGGTCTTGCCGGCTACGTCATCACGGGCTGCGCTGATCTGCTCATCCGTATACGGCACGCCCAGCTTGCGCAGCGTTTCCATTTTCGCTGCGGTTTCATCCCCAACCAGCTGGTTCTCGAACAGCCATGGGTAGGCGGGCATTTTCGATTCAGGCACTACATCACGCGGGTTGTAGAGGTGAGCACGATGCCAGTCATCGGAGTAGCGTCCGCCCACACGGGCCAGATCCGGCCCGGTTCGCTTGGAGCCCCACAGGAAGGGGTGTTCCCACACATGCTCGTTGGCGGTCGAGTAGTGGCCGTAACGCTCGGTTTCGGCGCGGAACGGACGAATCATCTGGGTGTGGCAAACGTGACAACCCTCCCGGATGAAGATGTCGCGGCCTTCCAACTCCAGTGCCGTGTAGGTGCGCAGCCCCTCGATCGGCTTGGTGGTGGAGCTCTGGAAGAACAGCGGTACGATCTCCGCAAGGCCACCACCGCTGATCACGATAATGATCAGCAGGACCATGAGGCCGATGTTCTTTTCAATCGTTTCGTGTTTGATCATTGTCTTCTGCTCCTCGTCTCAATCAGGCCGCTTGGGCAGAGGGTTCAGCCGCCTTGACGGCACTGCCCTTGCGCACGGTCTGCCAAACGTTGAAGGCCATCAGCAGCATACCGGTCAGGAAGAACAGACCACCGATCGAGCGTACCAGATAACCCGGGTGGCTGGCCTGGAGCGCCTCGACGAAGCTGTAGGTCAGCGTGCCATCTTCGTTGACCGCACGCCACATCAGCCCCTGCAGGATACCGTTGACCCACATGGAACAGATGTACAGCACGGTACCGATGGTAGCGAGCCAGAAGTGGGTGTTGATCAGGCCGACAGAGTACATCTGCGCCTTGCCATACAGTTTTGGGATCATGTGATAGATCGCACCGATGGTTATCATCGCCACCCAACCCAAGGCACCGGCGTGAACGTGACCAATGGTCCAGTCGGTATCGTGGGAGAGCGCGTTGACGGTCTTGATGGACATCATCGGGCCTTCAAAGGTGGACATGCCGTAAAAGGAGAGAGCTACCACCAAAAAGCGCAGGATCGGGTCGGTACGCAGTTTGTGCCAGGCACCGGAGAGGGTCATCATGCCATTGATCATACCGCCCCAGGAGGGGGCCAGCAGGATCAGTGACATCACCATGCCGAGGGTCTGGGTCCAGTCTGGCAGAGCGGAGTAGTGCAGGTGGTGGCCGCCGGCCCACATATAAGTCGCGATCAGCGCCCAGAAGTGAACCACGGAGAGGCGATAGGAGTAGACCGGACGTTCAGCCTGCTTGGGCACGAAATAGTACATCATCCCCAGGAAGCCGGCGGTCAGGAAGAAGCCCACCGCGTTGTGGCCGTACCACCACTGAACCATCGCGTCTACAGTGCCGGGGTACATGGAGTAGGATTTGGTCAGGGTAACCGGCATCGCCATACTGTTGACGATATGCAGCACCGCCACGGTGATGATGAACGCCATGTAAAACCAGTTGGCCACGTAGATGTGCGAAGTCTTGCGCTTCTTGACGGTGCCGAGGAAGACGATGGCGTAGCAAACCCAAACCACGGTGAGCAGGAGGTCGATCGGCCACTCCAGCTCGGCGTACTCCTTGGCGGAGGTCAGCCCCAGCGGGAGGGTGATGGCCGCGGACAGGATCACCGCCTGCCAGCCCCAGAAGGTGAACGCCGCCAGGCCGTCCGAGAACAGACGGGTTTGGCAGGTGCGCTGCACCACGTAGTAGGAGGTGGCAAAGAGGGCACAGCCACCAAACGCGAAGATCACCGCGTTGGTGTGTAACGGACGGATGCGTCCGAAGGTCAACCAGGGAATATCGAAGTTCAGTGCAGGCCACACCAGCTGGGCGGCGATCAAAACGCCGACGCCCATACCGACGATGCCCCAGACCACCGTCATGATGGCGAACTGGCGCACGACCTTGTAGTTGTAAGTCGGGTTTTCAGTTGCAATGCTCATGTCAGGCTCTCATCAACAAGCTAATAGTAGTAAGAAGAGTTCCGCCTGCAATTATCTGGCAATACCCACGCCATTTCAATGCGATGGAACCTTTAACTGTGGTTTATTGTCGCAGCGGTTTTTTGCCTGCATAGGGATACCTGAGTGCCGCCAAGGGAATTTTAACTATCTGAATTTTATTGGAAAACTAATGGGTTTCTCGTTTTTTTCGCCGGCTGTTGTGGTCAGACCATCCGCTTTTCAACGATCCCGGGCGACAGATCAGGGTTGATTCGATCCTTTGCTTGATATGGATCAAACGTGTTTTTTGTCTGTTTTTATTCTGAATATGGGGGTATTCCTTTTTTTAATGCCAAATCGTTATTATGCCGCGTCGCCGCTTCGGCGGGGGGATGGAGCGCTGCCAGCCGCTGTGGCAGGGGTGGTGAGTCGCTCGCGCTGGGCTACCTCCAGCTTGAGCCGGCGGCACTATAGCGGGATAATCAGCGCCAAAGCAGGTACACGGATTGTGTCAGCGGTTCCGTGGCTGCATCCGATCTGCAACAATACCCGCTCTATTTCGAGGTAGTGATAGCCCATGAATGAATTTGCCGCAGACCATCTGCTGGATGCCAGCGGCCTGTTGTGTCCCGAACCGGTCATGTTGCTGCACAACAAGGTACGCGAGATGCAGGCCGGCCAGCTGCTGCAACTGCGGGCGACCGACCCCTCCACCCAGCGCGATATACCCAAGTTTTGCGCCTTTCTCGGCCATGAGCTGATAGAGCAGCGGACGATCGACCGTCACCATTTCGAGTATTTGATTCGTAAAGGGGCTGGCTGAGTGTCAGAGTTGAATGATCTGCGGCAAAGAGTGGAAGCCCTGTTGCAGGAGTGTGAACGCAGGCTGTCGGTCGTGGAGAGGCAGCGCAGTCGAATGGAAACCGGGGCAAGCGCCCGGACAACAGAGAGTGGAATAGTGAACCAGACCGCCAACAACAAAAATCGCTCCAAAAACAGGACTGCCAATCAGGCGGCGCTGGAGCAGCTGATCGAAATCTACCCGCAGACATTCAGCCGTGACGATGTCCGCCCACTCAAGGTCGGTATTCAGGAGGATCTGATCGCCGATGGCAAACTGGCTCGCAACAGAATCAAGCGCGCCCTGGCCACCTACGTGCGCTCGTTCCACTACCTGCGCGCCGTCAAGGAGGGGGTCGATCGCATCGATCTGAGCGGTGAGGCGGCGGGGCAGGTCACGGCCGCGGAGGCCGAGCACGCGGCGGCGCGATTGCAAGAGATCCAGGCGCAGCGCAAGGAGCGCCAAAAGCAGGAACGGGCCAAACAGCAGGCCGCGCGCCAGCAGCAGAAGGAAGAGCGCCTCAATCGTAAACTCGAAACCCTGATCAACCTCAAGGGACGCTGAACGGTTTCGAGCGCTCCAGCGGCAGCTCAAGGTTTCAGGCGGGCCCTTTTCTGGATGGCCGCACCGCCGGCGCGGTGCGCGATTCGGATCAGTCGCGTCGTCAACAACACAGCACCGACGCTGAGGCCGATCAGCAGTCCATACCAGAGTCCCGCCGCTCCCTGCGGCGGCGTCAGCCACTGGGTGAACCCCAGCAGGTACCCGACCGGCAGGCCGATCAGCCAGTAGGCGATGAACACCATCAGCAGGGGCACGGCGGTGTCCTTGTAACCACGCAGGGCACCGGCCGCGCTGACCTGCAGCGCATCGGAAAATTGAAACACCGCCGCAATGCTGATCAAGGTGGCGGCCAGGCTGGTAATCGTTTCACGATCGGTGTAGAGACCGACGATCGACTCGGCCAGCAGCAGCGACAGTGAGCTGCTTACCAGGGCGATGGTCAGGGTGATCATGACACCGGTGACGACGGCATGGCGGGCGGCTGCGGTCTGGCCGGCGCCCACCAGCTGGCCCACGCGAATGGTAAGCGCCATGGCGATGCTGAGCGGCACCATGAAAATCATGCCGGTATAGCTGATGGTGATCTGGTTGGCGGCTATGACCGTTTCCCCCAGCGGAGCCAGCAGCAGCGCCAGCACGCAGAACATGCTGACCTCGATCAGCAGCGCAAAACCGATCGGCAGCCCGAGCCGCAGGAAGGTCAGCATCACCGCGCCCCTGGGCGGTTGCCAGTGTTGGTACAACCGCAGTGGCCGGAAGCGGGAGCTGCGCAGCAGGTAGGCAACGCCGGTCAGTAGCATGATCCACATCACCACCGCGCTGGCATAGCCGCAGCCAACTCCCCCCAGCGCGGGTAGCCCCAGCTTACCGAAAATCAACGTGTAGTTGAGGGGAATGTTACACAGCATCCCCAGCACGGCGATGCGCATGATCGGGTGGGTTTTGCCAAAGCCCTCGCTGTAGCTGCGCACCACCTGATAGAGCAAAAATGCCGGAAACCCCCAACTGATCGCGTCGAGATAGCCGCGCGTGGTCTGTTCCAGGCGAGGTTCCAGTTGCAGCAGTTCGAGGATCGGGCCGGGGTGGCGCAGCAGCGCGACCCCCAACAGGCTCAGTAGCAGTGCGATCCAGACGGCCTGTTGCAGAACCTGACGGCTGCGCTGTTCCCGGTTGGCCCCGACCAGATGGGCCACCAGGGGGGTGGTGGCCAGCAGGATGCCGGCCAGCGCCAGAAAAAGTGGCAACCAGAGGCTGCTGCCGAGGGCGATGGCCGCCAGGTCGTTGGCGCCGGCGCGGGCGGCCATCAGGGTATCGACGAAACTGATGGCACTCTGGGCCAGCTGCGCCACCATGATCGGCCAGCCCAGCCGCAACAGGGTGAAAATTTCCTCACGGCGGCTGAAACGGGGGCTCAACATCCGCGGGTGACTGGCTGCAGGGTGGGCGTGGCGTGGAGCGGGCGCTCTCTCGGTTCGGCGTGGCTGGGCATATCGGCTTATCCTCCTCTGGCGGGCAAGGATAAGGGTGCGCCCACGGCAGTGCAACGTTAAGATGCACCGGTAGGGCTCGATCAATTCTGGAGGTGAACCATGCAACTGCAAGATGGCGGCTTGCTGCGGGAGCAGGCTTATGTGAACGGTGAGTGGGTCGATGCGAAAAGCGGCGAGACCTTCGCCGTGTACAACCCCGCCACCGGCGAGGCACTGGCCCGGGTGCCGCTGATGTCGGAGGCGGATGCCAAAGCGGCGGTGAGCGCCGCTGACCAGGCGTTCAGGCAGTGGCGTGTTACCACCGCCAAGGAGCGAGCGGCTCTGCTGCGGCGCTGGTTTCAGTTGCTACAGGAGAATCAGGACGACCTGGCGTTGCTGATGACGCTCGAGCAGGGCAAGCCGCTGGCCGAAGCGCGGGGCGAGGTGCAGTACGCGGCCAGCTTCATCGAGTGGTTTGCGGAGGAAGGTAAACGGGCCTACGGCGAGCTGATTCCAACGCACAAGCCCGATGCACGCATTCTCGTCACCCGTGAGCCGGTGGGAGTGGTCGCCGCCATCACCCCCTGGAACTTTCCGGCGGCGATGATCACCCGCAAGGCCGCTCCCGCCCTGGCGGCCGGTTGCAGCTTCATCTGCAAGCCGGCGGAGGATACCCCGCTTACTGCCCTGGCGCTGGCGGAGCTGGCCCACCGCGCCGGCATTCCGGCGGGGGTTTTCAACATCGTGACCGGTGACCCGAAAGCGCTGGGGGCGATCCTGACCGGCGATGAACGAGTGCGTAAACTCTCCTTTACCGGCTCGACGGCGGTGGGCAAGTTGCTGATGGCGCAGTGTGCCGATACGGTCAAACGGATCTCGCTGGAACTGGGCGGCAACGCCCCCTTCATCGTATTTGATGATGCGGACCTCGAACGGGCGCTGGAGGGGGCCATGGCATCCAAATATCGCAATTCAGGCCAGACCTGCGTCTGCACCAACCGCTTTCTGGTGCAGGATGGCATCCATGACCGCTTCGTCGAGGCGTTGGCCGAGCGTGTTCAGGCGCTGAAGGTGGGGCCGGGGATCGACCCGGAGGTGCAGCAGGGACCGCTGATCAATACCGCCGCTGTGGCCAAGGTGCAGAGCCATATCGAGGATGCCGTGGCCAAGGGGGCCCGCGTGGTGTGCGGTGGCAAGCCCCACGCGCTGGGACGTACCTGGTTCGAGCCCACCGTGCTGCGCGATGTGACGCCGCGGATGCGGGTGGCCACGGAGGAGACCTTTGGCCCGTTGGCGCCGGTGTTCCGCTTCAGTGACGAGGCGGAGGCGATCGCTATGGCAAATGACACCGAGTATGGTCTGGCGGCCTACCTGTTCAGCCGTGATCTGGGCCGGGTCTGGCGGGTGGCGGAGGCTCTCGAGTATGGCATGGTCGGTATCAACGAGGGGCTCATCTCCACCGAGCTGGCTCCGTTTGGGGGGGTCAAGGCGTCCGGGATGGGGCGTGAAGGAGCGCGGCAGGGACTGGAGGAGTATCTGGAGTGTAAATATATGCTGATGGGCGGTATCTGAGACCAAAACGGCCGGGGTGCGAGCTGCACCCCGGCCACGTTCAAGGCTGGATCGATCAGTGATCAGTCCAGACGTCTGCGGACATAGCTGCCCGGGGCCGGTTCGATCACCTTGTATTCGCCGTTGCCATACTCTTTCGGCGCGTCGATCTTCTTGCCGGCGCGGCGGCGCAACCACTCGTTCCAGTGGGGCCACCAGGAACCGTCATGGCGTTCAGCGGTTTCCAGCCAGTGGTCGGGCCCCTGTCCCATCTCCCCCTTGATCCAGTAGTGGCGACGGTTCTTCTGCGGCGGGTTGATGACGCCGGCCACATGCCCGCTGGCACCGAGCACGAACTCGACCGTACCCGTAAACAGATCCAGTGCCTTGAAGGTGCCTTTCCACGGCGCGATATGGTCTTCCAGGGTGGAGAGGAAGTAGCAGGGGGTTTTGACCCGGCGCAGGTCGATCGGCTCACCGCAAACGGTCAGGCCATCCGGTTCGACCAGTTTGTTCTCCAGATACATCTTCTTGATATAGAAGGTGTACATGGCGGCCGGCAGGTTGGTCGGATCGCTGTTCCAGTAGAGAATATCGAACGGTGGCGGTGTCTGCCCCTTGAGGTAGTTGTTGACCACGTAGGACCAGATCAGGTCATTGGAGCGCAGCATGTTGAAGGAGGTGGCCAACTCGCGGCCGTTCAACACGCCTTCACTGTTGACCTTGGATTCCAGCTGTTTGACCTGGTATTCGTCGATATACACCCGCAGATCGCCCGCTTCGCTGAAATCGATCAGCGTGGTGAGGAAGGTACAGCTGCCGACGGAGTTGTCCTTGCGGTTGGTCAGCACGGCGAGGGCCGTGGCCATCAGGGTGCCGCCAACACACCAGGAGACGACGTTGACTTTTTCCTGAGCGCTGACCGCCTTGGTGACCTCAAGCGCCTTCAGGATGCCATCGCCCACATATTGGTCCCAACCCAGATCGCGCTGCTCCGGGGTGGGGTTGACCCAGGAGATGAGGTAAACATCCTGCCCCTGCTCCAGACAGTAGCGAACAAATGAGTTCTCCGGCTGCAGATCGAGAATGTAGAATTTATTGATGCTCGGCGGCACGATCAGGGTCGGTCGCTCATGCACCTGCTCGCTCAACGGCTTGTAGTGGATCAGCTGGAAGATCTCGTTCTGGAAAATCACCGCGCCTTCGGTGGTGGCCAGATTTTTGCCCAGCTCGAAGGAGTCTTCGTCGGTCATCGAGATGCGCCCCTTCTCGATGTCGCTGAGCAGGTTTCTCAGACCGTTGATCAGGCTTTCGCCCTTCGTCTCCAGCGCCTGCTGCAGCACCTCCGGGTTGGTGAACGCGAAGTTGGTGGGGGAGAGCGCGTCCACATACTGGCGGGTATAAAACTCCAGCTTTTGCTGTTCCTGCGGCGACAGCTTGGCGTTGTGGGCCATTTCGGTCAGCATGCGGGAGGTCAGCAAGTAGGACTGTTTGATATAATCGAACACCGGGTTTTTGGACCAGTCTTCAGACTTGAAGCGGCGGTCACCCGGGGGGGGTTCCGCCACCGGTTTTTCACTGATGTCGCCCGAGAGCAGATTGCGCCAGAGATTGAACTGAGCCAGTTGGTAGTCCGTGATGGCGCGCACCCAGACGCTTGGATCTTCGAGCGAGCGGGTCGCGAGCTCTGTCCATGACTGGGCGAACTGTCGCAGGATGTCATCGGCACCGGTGGTGGAGAACATCTCCAGCAGTTTGCTGGTCTCCCGGTTGACGTAGTTGATGAATTCCTGCGGGTCTGTGGTGATATCGTCTTTTTTTTCCGTCATAACTGCCTGCTTTCAGTCTAAGTTGTCCGGTATGAGCGCAGCCCCTCGGTCTCGATCGCACCATGGGTTCCAAAGTCAATCTGCCAGTTGGGGTGTGGTGGGAAGCCTGTTTGAGCATAAACCCGCGCCTTGGCAGTGGCAAGCTCCAAGCGCCATCAGCATCCCCGATTGTTGTTGCAGGCGCGTGACTGTGGTGGAGTGGGCGCCGGTCGCCGCGGCCGCGCGTTGCGGCGTGGCGAAGGGGCGGCCACCGCGCCCAATGTTGCTGTTGCACACCCAATGATGGCAAGGAGAAACCATGTACCAGCTCGATCTGATGACCACCACCGGTTGCCACCTGTGTGATGACGCCGTTGCCCTGCTCCAGCGGGAGCTCGTGGCGCAAGCGGTTGAGGTGGATCTGGTGGAGATCGCCTACGATGAAGCGCTGCTGCAACGCTACGGTGACCGTATTCCGGTGCTGGTGGATCGAAATGGCGGCGCTGAGCTCGACTGGCCCTTCGATGGCTCGCAGCTGGCGCAGTTTCTGCGCCGCTGCGGGCGATCGCCAGAGGGCGTCAGCCCTCGTTCTGTAACGCCAGACGCTTGAACTCCCGCGGGCTGAACAGGGCCACCGGGCGGTCGGCCAGCCGTTCATAGATCACCCGAAATGCCAGTACATTTTGCACATAGCGGCGGGTTTCATCGAACGGGATCGTTTCGATCCAGATATCCAGCGGCAGCTCGCCCCGCGCCTCCAGCCACTGGCTGACCCGATAGGGGCCGGCGTTGTAGGCGGCGGAGGCGTAGGCCAGGTTGCCCTCGAAGCGTTGGGCCATCTCGCTCAGATAGGCGGTGCCCAGACGAATGTTGGTGTCCGGCTCGGAGAGCCGGTGCAGACTGGGCAGGGGGATGGCGTGGCGTTTGGCGGTGGCGCGTGCCGTCGCCGGCATCAACTGCATCAGCCCCCGTGCGCCGGCCCGGGAGCGCGCCTGCAGCCAGAACGCGCTCTCCTGACGGGCGATGGCCACCGCCCAGGCGGGATCGATCGAGCCGCTGCGGGCGTGTCGCTGGAACAGCTCTGGCAAGGGGTTGGGGAAGCGCAGCTGCATATCGTCCCAGCGCCGGCTGCTGATGGCGCCGCGAATGCCCTGGTCATACCAGCCCCAATCCTGGGCCAGATGGGCGGCCAGATGGATCTGCTCGGGGGGCATGCGGCTGGTCGCCAGATTCCACTCCGAGCGGGCATCGTAGTACCGTTCCAGCGCCAGCAGCTCGCGCATCCGCACAAAAGCGGGCTGTTGCGCCAACTGCTGTTTTGCGGCCTCGCTCTGGCTCAAGGGGGTGTGGTTGAGCTGATAGGGGGTACCCAGCCTCTGGGCCGCCAGGAAGCCGTAGAAGGAGCGTTCGCGGGCAAGCGCGCGCAGTAGCGCCGCCCCGCCGGGGTCGTCCCGCCGCTCCAGAGCGATCGCCTTCCAGTAGCGCCAGCGATCATCGCGCCTTTCCGCCTCATCCAGCGTTTCGATCAGGCTGAGAACCTCAGCCCAATCCTGTCTCACCAGTGCCAGCCGGATGCGCCAACCGGTCAGCTCGGTCAACTGCTGGTTGGGGTCGAGCGCGGCCAGCAGCGCCTCGGCGTCGGCATCGGTGGGGAACCGTTTTGCCAGCCGCACTCCCAGCCGCTCGCTGGTGGCGGCGTACGGCTCGCTGGGCACCTGCAGCCGATCCCGCTCCCGCAGCCAAAGCGTGATCGCCTGTTCCAGGTCCCGCCGCGCCAGGCGGTTGACGGCCAGCAGTAGCAACTGGTCGGCATTCGGCAGCTGGGGGCTCAGCAGTTGCCCCTCCTGGGCCAACCGGGCCGGGTCGTCATACAGGCGGCGGGCCAGTTGGGCCTGCTGCTTCAACTCGGTGTCGCTAATGAAGCGCGCCGCATAGCTTGCCAGGCCAGGGCGCCCCTGATGCAGCGCGGCCAGCTGGCGCTCGAGGGCATCCTGCTGGCTGAAATGGTCAGATTGCAGCCATGCGTCGAAGACGGGGTCGCACTCATCCGGCTGAGAGTGGCCCACGCGCCAGAGTGAGCGCGCCGCCTCCCAGGCTTTTTGCTGCTGTTGGCTGTCCAGCAGGTAGTGGGCGTGCAGGCATCGCAGGCGGGTATCGGGGTGCTGAATCTGTTGCCAGGCCTGGTTGAACGCCGGCCAGTCCGCCGTTTTGCCACTGTGGCGTGCCCAGGCGAACAGCAGCCGGCCCGCCAGGGGGGTATCGGCGTTGGCATCGATGAAACGCTGCAATGTCGCGCTCGAAACACTGCCGAGCCGGCGCTCGAGTTGCTGGTATTCCAGGTAGGGGTAGAGCGGATAAGATTTGAGTGCCTCGGTTTGCGCGTCGCTGAGCGGGGTGGTCTGCAACAGCGCGGTTTTGAATTGCGCCCGCAACTGATCCGGGTCGTTTTGTGCCAGCACCGCGCCGGCTTGCACCAGTAGCGGCAGGAGCAGTAACAGGTATTTCAGCCTCGACATGATCTCCCCCAACTCTTGATCCCGTTCGACCTCAGTGGTCAGTGTAGCCTGACCCGGTAGCAAAAATCACCCGCCCTGAGCCGTTTTCAACACGGGTACTGAATTCAGGTACACTAGCGGGTCTGAATGATTGCAAGGTATGGGTGTGTATGCCATTGATAAAACTGGAAGGGGTGTCGGTCAGCTTCGGTGCCGCGCCGCTGATGGATAGCGTCGATTTTCAGATCGATCCGGGGGAGCGCATTGCGCTGGTCGGGCTCAACGGGGCGGGCAAATCGACCCTGATGAAGCTGGTCTGCGGTGAAATTCACCCCGATCAGGGCTCTGTTTGGCAGGACCCGGCGATCCGCATCGCGCAGCTCCCCCAGATGTTGCCGGCGGCGGATGCGCGCACGGTAGAGGAGGTGGTGGCGTCGGGGCTGGCCGAGGTGGTCGCGCTGCGCCGCGCCTACGATGCCCTCTCTCACCACACCGACGCCGCCGCTTTGAAAAAGCTGGAAGCGTTGCAGCAGCAGCTGGAGGCCCGCGACGGCTGGCAGCTGGAGCAGCAGGTGCAGTCGGTGCTGGACCGGCTCGGGTTGCAGCCGGATCTCCGCATGGCCGAGCTCTCCGGTGGCTGGCGCCGCCGTGTGGCGTTGGGAGCGGCGCTGGTGCAGAACCCCGACCTGCTGCTGCTGGATGAGCCCACCAACCATCTGGATATCGACACCATCGAGTGGCTGGAGCAGATGATGCTCGCTTTTCGCGGCGCCATTTTGTTCGTCTCCCACGACCGCGCCCTGGTGGAGAAGCTGGCAACCCGGATCGTGGAGCTGGACCGGGGGGTGCTGACCAGCTTTCCGGGCAGCTACGGTCGTTACCTGGCGCGCAAACAGCAGTTGCTGGATGAGGAGGCGCGTCACAACGCCGAGTTCGATAAAAAACTGGCCCAGGAGGAGCGCTGGATCCGTCAGGGGATCAAGGCGCGCCGTACCCGCAACGAGGGCCGGGTGCGTGCGCTGGAGCAGCTCCGGCGCGAGCGCGCCCAGCGGCGTGAGCGCCAGGGGGCGGCGCGCTTTGGGCTGGAGGAGGCGCAAAAGTCGGGCAAGCTGGTCGCGGAGCTCGACCATGTTTCGATGAGCTATGCCGGCAAGCCGCTGCTACGTGATTTTTCCCTCAAGGTGCAGCGCGGTGATCGTATCGGCCTGATCGGGCCCAACGGTAGCGGCAAAAGCACCCTGCTGAAGATTGTGCTCGGTCAGCTCGAGCCGGACGCCGGCGTGGTCAAACTCGGTACCAAACTGGAGGTAGCCTACTTCGATCAGTTGCGCGGCCAGCTCGATCCCGAGAAGAGCGTGATCGACAACGTCTCGGGTGGGCGCGAAACCATCGAGATCAACGGCCAGCCGCGCCATATCATCAGTTACCTGCAGGATTTTCTGTTCAGCCCCGAACGCGCCCGCACCCCGGTCAAGGCGCTATCCGGTGGTGAATGCAACCGCCTGCTGCTGGCGCGCCTGTTTAGCCAGCCGGCCAATGTGCTGGTGCTGGATGAACCGACCAACGACCTGGATATGGAAACGCTGGAGCTGCTGGAGGAGATTCTGCTCGACTTCGACGGCACCATTCTTCTGGTCAGCCACGATCGCCGCTTCCTCGACAATGTGGTCACCAGCTCGGTGGTGTTCGAGGGTGAGGGGGTGGTGCGGGAA